>Ga0265300_10002655_pt1 | contig 15262 bp, 4 predicted proteins | sample AusTroGonzalo_MG_FD_193482 | JGI IMG/M metagenome (GOLD analysis project Ga0265300, IMG submission 193482) | Bovine rumen microbial communities from tropical cattle in Woodstock, Queensland, Australia - Gonzalo_03 | ecosystem: Host-associated > Mammals > Digestive system > Stomach > Rumen ...
GGGAGAGTAGGTCGCCGCTGGATTCACGCCCCCTTGATGGTAAACCGTCGAGGGGGCTTTTTCGTTTTTACCCGTACCGCGCGCGGCATGCGTCCCGTCATCCTGAGCAACGAGAAGGATCCGGGGCGTTACCTTTTGCACTGTCACCCCGGCCTCCGTGCCGGGGCCACCTTACGCGGTTCCTGTTACATTGCTCACGGCTCATTACTCACCGCTCATTGCCTTTTTGCATATTCCGTACAAATAAACAAACATAACGTCTTGTGTTAATGCTCCACTCATAAACTCATTGCTGATGGCTCACTGCTCATCGCTTTGGATTCTATCGGTCGTAAGCTCCCTCCAGGATAGAATGACACGCTTGCCTCTCATCGTTCACGGCACACTGCTCATACCTCACAGGGAGCCAAAGGCGACTGAACTCGCACCTCACGCCTCATACCTCACACCTCCTAACCACTGCCTACTCCTCTCTCGTCTTTCGTCTAGTCTATAATTACCATTACTTTATCACTTTTTTTACGTCTAAAATTCCTTTTGGAGAGAGCTTTTTTCTCCTTATTGCTCGTCATGGATTTTCTATACATAATTTTTTATAAAAAGATTTAATTTTTTTTTATTTTTACAAAAAAAAGATGTATTTTTACAAAACGGGTGTGGAATAACTTAAAGGTGAGTGTTGTATGAGACACCTGTGTTTTGCTTTTTGTGTTTTTGGAGCGCTTGCGTCCTCGGCTTTTGCTGATTTGACTGTTCACGTGCAGTCTCCTTTTGGTGCAGCTTCAGAAATTGTTCCTCATGTGGTGTTAAATTCCGCTTCGCCTGAAGTGGGAGCGGCTTCCTCTACGGTTTCGAAGGCGGATGGGGAAAATTGGTATTCCTTTACGTTGAAAAATTCCCTTGCGGATTTCAAGGGGTCTGATACTTTTACGGTTAAGGGGTGCCCGACTGCCGCGACTGATGCTACCACATGTGTCGATTTTGGCGATGGCATTACTTATAATGTTCGCGATTTCTTTGACGGGAGTTCGGAGGCTTGGATTTATACGGATGCCGTTGCGGGTACGTTCTCAAGGTCTTTTGCGGCTCCGGGGGCAAAGATAATCTGGTTCAAGAGTCCGTGGGGCAATAAGGCTCTCCCGCAGATGATTTTTGAACAAGATACTATCTTGATGCATTTTACCGATGATGCGGATAAGTGTGGTTGGTTCTATGCGGCGCTTACGCCGGAAATATTGCAGGCTCATGTGCTGCAAACGGCCTACTTTACACGTTACATGGCTCCTTGGATGACCGTCCCTGCAGACAAGAAGCAGATTATTGACTTGAGCAGTTATTTATCCAGCAAAAAGGATACTGTCTATGTAGATGGTACTGTGGCTACGCCTACGGTCGGCAATAAGGCGGGGACGGCAGGGCAATGCTTTGACAAGAGCCGTACTTTGCATGTTTATAATCCATGGCGCAACAACAGTGTCTATAAAGATAGCACGGTTTATTTGAACATTGACGGTGTTTGGCGTGATTCCACGAAAGGCCTTTCTTTTGATGCGGGCTACAAGTACTGGCTTTCCGTGACGTTCCCGGATTCTGTTGTTTCTTCTGTTGCTTGGAACTCTGCCGATGCCAAGGTGCAAATTACGCGTAGCTTTAAGGAAAGAGGCGACACGGTTCATTATTTCAGCAAGGATAAACGCCCTGTAGCTAGTGACTTTTTCCCGCCTGGCGTTTACGAGGTGTGGTTCTTTGCAAGTTCCACGATGGATGCAATTGAACTCTCTTACGCTCCGCTTGAACGTAAAGTTGTGCGTTTCTTGAGTCCGTGGAAGAATACCCCGACTTCGTTTGTCGTTGATGCCAATAACGATGTCGTGAGGATGTCAACCTTCTCGAAAGATACTTGCGGATGGTTTGAAGGGACTTATTTCAAGCATGCCGCTGACTGGAAGGTTTATTTCAAGCAGAGCTTTGGGCTTGAAAAGTATGACATGAACGGTGTCGTTCGTGAGGGCGAAGAGGTTGAATTGCTCATCAGTCTTGATTCCTTGACGAATGCTCATGATACGGTTTATGTCTATCCGTCCGACAAGAACAAGAACTATAGCCGTCCGGATGCTTCTGCGACTTATCCGGTGGGGCGTCTGGGCGTTTGCCCGAGCATGAAGATTTCTGCGATGCTTTTGGACTGGGCTGGCGAAAGTCACCATGACAGTATTGACGTTGACTTTGGGCGTGTGCATAGCGGCAACGACTATACAACTGTTAAATTTGGTGGGCAAACTTATAAGTCCTGCCAGTCAGGAACAGTAACGGGAATGGTGCAAGATACGCTTGTGAACGGTGTTCCGGCACGTGTGGATTCTACGAAGTTCCCGTGGGATAAGTGCGCTGCCGCCCATGAAATCGAGAAGTGGTTTAAGCCTGAAATTCAAACTATTACAACTGCAGGCGATACTCTAACGAACTCGCTTTGTCAGGATATCGAGCTTCAGCTGGATAACGATGGTTTCTGGTATGCGGATTATACGAACGAATCCAATGATTGCAACGATCCTGTAAGTCCTGGATTCTTCCCGCTGGACAATTTCAAGTATCTTGATACCAAGGGACCTACGGGTACGATTCCTAATCCGAAATTCGACTGGGATGTTGAAGGCTGGACTGCGGCTAAGGGAAATGACACTTGCAAGCATAACTATAGCTATGCGATGGCAGTCTCTGCAAGTTTCAAGTACGTGAAGGGACAGTACTTTGAATTCCGTGGTGACGATGACGTTTGGGTCTATATCAACAATAGGCTCGTCGTGGATATCGGCGGCGTTCATGAAAAGGTGGAAGGTGCTGTGAACCTTGACACGATTGGTCAAAACGACCCGAAGCGCGCCTTGATTGAAGGCCGTGAATATCCGTTCCATATCTTCTATGCGGAACGAAATGCGACGGGTTCGAACTTCAAGATGAGAACCTCCATCAATTTGCAGAAGCAGAACACCTATATTGCGACTGTCGATGATTCCAATAAGAACAATATCCAGGGTATTCTCAAGCTTAAGATGGACTCCAAGGCTATCAGCTGCGATCCGAATGTCAAAGGCGAAGTAGAAATTACGGATGCGCCTTCGATATTCCTTTTGGATGGAGGAAATTTTGCCGATCCGCCTGAATTGAAAGAGGGTATTAACTACGGTGGTATCACTATCAACGAGGGTAGGTTCAGCTTTGTAATCAATATCGATGAAATTGTTAAACAACGTGCTTTGGGCCCGGGACATTATACGTTGTACTATTATCTCGAAAGCGATATGGGCTTGTATGATTCCTACGAATTTACGGTTCCTGAATATCCGAAGCCGAAAATTGCATTTGTCGATGTTTTCAACCCGGCTACAGACGGTTCTCTGAAAACGTTCGATCCGACGGGCAAAAGCTTGCGTGGCGTGCCGCTTAATGGTTCTTCGGACGATACTTTGATGACGCATGTGCGTTATCCTGAAATGGGTTATTTGGAAATTGTGGTGACATACGCTGGTGAAATTTGCAAGGATTGCGGTGTTTTCCTGGATTTGAGACCCTCCGATGGCCGTTTGAAATTCTATAACGATAAGGATCAGCAAATCAATACTGTCCAGACGGACGATGAAGGCCGCGCCCGCTTCTATGTAATAGGCGAAGGGGCTATGAGCGGAGCTTCGTTCGCGGTGGTTGGGATTAGCGGTGTCGAAAACCAGCTCACTTGGAACAAAATCAATTTCAAGGATCCGGAAGTACCGCTGGCTAGACCTGGTAGTATTTACGACCGCAATGGTGATGGTGTTCCCGACAGTATATATATACCGTTCGAATTCGAAACCTTTATCGATCATGACTTGGATTCTGTTGCATGGAGCTTTGGCAGTACCAATTGGCGTGAGTATGGCTCTCTGGAAGAAATCTCCAAGATGATTAAAAATGATTCGACGGTCGCCATCACTGCGGACAGTCTTTTGGATTCCGTGCTGACGGGTGCATCGAAGACGATTGTCGAAGGCGGCTTCCGCTATCGCTACATTTATTTTGACCAAACGACGGGTTCAAGCCAGGAATCGGATTTGCTCTTTACCAAGATTCAAGAGAAGATTGGTGCTATTATGCTAGACAAGCCGATGCTCAAGATTGCTTCGGAAACGGTGGTCAAGGTGACTATCCAGCTTTCGGAAACTTGCGATGCCGGTGTGCTCGAAACAATCCGTTTCATTGAACTGAAGGACAAGGACGATAATCTTGTGGATCCGTCCCGTTACAGGATAGAATCCATTAGCCCGATTGGTCAAAGCGATATGTATGAATTGCTCTTTAGAAAGAACGATGATTACGTTGCTCCTGAAGTCGGTTTCAAGATTCGTTTGGTTCCTGGGTTGTTGCCGGATTTGAACGGCAATACGCCGCATGAGAACAACCCGTGGCGCCGCATCGAAGGTGAACAGCCGCTGGAGACGGAACGTCCGAAAGTCGTTACGATAAGGCCGGGCATGTTTGATGACCAAAATCCGTGGATTGGTGGTGATAATGATGTTGCTCCTATCCGCGTCGATGAAGATCTCACACTGAAGGAAATCATTGAAGAAAAGGGTATGCCGGGCGTGTTGGTCAAGTTCCAACTTGACGACTACGCGACGACTCAGCTTTATGCCGCCGGTAATCCAAAGCCGGGTACTCCTGAATACAATGAAATTTTGAGCAAGGTCAAGGTAAAGTGGGATATCGAATTCTTTACGAGCCTTGGGCATTATGTGAACTGGATCAAGAGCAGCGAGTTCGCTTGTAACGACACTTCGATTTACAAGACGGACTGCATTCGTGATGCGGGCAATATGTTCTTCGAATGGAATGCGATGAGCGACAAGGGCCGCTTGGTCGGAACGGGCGTTTATATCGCGAAATTCAAGTTCAAGATTTTCTCGGATGCAGAAATCATGGCGAAGGGCGAGGAAACGTTCACGTTCGGTATCCGTCGTGACGAAACCTACGAAACCGTGACGAAGAAAATAAAGTAACACATTTAGAGCAAAGAAATTCAGGCCTGCCTATGGAGCATATGGGGCAGGTCTTTTTTGCTTTTTTTTTATTATGCTGTTTTGAAATTTTGCATTTTAATGTATTTTTAGACTAAAGTGTGGGGTAAAAAGAGGGTATTGAATGAAACTCTGTTGTTTGGGATTTCTCTTTCCATTGTTGTTTGCTGTTTCTGCTTGGGCAGATTTGACAGTCCATCTCCAGTCGCCATTTCGTGACGATGCGACCGCATCGAGCTATACTCCGCATATTGTTGGCGGCGTGACGGATTACAATCCGGGTTTCGGTGCTATGTCCCGGACGATGATGACAAGCGAAGGCGATGACTGGTACGTTTATACGTGGACGGGCAGGAGCATTGCCGATTTCCAGGATTGGCAGGATTTTGAGTTCAAGGCTTGCCCCAATACCGACGATAACAACTACAATTTCAATAATTGCGTTTCGTGGACGCAGGGCGGAAAGACGCGGATTACGTCGTTCTTCGGTACGGAAACGGAAATTTGGCTTTATACGGACACGAAGGACAAGTCGTACAAGAAGTCGTTCATGGCTCCGGGTTCCAAGATTGTCTGGTTCAAGAGTCCGTGGGGCAATAAGGTCTTGCCGCAGATGATTTTCGGTGCGGATTCCGTGCTGATGCGGTTTAACGAGGGTGACAAGAGCAAGTGCGGTTGGTTCTACGGGGCGGTTACGCCTGCGATGGTGAAATCGAATCCGCTTTTGACTGCTTATTTTGTGCGTTACATGGCTCCGTGGTATGCTGTGCCGGCGGACAAGGATTCTTTGGTCGATTTTTCAAGCGTCATCAATTCGCAGGACACGCTCTTTGTGGATGGAACGGTGGATAATCCTAAGGTTTCCACTGAAATCGGGACGCCGGGCGAATGCTTTGATGCGACACGCCGTTTGCACGTTTACCATCCATGGCGTACAAATTCGACTTTCCGCGACAGCACGTTCTACATCAAGATTGACAACAACATCATGAACGAACCGACGGGACTCAGCGCCGAGGGCGAATACAAGTATTGGCGTCATATTGATTTTGCAGATACTCTCGTGGGGTCATCGCAGTGGAATTCCCAGGGTGCGACTGTACAAATTTTGCGTGGCAAGAACGACTGGCCACAGCATCCGTATTTTCAAGAACGTTCCCGTCCGCGTGCAAGCGATTTCTTCCCGGCAGGCATTTACGAGGTATGGTTCTATACATCGACATCGCTTGGCGATTTCGAATTGGCATTCTATCCTCCGGAACCCAAGGTGGTTCGTTTGAAGAGTCCGTGGGAAAACATGTCGCCATCCATGATTGTTGAATCTACAGGCGATATTATCAAGATGGGCCCGTTAACGGATACGTGCGGATGGTACACCGGTACGGTCTATAAGCATACGGATGACTGGAAAGTTTATTTTAAACAAAGTTTTGGCATGGAACGCTATGGCGGCAAGGGAACCGTCGAGGAATACGGCGAACTTGATTCCCTGATTTCACTGGATTCCTTGATTTCGTTGCACGATACGGTGTGGGTTTATCCGAACCCCAAGAACAGCTATTATCCGAACGACACGGCGGAATATCCGGGCATTCTTGGTATTTGTCCGTCGCTCAAGATTTCGGCGCTCGTCGTGGATTGGGCCGGTGAAAGCTATCACGACAGCATTGACGTGGATTTCGGCAATATTTATGGCGGTAGCTCCTATACGACTGTTTATGATCGCAACCAGAACGGAGAACTGGATTCGCTCAAGACTTGTTCGGGTCATGTGCTTGGCATGGTGCAGGACACGCTCGTGAATGGTCTCCCCGCACGTGTGGATTCTACGAAGTACCCGTGGTATCAGTGCTCTGCTGCCCATGAAATCGAGAAGTGGTTTATCCCGCAGGTCGTCGCGAAAGATGCTGCGGGCAATGAATACAAGAACGGCGTGTGCCGTGATATTAGTTTGTCGTTGGACGAGGAAGGCTTCTGGCAGGCGGACTTCACGAACGAGGAGGGCGACTGCAACGATACAATCAATCCGGGATTTTATCCGATTGACGATTTCAAGTATCTCGATTCTGCGGGAACGATACCGAACCCGAAATTTGACTGGAACATAAGCGGCTGCCGTCACAATTACAGTTTTGCGATGAAGGTCTCTGCTCAGTTCAAGTACGTGAAGGGGCAGTATTTCGAGTTCCGCGGTGATGATGACGTTTGGGTGTTTATCAATAACCGCTTGGTCGTGGATATCGGTGGTTGCCATAGCCCTGTCGAGGGCGGAGTGAACTTGGATACCATCGGGCAGAACGATCCCTCGCAAAAGCTTATCGAAGGCCGCGAATATCCGTTCCACATTTTCTTCTCGGAACGCAATGCTACGGGCTCGAATTTCAAGATGCGCACGTCCATCAACTTGCAGACGCAAAAGACGTATTACCCGGTGGAAGAAACGACTACGGATGGCACCATCAAATTCTCCATTTTGCAGTTGCTGATGGATGAATCCATCAGTTGCGATGTCTCTAGCACCTCGAAGATTGACACGATGCCTGCGCAGTCCTTGTTTGTGCTGTTTGGCGATGACGACCGAATTCCGCCGGAGGGCCTGGAACTTGTGCCGGGAACGATTGCGGGGATTCACATCGACGAGAACATGGCTGGCTTTGTGATTGATACGGTGGCGATTGTGCGTAACCGCTCCTTGGCTCCGGGCTCTTACATGTTGCAGTTTGTGTTGGCTAGCGACATAACGCAATCTAGCGAGGTTTATTTCACGGTGCCGGCTTACCCGCTCCCGGATATTGCGTTTATCGACGTGTTCAGCGGAACGGATTCGGTTAAGGTGCTTGAACCGACGGGTATCAGCTTGCGTGGTCTGCCGTTTGACGGCAGTGCTAACGATACGCTCCTTACGCATGTGGCGTACCCGGATACGGTGCCTTTGCAGGTGGGCGTGTTCTACATAGCGAGCCTTTGCAAGGACTGCTTTGCCGTTCTGGATTTTAAGACAACATTCCCGATTACCTTCCTTGACGAAAAGAAACAGCGTGTAAACAAGATAATTACTGATTCTACGGGAACGGCAAAATTCTATGTTGTCGGAGATTCGTCTGCGGTAAATGCAAGTTTTGTTGTTTCGGGAAGCTCCGTATCGAATTCGATTTCGTGGGGGAGTATCCACTTTAAGGAACCGCCTGTGCCGTTTGCGAACTCTGGCGAGGCGTTTGACCGCAATGGCGATGGCGTGCTCGATAGCATCGCGATAGTTTTCAACAAACCGTTTGATGAGACCATCCCGGATACGGTAGCTTGGAACTTTGGCAGCAATGACTGGCATACGATTGCTTCTGTCGAAGCTGTTTCTCAGTTGAAAGAGAATGAACAGAATTTGTCTATCAGTGCGGATAGTTTGTTAGATAAAGTATTTACGGGTGATGCAAAAGAACTTTATCAGGGTTCGTTCAGGTATCATTACACTTATATGGACAAGCAGACGGCGCAAATGACGGAGCTTAGTTTGGATGGGCTTGCGATTGAAGACCGTATTGGTGCAATTCTTGTCGATAAGCCTATCGTAAAACCTGTATCTGAAAGTGTAAATAAGTTAACGGTGTATATCAGCGAAGCGACTCAGATGAGCGCTATCAATGGAATCCAGTTCCTTGAATTTAAGGATAGGACTGAGCAGCCTGTGAATCCGTCGCTTTTGTCGGTTGTTTCTGTATCTCCGACGAAGGTTAGTAATTATTACGATGTGTTGTTCCGTAAAAGTGAAAATACGGTTTTGCCAGAAGTTGGTTTTTATGTACGTCTTGTGCCGGGTGTGTTGCCGGATTTGAACGGGAATCTGCCGCATGTGAATAACCCGTGGCTCCGTATTGAAGGTGAGCAACGTGTGGATATGGAAACACCGGGCGTTGTGGCTCTTGACCCTGAAACATGGAATCGTGAAACGTGGGTTGGCGGTGATAATGATGTCGCTCCGGTCCTCGTTGACGTGACTAAGACAATTGATGAGGTTATTGCTGAAAAGGGATATCCCGGCGAACTGATTAAGTTCGATTTGAGCGAAGTCGGGAAGACTATTTTGCTGAATTCCAATGAAAGCAGGGATGTCGCTCTTTCTAAGGTGCAAATCAAGTGGGATGTTCAATATTTCTCGTCGCTTGGGCATTATGTCAATTCGCAGAGTGGCGTTGTTGCGTGCAATGACAAGAGTATTTTTGGAACGGATTGCGTGGAAAATCCGGGCAACGTGTTCTTGATGTGGGACGCTCACACCGATAAGGGTCGTTGGGTTGGAACTGGAGTCTATATTGCAAAACTCAAGTTCAAGATTATTTCGGATTCGAATGTTATAGGGCGTGTGGAAGATACGTTTAACATGGGCGTTCGCCGCCGCGAGAAAAAATAAACATTCTATCAACAATTTGTTTTTGTTGGGTCTTGAATCTAACTCGTTGAGCAAAGATTAGTTACGAATAGATTCTGCTTTTTTATGCAGAATCTATTTACATTTTTGCGTAAGGAAAATTACTAACTACCAACCACTAGCCACTTCCTACTGTCTACTAATCTCAAGTGCCGCATGGATTCCCTCCCTCCGGTCGAGAATGACGCCTTAGACCGCTAACCTCTATCGTCTTTCGTCTACCAGCGTAGCGGTCTTTCGTCTAACATTCACTGGATCCTATCGGCGTTGCCTCCAGGATGACATCACTAACCACCAACCACTAACCACTAGTCACTAGCCACTAATCACTAACCACTGTTTACTAAATAAAAAATCTATCTTTGCTCTCGTGATTCAAATTCAGAACGTTTCTAAATCTTTTGGCATGCAGGTCCTTTTGGACGGTGCGAGCATGCTTGTGGCGGACCATGAACGCGTCGGCCTTGTCGGGCGCAATGGTTGCGGTAAATCGACCCTTTTCAAGATGATTCTCGGCCAGGAATGCATCGATGGAGGTAACATTGACATTCCGAAGGGCTACACGATTGGCTATTTGCAGCAACATATCAACTTTACGCATGCGACGGTGCATGAAGAAGCATGCAGCGTGCTTAAGGTGAATGAAGACGGCTGGCTCGAAGAGCACAAGGTCGAGGCGATTTTGTTCGGTCTCGGTTTTGACGAAGAATCGATGCACAAGAGCCCGATGCTTTTGTCGGGCGGTTTCCAGATCCGCTTGAATTTGGCAAAGGTTTTGGCGAGCGAGCCGGACATGCTTTTGCTGGACGAACCGACGAACTATTTGGACATTGTCTCCATGCGTTGGCTCAGTCGCTTTTTGCGCACGTGGAAGGGCGAAGTGCTTTTGATTACGCATGACCACCACTTTATGGACGAGGTCTGCACGCATACGGTGGGAATCCATCGTCACAAGATGCGCAAGGTCAAGGGGACGGTCGAAAAGCTCCGCGAAACGATTGCCGAAGAAGAAGAAGTGGCGATGCGCACTCAGGAAAACGAGCAGCGCAAAAAGGAACAGCTCGAACGAGTCATTGAACGTTTCCGCTACAAGGCCGCGAAGGCTGCGATGGTGCAGTCGAAAATCAAGGCGGCTGCAAAGCTTGCGACAGGCGAACGCCTCACGCACGAACGCAATTTGGATTTTAGTTTTAAGGAAGCGGAATTCCCGGGCAAGCGCATGCTTCAGATTCATGGGCTGCATTTTGCATACCCCATTCGCGACGAGAACGGCGGATCTGCGCAAAAGTTTGGCCCGGAACTGATTACCGATTTGGAAATGGAAATCTTCAAGGGTGACCGCATTGCGATTATTGGTCCGAACGGTCGCGGTAAAACGACGCTCTTGAACTTGATTGCGAAAGAATTCGAGCCGACACAGGGTTCCATCAATTATAACCCGAACCTCAAGATAAACTACTTTGGACAGACGAACATCAATCGCCTGAATCTCGACAATACGGTCGAAGAAGAAATTGCGACGGCGATTGCGGATGTTTCGCAGAAGAGCCGCGCCCGCAGCCTTGCAGGCCTAATGATGTTCAGCGGCGATAACGCGATGAAGAAGGTCAAGGTGCTTTCGGGTGGCGAACGTAGCCGCGTGTTGCTCGGAAAGATTCTCGCGAACGAAAGTAACATGCTGTTGCTGGACGAACCGACGAACCACCTCGACATGGAAAGCATCGAGAGTTTGATTGACGCTCTGGAAGATTACGAAGGTACGGCTCTCGTCGTGACGCATGACGAAGAACTTTTGCACGCTTTTGCGAACCGCCTGATTGTTTTTGATGGTGGCAAGTGTCGCGTGTTCGAAGGAAGCTACGCTGACTTCTTGGAAAAGGTGGGTTGGGCATCCGAAAAGAAGCCGGGTGGCGCAAATTCCGCGAACATCAAGGTCTCGAATATTGACGTGATGGACGATAAGCCTGTCAGCTCTACGCCTCGTACTAAGGAAGACCGCAGGGCGCGTGCCGACTACATCGCAGAACGCAGCAGGGTCATCAAGCCGCTCGAAAAAGAAACCGCCCGCCTCGAAGCCGAAATTGCCAAGGCCGAAGCGGTTGGTGGCGAACTCGAAGCGAAGCTTGTTGCCGCCTCGGAATCGGGCGATGGCAATGCCATTACCGCGATTGCAAAAGAAATGGACGACAACAAGAAGCTGACCGAAGAACTCTACGCCGCCTGGGAAAAGGCAAGCGCCGAACTCGAAGCGGCGAAAGATAAGTATAAATTGGATTAAGCAGAGTATTTGTTGCTGTTGTCACTCTAGCTTCCACATTTGTCACCCCGGCTTTATGCCGGGGTCGGTTTTTTATGGGAATTTCTTTGGTTTATTAAAATTTTAATAAAGTTTGTAAAAATAAACTCATTTTTTATAGTTTGAATGAAATTTTGTGTAAAAATTAATAGTATTTTACATGAAAAATAACGATATTTTGTAAAAATAAGTTTGTAATGAATGTATTTTGTTGACAAGATAATATTATGTTGTTATTTTATTTTGTAAAAAAATGAGGCTTATGAAATGAAATTATGTATTTTTCAATTTTCTAAATGGTGCAAATCGACCCTTTGGGGCTTGATGATGCTGGTAATTTTGACGGCGATGACGAAGTCTTTTGCCGTTGATTTCCCGTATTCTGAATGGTCCCTTGCTATGTATGAAGGGGCTTACGCTACTATTAATGATGGAACTGTCTCCGTTTACTATGGTGGCTATGACTATTGGCATGTTCAATTGACTCGTAGGAATGTTGAGCTACAAGCCGATAAGACGTATGAACTGAAATTCTTTTTGCAGGGCGTTGGGGAAAGAAAAAATACCGAAATTCGAATTGGTAGAGACGGCGCTCCTTATGATGCTTTTGCTGAATTTGGCGAAATTGCGGCAACAGTCAATGGTCGCGTTATAACCAAAACATTTAAAATGGGGTCTGGCAGCGTTGATAATGCGCGTCTTGAATTTAATCTTGGAAAGGGCTCTGGCACAGTTTATTTTTCTGATGTCAGTTTGACTTGTCTTGATTGCGGTTCCAATCCTCAAAATACTACAGAAAATAATGTTACTGTAGATTTCAATGATATTTTGGATTATGCAGTTATTGCCGATGAAGTCGATTTTCGCCCTTATTCGATGGCTTTAGGGGATATCTTTGGCGCGAAACTTCAGTTGGGAGCGGATTCTAAAATTTATGGAAACGTAGATGCGTCAAATGAATGTACTTTGAATGAAAGAGCTTATATGGAAGGGAATTTGCAATATGGCAATCCCTGTATGGAACAAAATAATGTTGTTGCGTCATCAAAGAAACAGGCTTCTTTGGTGAAACCGGTTGTTGCTCTTCCTGAATTTTCTGCTGGTGTGGAACCAATTTCTGTTAATTTGGATGAATCTGTGATTCTTCCTCCAGGCGATTATGGAACGTTTTATGCCAATGCAAGGTCTAAAGTGACGTTTTCTTCTGGTTCCTATACATTCCAGAGCTTCTTTACTGAACCCGATGCTAATTTCACGTTTGATATGACTTCTGGCCCTGTGTCCATTGCTGTGGCGGGAAATGTCCGTTTTGGCGATAGAAACCGTTTCGCAATCACCGGCGGCAGTCCGAACGAAATATCATGGAAGATTGCTGGAACTTCTGTGAATTTGGGAACGGATGGTTTGTATTTTGGTTCGATTATTGCTCCGGTAGCGTATGTTAATGTTCCGTCTCGCTCTCATTTAGTGGGTGGGGTATATGCGAATAAGTTTAGAATTGAACCTCAATCTACAGTTTCGCAACAGCCGCGTATAGATGAAATTTCTCATAGCGAGGAACATTTTGGTCCGTTCTTTGAATCTGGAATTTACCGTTATCGCTCCGTGTTGCCTACGACGGCGGAATCTGTAGAAATGTATGTATATTCCAAGAATTCAAATGTGAAAATTAATGGAGGCGATTCTAAGGTTATTGATCTTTCCTCATCTAATACCACGGTGAACATATCGGTTTCTCGTGATATGATTTCGGGCTTCCCGGTTGAGGCGTTCAGCAGCAATTACAGATTTGAATTTGTGAAGAACTCTAATTATCGTGTTTATTGGAATCCGCAGACTCCATGTAAAGAGGGGTGTGATGGATCATCTGTTGCGACTGCAATCGGTGATTTTGAAACTGTTCTTGAAATTGCCAAAACTACTGGCCGTGAAATCAATATGGCTGGTGGAACATGGAATGCTGCTAATAATTTTAGTGATGGTATTGTTCCTTGGAAAGTTGGTTTTGAATTGGTTGGTTTCGCTGATAATATTAAATCATTAAAATCTGAACAGGATTTACCACTTATTAATCTTGGTGAAACATCACATATTGAAATTGAAGGACGGTCGCCGCGCAGTTTGGTAGGCGTGCGAATTGCAAACGGATTTAACGTGGGCAATGGTGGTGCTGTTAGAGCGGATAATGAAAAGCTTACGGTTAATAATGTTATAATTTCTGATGCTAAATCACATGGTGATGGCGGTGCGTTATATGCTGCTGGAGTTTTGAATCTTGAAAATGTTAGGTTCTCTGGTAATGCCGCTTTAGGCGATGGCGGTGCCGTTGCTGCCAATGGTGAAACTAAAATACTTAATGCAATTTATTTAGGTAATCTCTCTGCAAAAAAAGGCGGTGCAATTGAGCTTGCGAGTGGTAATGCTTATATCGGCAATGGTATTTTCTATAATAACCATGCCGCAGAAAATGGTGGTGCTATAAATAATGAGGCCGCAGTGTTGAATTTGTGGAATTCAACGTTCTTTGCGAATGTAGCTTTGGTTTCGAATCCGGCCATTGGTGGTAACGCAAATGGCGCTATTGGAAACAGCATTTTCTGGAAGAATATTACACCAAATTGTGCTCCTGGTGAATGTGTTGATGAAGTGGTTGGTGGTTATACTGTAGTTAATACATCTTTTTCAAAAAGTTATCCTGGGGTAAATATTTTTGTGGGTGACCCAAAATTTATAGATGAAAATAATCCGGCAGGATCTAAAATGTATATGGGGTATGATGCTGGTATAAATCTTTCTAGCGCGTCTCCTCTGCTTAAAGCTGGAATGGTGAGTGTTTTTATGCCTGCTTATGATATATTGAACGGGGAACGTAAAGATGGTGAAATTATGTTGGGTGCGTATGCATGGACTTTCTTAGGAGCCGATGTTATAATTGGTTTCTTGAATTTGGAAGATGGAATTACTGTTGTTGATCCTACTATTCCAATATTTGATAAGATACCGTCTGCATGGGGCAGAAAATATCTTGGAAAATCGAATGTTGCTAGAGTGATGCGGTCCTTTATTGAAGCTAGGGATGAGACTAAGGTTGATTGGGTTAAGGTAAGAATTTCTGTAAGGAAGGAAAATGGTGATGAATATCCGGGAGTTGGTTCAGTTGATGTCTATTTCTATCGTGTTGGAAAAGAAAACGGAAACTATGTATTCCAGTCAATGACGAAGGATAAAGGCAAGCCGATTTTATTCACGAGTAATCCCCAAAATATGGGTGGATTTGATGAAGCATCTGTTTTGTTCATGGGCAATACAACAGATATATTCCACTTTAAAGTTGTAGATTATAAAGATTAAAAGGAGAGATTTGTATGAATAAGCATCTAGTTTGTTTTATGTTTGCATTGTTTACAGAATTACTTTGCTCATGTTCTGTTGATGATGTTCCTGAAGTCGATTTTAAACCCATTGAACATTATGTTTATAATGGAGCCATTC
>Ga0265300_10002656_pt1 | contig 15260 bp, 12 predicted proteins | sample AusTroGonzalo_MG_FD_193482 | JGI IMG/M metagenome (GOLD analysis project Ga0265300, IMG submission 193482) | Bovine rumen microbial communities from tropical cattle in Woodstock, Queensland, Australia - Gonzalo_03 | ecosystem: Host-associated > Mammals > Digestive system > Stomach > Rumen ...
CATGCGTTGGCTGGAACTCAGCGAGTGGGCTTAAAGTCAAATTTTTCTTGTTAATACTTGTTGGTTTGCAAAAATCTTTGTTAATTTGCAAAGTTTTATGTAAAAAAAGTATTAACCAATGGTAAGGAAATTATTAAACATTATTCTTTTGCTTTGTTGCTCCTCAACGCTCTTGGCTGATATCAATGTGCTGCCCAAATGGGCATTGGGAGGCTTTGAGCGACCGGAAGGAGTTAACCCGCTTGTCAGTCCTGTTGAGAGTACATTGTTCCTTTGTCCTATGTCAGGAACAAAGGTGAAGTGGGAATGTGCAGATACGTTCAATCCGGCTGCGGTTGAGAAGGACGGCAAGGTATGCGTATTGTATCGTGCCGAGGATAATCCGAATGTCGGAATCGGTAGAAGAACATCACGTATCGGTTATGTGGAAAGTGCTGACGGTATATCGGTTGACTATCGACAGACAACACCCGTTATGTTTCCCGATTCCTCTGCTATGTCTATGAAATACGAATGGACAGGTGGTTGTGAGGACCCTCGTGTCGTAGAGGCAGAGGTGGATGGCAAGCCTTTGTATGTCATGACATATACGGCATACGACCGCAAAACAGCTCGCCTGAGTGTTGCTACAAGTCCTGATTTGCAGCGATGGACACACCACGGCCCATGTTTCCAGAAAGCATACGACGGAAAGTTCAATACCCTGTTCTGTAAGTCCGGCTCTATCCTTACGACAGTCATGGACGGACGTCTGCAGGCTTGCAAAGTGAACGTGAACAATGAGATGAAATACCTTATGTATTGGGGTGAATATGCTGTCTATGCTGCCGTCAGCGATAACCTCGTAGATTGGACACCTCTGGTAGATGCTGATGGTAATCTGATTGCGTTGGCAAAGCCCAGGAACGGTCATTTCGACAGTACAATGACGGAGTGCGGTCCCCCTGCCATAATGACGGAGGATGGTATTATCCTAATATATAATGGAAAGAACAAGAGCGGTTCAAGCGGTGATACCAGTTTGGCTGCCGGGACATATTCTGCGGGTCAGATGCTTTTCAGCAAGGATAATCCCCTGAAGCTTATTGACAGACTAGACAAGCCTTTCTTCCGTCCTATGGCTTCGTTCGAAAAGAGCGGTCAGTATGCAGCTGGAACGGTGTTCGTTGAGGGGCTGGTATATCATCAGGGCAAGTATTTCCTGTATTACGGATGTGCTGATTCCTTTGTGGGTGTTGCTGTTTATGATCCGAAGAAATCCAATCACGTTGGAGATCCTTTACCTACTGTCGAGATTCCGGAAGGAGTTGTCAATCAATGGACATCCATGAATAGCGGAAAGATGCGTTGTTTCGTAAATTCCTATAGCGGTTGCGTTAAGGAGAGCGAAGGCCCTATAAACCTGAATGCCAGTTATCTTTATCCCAACGCCAAATGGTGTGATACCAGCACAGCCAACCCCTGGGTGGTAATGGAGTTTACAGGTATATACAGCATTAACAGGATTGTGGTAAGGGATGTCGGGCAGCACGAGTCGAACTGCGGCAATGTGCCGGAATGGTGGGTGTACACGCGTGTCAGTTCATCGGATGAGTGGAAACTCGTGGTACACGAAGACAATGTGGCTGATAAGGATATTAAGGATGTTACGTTTCCTGCGGTAGAAGCCCGGTATGTGAAACTTGTCTTTACACGTGGCATCAGACCGTCGGGTGAGGCAGACAATGCCATCCGTTTATATGGATGTGATATATACGGTCAGTATGTCAGGGATATCAGCAGGGCAGACGGGATGATTGGAGTAGGGAAGACCGTTTTGCTGTCCTACGATGTATCTACACAACTGGGTTCTCCGCTGAATCTGCTGACGGGAACAACTGACAAGAGCAGGGCATGGAATCCGTCAAAGGGAGTGCCCGGTTCTGATCCGTTCAGATATGTATTGATAGATTTGGAGAAGTCCTACGATGTAAAACGTTTTCAACTCTATGATGCCAAAAGCGTAGATGCATCGGCTACGAATATGGATGCCTATCAGATTTTCTTGTCTGATGAGTATCCCGACCTTTCGCTTATTTCTCCTTCCGGCGACGAGAATGAATGTTGGACGAAGGTTGCCGACAAGAAGAATGTCGGATCAAGCAGTAAGAAGCTGCTTGTCCTCTCTACTCCGACAAGATGTCGCTTTGTAAAGTTGGTGCTTCCCCGTACAAGCGAGTCGATGAATGCCGTTGATGCTCCAGCTTTGTATGCCTTTCAGGTATATGGGACAGAAGCAGAGACGACGGATGCGCTGGCAGTCCGTACGTCGCAATTCAATATTCAAGATAGTGAGGTTGAATATGACCTGATGGGGCGTAGATTCGACTCATCTTATGCCGGACGTGGCATTTATGTAAAGGGAAACCGCAAGGTGCTGAAATAACGCCTTATGGCATAATCTTGCAGAAGAAACCTAACTTGTAAAGCTTAAAGATCAGAAGTGACGGTTTCTCGCCAAGCAGGTTCTGTTTCATCTTTGTTTTGCTGACATCGAAGAGCCATACCATAAGTCCTTTGAGGTAACATTTCCTAAGGCAAAGGGCAATGGCGGAAATGGTGATTCTTCGTTGTACTTTTTCTTCCAGCCTTGAGAGCGTAAAGAGAGAGGTCTTTACCTTGCGGAGGTAGGAAGGCGAATTCTCCAATCCTGTATGGATAAGCTTGTTGTCGATGTGCAAGACAGGAATCTTGCGGTCCTTTAATTCCAGTCCAAACAGGGAATCTTCGTGTCCATAATCGCAAATCTCGTTGCAGAATTGTATTTGCATGAACAGATCGCGCAGAATCATGAAATTAAAGGTGGTGAACTGTGCGTAGGGATGCCTGCGTCTTTCCTTTAATGTCTTCTTACGTTCGGCGTGTACCTCGTATTTGTAACGTAGGGCTTTATCCTTTGATGGGCAACTGTCGTAGTTGCCTGTTCCTCCGCAAATAACCTGATTGCCTTCTGTCAGGCTAAGGTATGAGGCGATATAATCCTTGCTCCGTACCTGTGCATCACTGTCTATAAAGAGAATCCATTCTCCCTGAGCCATCTCGGCAAGTAGATTGCGTATCTTGGCACGTCCCAGATTCATCTTAGCCTGCCAATAGCGACACTGAGGAAGTTCTGCTATGCTGGCATTGTTGTCACGGATGGGGAGGGCGGTGCTGCCGTCATCTGCCACTAAGATTTCTGCATCCTGAGGAAGCTGCTCCAAGAGGTCATGCACTAACTGGGTGCAGTCTTGGTTGAAGGTTGGAATCAATATAGATAGTTTCATGCCGCAAATATAAGAATAAGTAAGCGAAAAAACAAAATTTCTTTTGTATTCTGCTCACTTATTCGTACTTTTGCAGTCGTTATGGCACCATTAGCAGAAAGAATGCGTCCGCTTACGCTCGATGATTATGTCGGGCAACAGCATCTGGTAGGTCCGGGTGCTGTGTTGCGTCGTATGATCGAGGGCGGAAGGCTGAGCAGTTTCATTCTGTGGGGCCCTCCAGGCGTAGGAAAGACGACACTTGCTACCATCATAGCCCATCAGTTACAGACTCCCTTTTATACCCTGAGTGCTGTTACAAGCGGTGTAAAGGAAGTGAGGGAGGTAATAGATAAGGCAAAGGGTAACAGGTTCTTCAATACTGCAACACCTATTCTTTTCATTGATGAAATCCATAGGTTCAGCAAGTCGCAGCAGGATTCTTTGCTGGGAGCTGTTGAACAGGGAGTCGTTACGCTGATTGGTGCCACAACCGAGAATCCCTCGTTCGAAGTGATAAGACCTCTCTTGAGCCGTTGTCAGGTGTATACCCTTAAGCCTCTGGAACAAGAGGACCTGATGGCATTGGTAGAGAGGGTAACTACACAAGACGCTATTCTGAAGCAGAAGCCGTTTGATATACAGGAGACGGCTGCGCTGATGCGTTATAGCGGAGGTGATGCCCGTAAACTGCTGAATATCATAGAACTGCTCTATGAGTCAGCAGAGAAGGATGATAAGGTGGTGGTTACCGACCAGATCGTAGCAGAACGCCTCCAGCAGAATCCTTTGGCATACGATAAGGACGGCGAGATGCACTATGATATTATATCGGCATTCATAAAAAGTATCAGAGGCAGTGACCCTGATGCCGCCATCTATTGGCTGGCAAGGATGATAGAGGGTGGGGAAGACCCCGCTTTCATTGCCAGAAGACTGGTGATTAGTGCCAGCGAGGATATCGGACTTGCCAATCCCAATGCTCTGTTACTTGCCAATGCAGCCTTTGATGCCGTTATGAAAATAGGATGGCCTGAGGGTCGTATCCCCTTGGCTGAGGCAACCATTTATCTGGCTACAAGTCCTAAGAGTAACTCGGCATATAGGGCAATCAATGATGCCCTGCAGAAAGTGCAGCAGACGGGTAACCAGCCTGTCCCCTTGCATTTGCGCAATGCTCCCACCAAGCTGATGGAGCAATTGGGATATAGCGAAGGCTATAAATATGCTCATGATTACGAAGGTCATTTCGTAGAACAGCAGTTCCTGCCTGATGATTTGCAGGGGATGCGTCTATGGCATGCACAGCAGAATCCTTCTGAGGATAAGCTCTTGCAGCGCATGATTCAGTGTTGGGGGGAGAGATATAAGAGTTAGATAAAAGCTGAAAATTATAAGATAAAACTTACAGAATATGGCAAAGAAAATCCTTCTTTTAGGTTCTGGCGAGTTAGGCAAGGAGTTTGTGATTGCCTGCAAGCGCAAGGGACAATACGTAGTGGCATGTGACAAGTACGACAATGCACCGGCTATGCAGGTGGCAGACGAGCGTAGAGTGTTCAGTATGCTGGATGGCGATGCACTCCAGAAGGTAGTGGAAGAGGTTAAGCCCGACATCATTGTACCTGAGATAGAGGCTATTCGTACAGAGAAACTGTATGAGTTCGAAAAGGCCGGCATACATGTTGTGCCCAGTGCCAAGGCTGTTAACTACACCATGAACCGTAAGGCTATCCGTGAGTTGGCTCATACTGAGTTAGGCCTGAAGACAGCCAACTATCTTTATGCCAGCACTTTCGAGGAACTGAAGGCAGCTGCAGACAAGATAGGCTTCCCTTGTATCATTAAGCCCTTAATGAGTAGTAGTGGTCATGGCCAGAGCAAGGTAGATGCTGCCGGTGAGTTGGAGAAAGCCTGGGAGAATGCCTGTGGCGGCAGTCGTGGTGATATCATGGAGGTTATTGTAGAGCAGTTCATTCCCTTCGACTACGAGATAACCCTGCTCACTGTTACGCAGAAGAATGGACCTACATTGTTCTGTGCTCCTATAGGACATGTTCAGAAAGGCGGTGACTATCGCGAGAGTTTCCAGCCCCGTGCCATGAAACCCGAGCACTTGAAGACGGCACAGCAGATGGCAGAGAAGGTTACTGCAGCCCTGACAGGTGCCGGTATCTGGGGAGTTGAGTTCTTTGTAAGCGAGAAGGAAGGCGTCATCTTCAGCGAGCTGAGTCCTCGCCCGCATGATACGGGAATGGTAACCTTGGCAGGAACACAGAACCTGAGTGAGTTCGAGTTGCACTGCCGTGCTGTCCTGGGACTGCCTATTCCGGAGATCACCCAGGAGCGTCAGGGAGCGTCAGCTGTTATTCTTTCACCTGTGGAGACAACAAATCCCCAATATGACGGCATGGAGGATGTTTGCGCTGCACAGCGTACCTATCTGCGTATCTTCGGAAAGCCCGAGGCTCACGTAGGTCGTAGAATGGGCGTAGTAGTATGCTGGGATGATCTGTCCGCTTCTCAGGAATCCTTACGTGATAAGTGTAAGGGGCTGGCTGCCAAGGTAACAGTGCGTTAAAGCTTAGAAGAGAAATACAACACAATATCCTGTAGTTCCTCATCCGTAAGGGTGGGGAACTTTTCTTTTATGGTTTCCTTAAAGGCTGATACAGCCTTAGCCTTCATCTGCTGCTTTCCCATCTTTATGCCACTGGCAATAGGCGTAGATGGCAGTAATGCTCTATTGAAATTTCCGTCGCTCATAATCTCTAATCCCTAATCCCTAATTCATTATTCCCCTTCTCAAGATGCTCCATAAGCACACGTTCCACATCTTCCTTGTTATCTGTCAGAGTCAGAATCAGGTTCTTGTAAATACCTCTTTCTATTAAGTCTATCAGCAGGGGCCAGATAGGAACTTCCCTTGTCCAGAAGTCAGTGCCAAGGAAGAACATCGGACTGGCATACCCTAAGGTCAGATAATGATTCTGGACAGCCTCCTGGAATACTTCTTGCAATGTTCCTGCACTGCCGGGCGTATATAATATGCCGCCTTTGGCAATGGTCAGGATGCCGTCCTCGCGTATGCTGTTCTCGAAGTATTTGGCTATGTGTGTGGCTAGCGGGGTTGACGGCTCGTGCCCGTAAAGCCAAGTGGGAATACCCAGGCTTTGGAAATCTTTCTGTGGAAAGCGGTCGTGAACCCTCCATGCAGTCTCCAGCCATCCTTCGTCGGTGTACATGGGAGCCGTGGACATGATGTGCATGGCATCCTGGAACTCCAGTTCGTTTCGTCCTGCCATCCATGCTCCTAAATGTGTTGCCTCCATCGCCCCGGGTCCGCCACCGGATATCATCAGGAATCCTTTTTCTGTAAGGTATTTGCTGATGATGGCCACCTGCCTGTAGCCAACATCACGGCGTGAGAGGTGATGGCCGCCCATTATGCCAACCAGTCGGCGTTCGTTGTAGTTCGAAAGGAAATCGTGAAGGCAGTCTGAGATGCTGTGGTCATGCAGTGTACGGGCCAGTGTCTCTTTTGCATCCGTCGAGCGTTCACCCTTCTTCTGATAGTGTTTGTAAACACGACCGTCGAAACATGTTTCGTATGAACCTTTGACGGAAGGATTGTAACCTTCGTAAAGTTCCTCCGGAGTATAAAGATGATTGCGATATCTGAAGGTCTCGCCCATATCAGGCAGATAGAGGCAATCCCTGCTTTTCTTTTTCAGGCCCATAGGAAGTTGGCATCCAATGAAAATGCAATCCTTGTATGTGTGCGAGAGAGCCGATTCGGTCATTGCCGTCAGGTTTATACTCTGGAAGGCACAACGCTTTATTTCCTCCTCCTCTTGGCATAGAACCTGGGCAAGCTGGCAATCGTCTTTGATCTGTCTGTATGCTTCCTTCATGAGCTTTTCTTGTAGTGTAATTTCCTACCTTATTATATAATTGCCTTACAAAAGTACAATTTTTGGCGCTTATATATAATGTTTTGTCCGAAAAAGTTGTATATTTACACAGATTTAACTGGATAACAGATATAATAACAACCAAACTTAATGTTGATATGAAGAAATATTTTTTTATTGCTTTAACCGTATTTTTCTCTTTCCTCTCGTATGTTCAGGACTCGGCTGCGAAGCCTTTGAAGATTCGTTGGGCAACCTTTAATATCCGTTGTGTCAATCAGGACGACTACAAGATAGACTGTGGGTGGGAACAGCGCAAGGAGCGTGTTTACCGTTATCTCATAGACAACCGGATAGACATTTGCGGTATGCAGGAGGTTACAAACGAGCAATACGAATACTTGCGTCAGAATCTGACGGAGTATGATTATGTGGGTGTAGGCCGTACGGACGGCAAGACAAAGGGCGAGGCATCCCCTGTATTTTATCGCAAGGACAAGTACGAGGCTTTGGATAAGGGAAACTTCTGGCTTTCGCAAACTCCTGACGTGGTAGGTTCAAAGGGATGGGATGCCGCCTTGGAGCGTATTGCCAGTTGGGTTAAGCTGAAGGACAAGAAGACGGGCAGGATATTCATGGCAGTGAACACCCACTTCGACCATGTGGGCAAAGTGGCCCGTCGCGAGAGTGCCAAGCTTATCATGCGCAAGATTCAGGAGATAGTAGGCAGCAATCCTGCTGTCGTAACCGGCGACTTCAATGTTACTGAACAGGATGAGGCTTATACGACTATGGTGACCAATGAGTTCAAGATGTATGACGCCTGTCACATGACGGAGAATAATACGGGCGTTTCATTTACATGGCATGATTTCTGCCGTATTCCAGCCGATAAGGCCGAGAAGATAGACTTCATCTTTATTACTCCCAATATCAAGGTCTCTCATACGCATATCGAACCCACTCATAAGGAGGCTCAGATTACGGATCACAATCCTCATTATGCCGACTTGAAGCTGTAATATTCAGATTTATATTTAATTAACATCTTTGTGTTCTTTTATTTTGTATCTTTGCCGCCGAAAAACAATAATGTTTAAAGATATGAAGGAAGATAAAAAGATAAATTTCTCTATTGAGTCGGTACAAGACTTGAATTCGTCGAACATTTGGTCACTGTCTGCCGAGCAGATCGGCTCGATGTGGGAGAAGGAACGTCAGGAGGAAGACTTCTCGATTGTCGAGGAGAAACTCCTGAATGTAATCCGTCTGGCTTTTGAGGTGGTTCACTTCAATGAGGAAGATGAACGTGAGGTCAATAAATACAATAATCTGAATTGGGTGAAGTTCCATCACTGCAAGGCCGATAAGGGATGTGTAGCCATCAGAAGAAAGACTATTACCCGTATTACGGACCTTAGCTACGAGAATGTAAAGCATATCTCGGCGCCTGTCCTGCTTGATCTGATTGACAAGAACTTCGGCGGCGGATGGGATTCTATCTCCCTGGCTTTGAAGGATATTATCGAAAGCGGCTTTGATATCAGCACCACTCAGTTGCCTGCAAGCCGTATTCATGCCCCAGGCGGTACACTCGAGAAGAAAGTCGCTCAGGGCTATGACGTACTGGAGATTGTAAAGGGTACATGGATTGAGGCTATCTTTGCCAAGAAGAAGGATCCTGTAGAGAAACTGAAGATAGAGCCCTCTTATAAGGAATACGACGAGGACGGCAATCCTATCTACGAGGAGGATAATGACGAGAACGAGGATAATATGGATGATGACGAGTCCGACGATTCAGACGACACATTCTACAGTAGCTATTCAGAAGAGGCTGAGGTGAAGTCCGAGGATGATGAAGGATTCCCCATAGAAGAGGAATAAGGCAAACATACAGTCCGCAAGTTACGGACAAAAAGTAAAGAGGCAACTTTTGGTTGCCTCTTTTATTTTGTAGTCTGTCTTCTTCTGAATTCTGAACAGACGATGCTGGTGGCAATGGCCACGTTCAGGCTTTCTGTTGTCTTGGCTCCTATAGGATAGTTGGGTATAAAGAGTTTCTGGGTGACGAGATTCTTTATGGCAGGGGAGAGCCCTTTCCCTTCATTGCCCATGACAATGAATCCGTGACTGCCCAGTTCCTGCTCATAGATATTCTTTCCGTCCAGCAGGGTTCCGTAAACGGGAGTCTGATTCTGTCTGAATGTTTCCTCAAGATTCGTGTAATGAACCTTCACGCGAGCCAGCGCACCCATGGTGGCCTGTACAGCCTTGGGGTTATAGATGTCAACGGTATCTTCCGAGCATATCACATTATGTATTCCAAACCAATCGGCAATACGCAGGATTGTTCCCATATTCCCTGGGTCCTGAACACCGTCTAAGGCCAGGCATAGTTCTTGTCGGGCAATGTCAGGGTTGAATTTATGCTGGGGAATAGGGAAGAGTGCTATTACCTGTTGCGGTGTCTGCAGCAAGCTTGTTTTGTGCAGCTCCTCCTGGGTGATGGTGTCTGTCTCGCAAGCAGATTTGATAAGGTGCCGGTTTCTGTCCCACCATTCGGGTATCGCAGCTATGTATGCCGGCTGCATGGTTGCCAGCAGTTCCTCCACCAACTTGGGGCCTTCGGCTACGAAAAGCTGATGGATGTTCCTCTTTTTGCGTTGCTCTAACGACTTTATTAATTTGATTCTTGCCTTGGTTATCATAAATGGAGCAATTTTTCGACACAAAGTTAAGGAATTTTACCAAAATATATCTACCTTTGTCGTATGAATTGCTTTTGGCGGATAATATTTGCTTGCTTTAGCCTGCTTGTGTACCTTTCTTTTACGGGATGTAGCGTAAATCGTTTCATCCCAGAGAACGAGTATATGCTTAATCATGTATCTGTCCGTTCCGACAAGAGTGAACTCAAGACGGCTCCCCTGATGGGGTATGTCGGTCAGCATCCCAACAGCAAGTGGTTTTCGCTTGCCAAGGTTCCTCTGCATATCTATTCCCTTTCCGGCAGAGACAGTACGAAGCGTATTAACCGTTTCCTGAGAAGGCTGGGGGAACCTCCTGTCATATACGACTCCACATTGTCGCAGAAGACAAGGCTTAATATCCAGAATGCCGTTCAGAATATGGGCTACCTGAATGCTGAGGTCGATTTACTGGAAGTTCCGAAAGGCAACCGCATAGGTGTAATGTACTATGTTATGCCTCACCAGAGATATAAGGTAGGGGAGTTGCATAGGGAGATTCGGGATACGGCCATTGCCACACAACTTGACGTGGAAGGCTATGAGTCATTGCTGCATGAAAATATGAGCTTCGACCTGAATGTGCTGGATGCTGAGAGGAACCGGCTGAATACTTATCTGCAGAACAGAGGATATTACAAGTTCAACAAGGATTTTGTCCGCTTCGAGGCAGATACTACCGTAGGTAATCATCAGGTTGACCTGAAGATGATACTGCAGGAGTATTCTGCAGGTAAGTCGGGCGAGGTAAGTCCGCACCAGCGTTATACAATAGGTAATATAACTTATGACATCCCTGTTTCGCACAACAGGCCCTTTGTCCGTCCCAAGGTTATTGCTTCCGCAAACGAACTGGCTGAGGGGAATCTGTATCGTGAACAGGATGTGCAGGGAACCTATTCCAGATTGAACAGATTGGGAGCCGTGCAGAGCGGCCGTATCAGTCTGACCGAGAATCCGCAGGATACAACCAGGTTGGATGCCCTGATTTCCGTGACACCCAGTAAGAGAAACTCTTTTAACGTGGAGCTGGAAGGAACAAACTCTGCTGGCGACTTGGGTGTGGCAGTGGCGTTGTCTTATCAGAACAGAAATCTGTTTCGCGGTTCTGAACTCCTGAACCTGAAGGCGCGCGGTGCCTTCGAGGCGATAAAAGGACTGCGCGGTTATAGCGACCAGAACTTCATTGAGTACAGCTTCGAGGCAGGCATTACCTTCCCTGATTTTATATGTCCTTTCCTCCGCCAGTCGTTCCGCAAGCGTTCACTCGCCACCAGCGAACTGAGTTTCATGTTCGATTCGCAGGACAGACCTGAGTTCCATCGCCGCGTCCTTACCACCTCGTGGCGTTATAAGTGGACCCGTGCTGCCAGAAGGATGCAGCATAGGATAGACATGCTGGATATCAACTATGTGTTTATGCCTTGGATTAGCGATACGTTCAGGGAACGCTATCTGGATAATCCTGAAAGCCGGAATGCTATCCTCAGGTATAACTACGAGAATCTTTTCATTGTGAAGTGGGGCTACAGTTTCTTCTATAGTTCGCAGTCCCTGAATTCCACTTCAAAGAACTATGGAACCAATGCCTATATCATACGTGCCAGCATAGAGACGGCAGGTAACCTTCTGTATGGAATATCCTCTGCCAGCAACGCGCCCAGGAATGAGGACGGGCAGTTTACTTTGTTCAAGAATGCCTATGCCCAGTACGTCAAGGGTGACTTCGACTTCTCCAAGAGTTTTGTCATCAACAAGACAAACTCCCTGGCGCTGCACTTCGGGCTGGGTGTTGCGTATCCTTACGGAAACTCATACATCTTGCCTTATGAGAAGCGTTATTTCAGTGGCGGTGCCAATAGTGTCAGGGGATGGAGTGTGCGTGAGTTAGGCCCCGGTTCTTTCCTGGGCAACGACGGAAAGATTGACTTCATCAACCAGACTGGTGACCTGAAGCTGGATATGAATATTGAATACCGCACCCATCTCTTCTGGAAGTTTGACGGTGCTGTCTTTATTGATGCCGGTAATATCTGGACGTTGCGTGATTATGAGGACCAGCCGGGCGGTCAGTTCCGTTTCGATACCTTCTGGCGTCAGATTGCTGTTGCCTACGGATTGGGCCTTCGCCTGAACTTCAATTATTTCATATTGCGTTTAGATGGCGGTATGAAGGCTATCCATCCTGCCTACGAGGACAGCCGTCGTCATTATCCTATTATTCATCCCAATTTCAAGCGGGATTTCTCTTTCCACTTTGCCGTGGGACTACCATTCTAACTTGTCAACCTTCCAAGTTCCTTTGTTGTTCCTGAGGCTGACTGTAAGGGTGCGTTCGCCCAGGTGTCCTTTTGTCTCCAGGGAATCACAAACAATTACATTCCTGGCATTAAAGACGATAACGGCAGATGTGTCTGTAGTCTCGCAGTCGTCCACGTCAATCTCAATGTCTGGCGATATGATGGTCAGGTCTTCCTCTGTCAGGTTCGAGGCGAACCATCGGACCTCTTCTTTTCCGTTCTCTGTACACAGGGCATCGCAGGCCTTAAAGTTGTAGGTGTACAGATTCTCCAGAAATGCCCTGCCCGTTTCAGAAGCCTTCTGGTCGTTTTCGGAACATGCACTGAAAACAAAAGCAGAAAAGGTGCAGGCTGCAAGTGTGATTAGATGTGATATTCTCATTCTACATTCAATTTATTTGACACAAAACTATAGAAAAATTTGTAATTATTCTATAATTGGCGTAAATTTGCAAGTAAAATTAATTAAATATGCTCAAATTTCTCTCTTTGGGGTCGGGTAGCAGTGGTAATTGCTATTATCTGACTACAGGAAATACAAGCATTCTCATTGATGCTGGAATAGGTATCAGAGTTCTGAAACGAACTCTGAAAACTTATGATATAGAGCTTGACCAGATAGACGCTGTCTTTGTCACACATGATCATGCCGACCATATAAAAGCAGTAGGTAATCTGGCCAACGACTATGGTAAATTAGTGTATTCAACAGAAAAGGTCCATGCCGGTATTAACTCCAATTACTGCATGACCAGTAAGCTCACGCCGGAGCACATCAGAATTATACAGAAGGATGTTGCTGTGCAGTTGGGTGATATGGTCATCACACCTTTTGACGTGCCTCACGACAGTAGCGACTGTGTCGGATACAAGGTGCAGGCAGGCGACGTGGTTTTCTGTCTGATTACAGATGCCGGACATGTTACCAGCATCATGGAGGAGCAGGTGTCGAAAGCCAACTATTTGGTTCTCGAGGCTAATCACGACGAGGATATGCTGATGATGGGAACCTATCCCGCATACCTGAAAGGCAGAATCAGGGGAGAAAGGGGACATCTTTGCAACAAGGAATCCGCACGCCTGATAGCCGAACATTGTACACCCATATTAAAACATGTGTGGTTATGTCATCTTAGCGAAGAGAATAATCACCCCGAACTGGCTCGCAAAACCGTTGAGGGTTTGCTCAGAAGTTTCGGAATTATACCCGGAGTTGACTTTGAATTGGACATTCTGAAGAGGAAGTCCCCGTCGGATTTGTACGAATTGAAGGCTTAATAGAAAAAAAGTTACGAAACATTTGCTCAATTCGGCAAAAGTCCGTACCTTTGCACTCGCAAAAACGAAACATATGCGTCCTTAGCTCAGTTGGTAGAGCAATTGACTCTTAATCAATGGGTCCAGGGTTCGAGCCCCTGAGGGCGTACAAGAGAAACAGAATTGTTACGTTTTTGATGCGTCCTTAGCTCAGTTGGTAGAGCAATTGACTCTTAATCAATGGGTCCAGGGTTCGAGCCCCTGAGGGCGTACAAGAGAAGAAGGATGGACTTTAGAGTTCATCCTTTTTTTATTTGTTGGATAGTAGAATAAATATATTATATAATGTATAGAACTAAAACTTGTGGTGAGTTGCGTCTCACCAATGTAGGTGAGAAGGTAACACTGGCCGGTTGGGTACAGAGCGTACACAATCTGGGTGCTCTTACTTTCGTTGACCTAAGAGACCGTTATGGTATCACGCAGCTGGCGTTTACCGATGATGCTCCTGAAGAACTGCGTCAGAAGGCCGGTAAGCTGGGACGTGAGTTCGTGCTGCAGGCAACAGGTGTTGTAGCTGAGCGTTATTCCAAGAACAAGAATATCCCTACAGGTGATATTGAGATTCTGGTTGAGGAACTGAATGTCCTTAATGAGAGTGCTACACCTCCCTTTACTATCGAGGAGAACTCTGATGGTGGTGATGACCTTCGTATGAAGTACCGCTATCTTGACCTCCGTCGTCCTGTTGTTCGTCAGAACCTGGAGCTGCGTCATAAGTTTGCCTTCGAGGTTCGTCGTTATCTCGACGAGCAGGGCTTCCTGGAGATTGAGACACCTGTTCTTGTGAACAGTACACCAGAGGGCGCTCGCGACTTCGTTGTTCCCAGTCGTATGAATCCCGGTCAGTTCTATGCTCTTCCTCAGAGTCCTCAGACACTCAAGCAGCTCTTGATGGTAGCTGGTATGGACCGTTACTTCCAGATTGTGAAGTGTTTCCGTGATGAGGACCTGCGTGCCGACCGTCAGCCCGAGTTTACTCAGATTGACTGCGAGATGTCTTTCGTTGAACAGGAGGATATCCTGCAGATGTTCGAGGGCATGAGCCGTCACCTCTTCAAGACTATCAAGGGTATTGATATTCCCAAGCTGCCTCGTATGACATGGGCTGATGCCATGAAGAACTATGGTAGCGATAAGCCCGATACCCGTTTTGGTATGGAGTTCGTTGAACTGAAGAACTGTCAGCCTGATAATGCCTCTCGTGAGTTGGTAGAGAGCATCTTCCCTGCAGGCTTCAGCGTATTCGATGATGCCAAGTACATTGGTGCTATCTGTGCCGAGGGTCAGGCCGTTTATACACGTAAGCAGATTGATCAGTTGACAGACTTTGTCAAGCGTCCTCAGATTGGTGCCAAGGGTCTTGTATATGCCCGTGTTGGAGAGGATGGCAGCGTAAAGAGCTCTGTAGATAAGTTCTATACACCTGAGACATTAGAGGTGCTGAGGCAGAAGATGAATGCCAAGCCCGGTGATTTGATTCTCATCCTCTGTGGTGATGATGCCATGAAGGTACGTAAGCAGCTTTGCGAGCTTCGTTTGGAGATGGGTACCCGTATGGGTCTCAGAGACAAGAACAAGTACTCATGCCTCTGGGTTATTGACTTCCCCATGTACGAGTGGAGCGACGAGGAGCAGCGTCTGATGGCTATGCACCATCCTTTCACCTCTCCCAAGCCAGAGGATATTCCTCTT
>Ga0265300_10002663_pt1 | contig 15244 bp, 17 predicted proteins | sample AusTroGonzalo_MG_FD_193482 | JGI IMG/M metagenome (GOLD analysis project Ga0265300, IMG submission 193482) | Bovine rumen microbial communities from tropical cattle in Woodstock, Queensland, Australia - Gonzalo_03 | ecosystem: Host-associated > Mammals > Digestive system > Stomach > Rumen ...
TCGTCCGAATCATAAACGGTGTACTCGTAATAAAGCCTTCCATGCTCATCACGATCCACCTTCATCCGATCCGGCATCAGCGGATACAGCGCAACAACTTCACCCTTGCCATTGCGGATGATCTGACTGTAGGCGTTGCCCCAAAGGAGCAAATGCGTCATCAGAGTCTCCCTGAAGATAAAGGAAGTCATCTCCGGATTCGGCTCATCATGGAGCAAAAAATAAAGCGGATGTTCCACCGCTTTCTCCTTACCGCCATCATCGGTATATCTGTAAAATTGTAATGGCAGACTTGCCACTGCCTCCGACAGGATCCTCACGCAACAGTACACTGCTGTCATCTGCATCGCAGACCGTTCTGTCACATACTTGCCACTCGAAGTACCTCCCAGAAAGAAGCTGTAGCTGCTTCCTGCTGTTCTATCTGTAGGCTTATCCCTGCTCCGAAATAAACCGCTCAGTATTCCCATTGCCATTCCCTCCTTCATATGCCTGATTCAAGGCTTCCCTAATCACAAGGAAGCCTATCATCGATATAATCAACATTGCTTTATCCTCAGAAGACCAACAGACCGCGCTCATCATAAACACTCCCCTGCGGTTCCGTCTGATTGCGGATGCACCGGTCAAGCGCCATGATTGCAGCCACAATGCCGTCGATCTTTTCTTTCGATTTTGCCTTCGTCACCTTGATGTTTCCGGCAGGATCCGTATCGACTACCACGTTGCCGGCCATCCACCTGAGAACTGGATGCCCTCCGTGAATGATCTGTCCTTCCATGAGCAGGCGATAAAAATCCTTCGTTGGTCCGGACATTGAAGCAAAGCCCTGACCGAACGGAACCATCGTGAATCCATCACCTTCCAGATTCTGGATCATCTGTGTGGCATTCCACCTGTCCACTGCAATCTCGACGATGTGGTATTTCTCCGCCAGATCGTTGATGAACTTCTCAATGAAGTCATAATGAATTACATTTCCCTCAGTCGATAACAGGTATCCCTGCCTCTCCCAGATGTCATAAGGAACGGAAGCCGCCTTCACTCTCTGCGGTATCGTCTCTTCCGGCACCCAGAAGAACGGAAGCAGAATGTACTTCTCATCCTCATCTCTCGGTGGAAACATCAGGACCAGAGCCGTGATATCTCCTGTGCTGGATAAGTCCAGGCCGCCGTAACAGTCCCTGCCTTCCAGAGCAGCCAGGTCGATCTCTTCATTTCCTTTCATGAATATCGCATCCGGTATCCATGCTACGGTACTTGAAACCCACATATTCAGCCTCAGCCACTTGAAAGTCACTTCATCTGCCGGATTCTGCTTTGCTTCCCGGTAGGCATCACGCAAACGTTCGATATCCACGGTGTATCCCAGCGAAGGATTGACCTTGTACCAATTTGCTTCATCCTCCCAGTCCTCATCATCCTTCAGTCCGTAGACCACCGGATAGAAAGTCGGATCCACACGCCGGCCTTCCAGAATATCCACCGCTTTCGTATGTAGCTCATAGGCTATGGAATGTCTGTCCGTGCCTGCCGTGGTGATAATGAAATGCAGTGGATTCTGTCTGGCATCCGATGATCCCTTTGTCAGAACGTCATACAGCTGCCTGTTCGGCTGCGTATGGATCTCATCAAACACCAATCCACTGACTGAAAATCCATGCTTACCCCCGACCTCTGCACTGAGCACCTGGTAATATCCTGAATTTCCATAATTAACGATTCTCTTTGTTGCCGTCATCAGCTTCGACCGTTTCAGAAGCGCCGGCGACATCTCCACCATCTGCCTTGCCACATCAAAAACGATGCTGGCCTGCTGCCGGTCAGCGGCAGCGCCATACACTTCAGCAGAAGGTTCATTGTCTGCATACAAAAGATAAAGAGCGACGGCTGCTGCCAATTCGCTCTTACCTACTTTCTTGCATATTTCCACAAAGGCTGTTCGGAACTGCCGATACCCATCAGGTTTGACGATTCCGAAGATGTCACGGATCAGCTGCTCCTGCCAGGGAAGCAGCCAGAACCTCTTGCCTGCCCATTTGCCTTTAGTGTGGCATAGGTTCTCGATGAACTTCACAGCCCTGTCAGCCTTCGCTTTATCATAGTGAGATGTCGGAAGCATAAATCTTGACGGCTTATAATTCTTCAGCTTCGGATAACCCGCAGGTCTTCTCTCCGCCATTAAGCCTCACCCCCAAGTAATGCCTCCATCTCATCTTCTTCGTCTTTGCCGACACCGGATGCTGCCATGATTCTCGATCTGGCAGACGGAGTAAGTCCGAACTCGGATGCCGCCTGCATCATCAGCCGCTGTTCCGTATTACAAATCGCAACCCACGGATTCGGTCTCTGCATACCATTTTCCGTTTCATAGGTAGCGCCCTCGGAATTGATATGCTCCTGGGCCTCTTTCCATCTGGCATAGGACTGACAATATGCTGCAAATGCAGACCGATCTATCTCCGTCAGCACCCCCATCTGATTCAGTTTCTCCGATAACCGGATCCATTCTGTCTTCGCTTCCGGCAATAACCATGCAGGGCAGTCGGGCATTCCCTTACCCGGATTCGGTTCTTTTGTGTTCAGTTTTCTCTTTCCCGGATTGCCTTCCAGCTTTTTCACAGCTGTAGGCTTCGGCTTTCTTCCAGCCATAGAGCATCGCCCTCCTTCCTTCCAAATTTCACTTTTCATTTCGCGATTTTGCACGCGTGACCCCCGCGCCGTTCCCTGGGAGCCGTACCTGTAGAGATTTCACCCGCCCCTACCCGCGACGATTTCCCCAGTAGTCCCCTCTCTTCGCGTGTATGGTTGAGTGACACGACTTGCACAGCGCGATCAGATTACTTCGATCGTGCGTGCCACCTTCACTCAGAGGCAGCTTGTGATGGATCTCTTCAGTCGGCACGATAATCCCACGTTCAAAACACAGCTCACAGAAGGGATGCTCCGCAGCATACTTGTCACGGATCCTCTTCCATGCACGACCGTATCTCTTCTTCGTAGACTTATCCCTGCCGTACTTCTCATAGTTACTGTTGCTCAGCTTCTCATGCTCTTCACAGAACCTTTTGTCTGTCAGCTTCGGGCATCCGGGATAAGAGCATGGATGCTTCGGTTTCCTTGGCATCATTCCACCTTCTTTCCCATAGAAAAAGCCGCCACGGTATTCTGCTCCGTAACGGCTCTCTCATCTTTCGCTTTTGCCAGTTTAACATTATCACATAGGCTTACTGTACCGAACTTGATTTTACTGTATTGTTTCCGGAATCATTATTTCATCCAGGGCATTCCTGTGAAGACGGAATACATTATCGATTCCATAACCAAGTTCAATAGCGATCTCTTCCCATCTCATATAGGACAGGTACCGCAGCTCCAGTATTGTCTGAAGTTCCGCACTTTCTACAGCCTTGATCCTGCGGATGATATCCTTCTTCAATTCCACAAGCTTCATCATATCCTGGTTGATCTCATTCTCCAGATCGATAATCTTAATAATGGCATCTTCCATTCTGGAGCCATCCCTGTTCGGGCTCTTCGGCATATCCGAATATGTCACCGTTGCTTTTGTTGCCAGGTCATGAAGATCCTCGATCTGTCCCAGCTTGCTCTCGATCCGCTGGTTCAGTCCGAACGCCTGTGATAAATATTTCTTCGCTTCCTGCTGATGTCTGTTCATAAGCTACCTCCGATTGGATTTGTTTTTTCTCCCTCGGATTGACTCTGATTGTCTTATTTCTTCCTGAAGCCTTCTGATCAGGTATTCCCCGTCAACGGATGTAAGCTGGCTGTACCAGCCGGAACGGAAGAACCGCTCTAACTCCAAAGCTTCGCTTATGGCTTCCTTGTTCTTCGGATGAGCCTTGATCTTTTTCAGTGCTATCCTATAGTCATCTGCCGCCTGTATCACAATGGCATTTGCAAGTCGTTCATATGGATCCTCAGAAAGATTCTTCTTACCTGCCATGCATCACCACCTCAGCTTTCACCGCATCGATCAGCGCCTTCTGGGTGTTGTCCTTTGCGGCAAGTGCTTTCAGAATCCTCTCATCTACGGTTCCATCCGTTACGATATGAATGACTGTAACTGTCCCCGAAGTCTGACCCTGCCTCCAAAGTCTTGCTATGGTCTGCTGATACAGCTCCAGACTCCATGTGATACCGAACCATACGATGACATTGCCGCCGGACTGTAAGTTCAACCCGTGACCTGCAGAAGCAGGATGTATCAACCCGACCTGCAACATTCCGGCATTCCAGTTCTCGATGCTCTTGTCTGAATCCAGCTTCTCGAAATTGACCTTCAGGTGTTTCAGTCTCTCTGTGATTCTCGAAAGATCATGCTTGAACCAGTAGGCGACCATAATAGGTTTACCGTTAGCTGCTTCGATCAGATCTTCCAATGCATCTAACTTTCTCTCATGGAAGGCATTTACGGAACCGTCATCGTCATAAATAGCACCATTAGCAAGCTGACTGAGCTTCCCGGAAAGAGACGCTGCATTTGCTGCCGTAATCTCACCGCCCGGAAGCTGTAAAACAAGCTCATCCTTCATTTCCTCGTACTTTGCACGCTCATCATCGTCAAGGTAGACCTTATACTCGGTGCTTATAAGCTCCGGCATATCCAGATAATCAGCGGCCTTCATGGAAATGGTGATATCGGAGATCCTGTCATAAATCCGCTCTTCGGCTCCCGGCAAAAGTTTGTAGGTGTAAACGATAGGACCGTTCATTCTGTCAGGCTTGAAATAGTTCAGCCTGTACTGGCTTATAAACCTTCCAAGCCTCTGCCCCATGTCCAGAACCTTAAATTCCGCAAACAGATCCATCAATCCGTTGGAAGACGGTGTTCCAGTCAGCCCAACTATGCGCCGGATCTTCGGTCTTACCTTCATCAATGCTTTGAACCTCTTTGCCTGCCAGTTCTTGAATGATGAAAGCTCATCCACGATCACACAGTCGTAGTCGAACGGCAGTCCGCTTTTCTCTACCAACCAAGGCACGTTCTCGCGGTTGATAATGTATATGTCCGCATCTGCCATAAGTGCTTTACGCCGCTCTGCTGCTGTACCTACCGCTATGGAGTACCGTAAGCCGTTCAGGTGATCCCACTTCTTGATTTCATCGCTCCAGGTATTCCTCGCAACTCGCAAAGGTGCTATTATCAAAACTTTCTGAACCTCGAAGCTTTCAAACATCAGGTAGTTCAGTGCTGTCAACACGATACTTGTCTTGCCCATACCCATATCCAGCAGTATTGCCGCAACCGGATGGTTCTTTATGAACTCGATTGCAAAGGTCTGATATTTATGTGGCTTGTATCTCATCTAAAATTCCTCCGATCTGCTCAGGATCATCAAGCACGTATACTTGAAACCCAAGTCTTTTCATCAGCCGGTGTCGTGATGCCTGCAAAGGCCTTGCCACCTCTCCGGGTGCCTTGACCTCCACAAATCCAAAATGCCTTCCAGGAAGAAGCACGACACGATCCGGCATCCCGTCAAATCCGGGTGATACGAACTTTGGACAGATTCCTCCTCTGACCTTTACAGCCCGAACCAGCTTCTGCTCTACTTGCTTCTCTCTCATATTTTTTCCACGCCCTTTCAAATGCATCCAGGCATCCCGTACAGGCGCTGCACCATTCAAGGTAGAAACGGATCTCATCATGGTCTCCGTCATGTGGAAACTCCTTATCGTGCTGCATGTCACGCGCAAGGTCGCCCACCGGGTCCTTTGTTCTTAAGTGCTTTTTCATCATCCATGTATAAAAGTTCATTACGATTCCTCCGTCATGAAATTTCATGGGTGCAGGGTGTGCAGGACGTTTCTAATCCCCCCCCATATAGAAATTTTTCCTAAAAAATCTCCTATACGCGATATAGGTATATGTCCTGCACCCCCTGCACCTTTTTACATTTACTGTCAGTTGAAATCTGCGTTTTTGAGTTGCAACCCCTGCACCCACATACCTGACTTCTTCTTTTTGCGGTCGAAGCCTCTCTTCTCCAACTCCAAAACGAAGTCAGCATTGGTACGTGCGTACTCACCTGTTCTAAGGCAATATGCCCTGAACTCTTCGTACAGTTCTCCGGACTTACACTCCAAACCGTCGCCGGTATCACAGCACTCTTCCAAGAAGAGACCCATCCAGTCGTTCATGCCGCGATATGCCGCTATAGCATCAACTACGACCTGCGGCTTCTTGGTCTTGTGGTCATTCGCGATAACACGCTTTGCGCCTTCAATGATCCAGGCCATGATGGCAGGTGACGCATGTTCATAAAGGTAGTCTGAGTAATTCTTGATGTCTGATAAGCCTTCGATCTTTGCATGGAACGGGATCACAATCAGTCTTCTCCATGTGCCTTCATCTGACGCACCGACCTTCGGCAGGTGGTTCGTGTAAAGCACCACCGTATGTGACGGAGTGAAGTCGAAAGGATCCTTGAACTTCTTTTCGCCCCTGATCTGGTCTGTGGAGCACAGCTGTTTCAGGATTGATGTTGAAAGCCTCATTCCCTCTTCCAGCTCTGCCGCGATGATGAGACGCTTGCCCTTAAGCTCTGCGATCTCAGGCTTTACGTTCCTTCTGCAGCCTGCCGTAAGTGCATCTGCCGATATGGCACCAGAGTATGTTCCAAGTACCCTCGACACTGTGTTCCAGAACGTCGATTTACCGTTACGCCCTTCGCCGTATGCGATGATGAGTGCTTCTTCGTAGACCTTGCCGATAGCTGACAGTCCTACAGTCTCCTGAACATAATCGATCAGTTCCTGATTGCCGCAGAAGAAGGTCTGCAGTGCATCATCCCAGAGCTGCTTTCCTTCATCGCCGGGAGATGCGTTCGTGATCTTTGTAAGCAGATCTGACGGATTATGCGATCTTGCACCCGCAAGACCTTTAGCCAGATCGTATGTTGCATCCGGTGTATTAAGGAAGTTCTCCTGAGCATCGAATGCATTGATATCTGCTGCCACCATCGGCTTAGCTGCACTCTGGGTATTCACGATATTCTTGTAGTTTCTGTATTTCATAACGAATGCGTAGTAAGCCTTCGCCGCAAGGTAATCCTTATAGGCATCCTTCAGGTCCGGCGTGATCAGCTTCTCCAAAGCCTTACCGCCAGCTCTTACGACCTCTTCAGGAATGCCGCCGTCGATCAGTGCCTGTGTTGCAGAAGAGAACTGAGCCCTGGCATCTACCAGCTGCATATCAAGGAACTCTTCCACGGTACCGACCGCCTTCTGCCTGTTCTCGCGCCAGACGATCCCGTCATAGCTCAAGAACTCGGTTGCATCCGTATAAAGAAGCTCCCCGGCGTACTCTTTCACCAGAACTCTTGCTTCTCCTATATCTGAAAAGTCATCAGGCTTAAGTGAAGCGAACTCAGCGTTGTACTCATCCGGTGGTATGTATCCTGGCTGCGTCATGACGGTCTTCTTATAGAACCTGACCGCGCTGTTCCAAATGGTGTTAAGCTCTGACTCTTCAAGTGGCGGATCACAGCGTTTCGCATGTTCGTCGAAAGCTTCCTTTGCCTTATCCGTTATCCCGTACTTCTTCAAAACACGCCCTGCAAAGTGGCTCATCGCATTGTTGCGGTTCCCTGCCGTAATCGGACCTGAGCTGTCAGCGGGCTTTTCTTCTTCCTCATATGACGGCTGCACTTCTTCGTCGATATTCATCCAGCCTTCATGCCAGACAACCTCTTTCGCATCAGCCCCGAAGATGAATCTGGCTGCATCCAGCGCGTTGTCATCGAAGAACGGATAAGCCTTCTGTATCGCTCTTTTGACGGCAGCATAGTGATCAGCGTCTTCCGTTTCTTCTATAGGAAAGTAGATGTGGAACTTCGGTCTTGCCGCCTTGCCGTCCTTAACCTTCATATGGTTCCTGCTTGGTGCCGCTGCATAGTCGATGCTGTCAAACAGCTCTTCCAGCTTCTCGAACGTGATCCAGTCGGCAGGATCGTCAGAATGGTCATTATCGCAATCCATCACGATGACATTGGACTTAAGGAAGTTAATGATACTGCGGTAGTTGTTCTTGAACTCACCGCATACATGGTCAAAACGGACTGCTGCCTTCAGATCTTCCCCGGAGCGGATTTCTGCCCTGTTCGGGTAAAAACAGTTCTTGGCATCGGCAGTCACGTTTGCCGTTTGTAAAACAAAAAACATATCTCTGCCTCCTGTTATCTGATTGTTGAGTTGTTACTTGTCTTGAAGCCAAATACCCTCATAGGAACCACCCCTTCCGTTCGCAGTAGTAAAGCCAAATCTGGCTTTCCGACTGTCTAGGTATGAGGCAGACCCGTTTTCCGATTTTTATGAGAAAAACATTTAAAACATTTTTTTCGTGAGCGAATCGCTTCCTTTTGTATAAGAAAAATCCGGCCATCTCTGACCGGAAATATTTTTGCCTGAAAATCGGAAAATGCCCTCAGCTCATACCTAGTCCCCCGAAAGGTGCAGATACCGGATGAGCTTCAAAAAAATATTTCATCGAAAATCGGAAAACGGCACCTTCTCATACCTAGTACGGCAGAACAGGAAAACGGAGGTGCAACGATGAACGACAGAACTATTCATTAAGCCGCCCCGGGAAATCCGACGGCGGCAGCGCAAACGAACCTTGAAAACTGAACATTACGAAATAAGGAGAATGACAAAATGGACAAAAGAAGTGAATTGTCAAAGATACTCAAAGATTTTATTCCGTATGGAAAGAAGTTGGTCCAGAGCTTACGTGACCTGGTTAAGATCTTGGACGATCTTACAACCTGCGGAGAAATGGCTATTCAGACGGCAAGTGCCATTATGGAATGCTTCAGCGAAGACGAAGCTCCTGCAGCTATTCCTGAGAAGAAGTCAAAGCCTGCAAAGAAAGAAGCGAAAGCTCCTGAGCCTGCGGTGAAGACCTACTCGAAGGAAGATGTCAGAGCCCTTCTAGCAGCAAAGGCAAATGAATCCGGCGGCCAGTTCAAGGCTCAGGTGAAAGCCCTGGTCAAGAAGTACGCTAACGGTGGAAGCCTTACCGACATTCCGGAGGATCAGTATCCCGCCCTTGTAGAAGAAGTGGAGGGATTAAAGGATGCCTAGACACGCATACCTCTCTGCATCAGCCTCGCACCGGTGGCTGTCATGTCCACCATCTGCAAAGCTGTGTGCAGATGTAAATGATGAAGCTTCTCCATATGCCAAACAAGGCACGGATGCCCATGAGCTGTGTGAGTACAAGGTGCTTCATGCGTTAGGCGAAGACGTTAAGGACCCGACTGAGAACCTGGACTACTTCGATACTGAGATGGAGGAATCCACCGACGAATACTGCAACTACGTTTTAGAGCAATATGAAAAGGCAAAGCAGTTATGCAAGGATCCGAAGGTCTTGGTAGAGCAGCGACTGGACTTCTCAAAATGGGTACCGGATGGTTTCGGAACCGGCGACTGTCTCATCATCGCGGATAAGGTCTTGCAGATCATCGACTTCAAGTACGGTCTCGGGATCCTCGTAGAGGCTGAGAATAACCCTCAGATGATGTGCTATGCACTCGGTGCTCTCGACACCTACGACGGGATCTACGATATCGAATCCGTTGAGATGACGATCTTCCAGCCTCGCAGGGACAACGTAAGCACCTTCACGATCAGCAAGGAAGAGCTCCTGAAGTGGGCTGAAGAATTTCTGGCTCCTACCGCACAGCTGGCTTACAACGGCGAAGGTGAATATCACGCCGGAGACCATTGCCAGTTCTGCAAGGTCAAAGCGACCTGCCGCGAACGTGCAGCCTACAACATGGAGCTTGCCGCCTACGATTTTGAAGAACCTGCAACACTTGATGATTCTGAGATAGCGGACATCCTTCCCCGAATCGACGATCTGGTGGCATGGGCAAACGATATCAAAGAGTACGCACTGCAGCAGGCCATGAGCGGCACTGAGTACAAAGGCTTCAAGGTAGTGGAAGGCAGATCTGTACGAAAGTACACAGACGATGCAGCTGTTGCTGCAACAGTAGAGAATGCCGGATACGACCCTTACGAACGCAAGGTACTCGGTATCACAGCAATGACTTCCCTTCTTGGGAAGAAGAAATTTGAAGAACTGCTTGGCGGTATGATCACAAAGCCGCCCGGTAAACCGACACTCGTGCCGAACTCGGACAAACGGCCGGCACTAAACACTGCAAAAGATGATTTCAAAGAAGAAGGAGAAAACCTATGAAGAACGTATCTATTCCTACCAAAGTTATCACAGGAGTCAACACCAGATGGTCATACGCCAATGTCTGGGACCCGAAGAGCATCAACGGCGGCGCTCCGAAGTACAGCGTCTCGCTCATCATCCCGAAGTCCGACACAGCCACGATCAACAAGATCAATGCTGCTATCCAGGCGGCTTATGAGGAAGGTCAGAGCAAGCTGAAGGGCAACGGTAAGTCCGTTCCTCCCCTCACCGCTATCAAGACACCTCTCCGTGACGGCGATCTGGAAAGACCGGATGATGAGGCTTACAAGAACAGCTACTTCATCAACGCCAACAGCTCTACAGCTCCGGGCATCGTAGATGCAGACAGACAGCCTATCCTTGAGCGCTCCGAAGTGTACTCCGGCGTTTATGGCAGAGCTTCCATCAACCTCTACGCTTTCAACAGCAACGGTAACAAGGGGATCGCCTGCGGCCTGAACAACCTTCAGAAGATCCGCGACGGTGAACCTCTCGGAGGCAAGTCCAGAGCTGAGGATGACTTTGCTACAGCGGACGATGAGGATGATTTCCTCGATTAACGACAATCAAAGCAGGTGGCGGCTTAACCGCCGCTGCCTGCGAAAAACTTAGAAAGGCAAGGTAAATATCATGGAATTTGCAAACAGTGTAGTAACTCTTATTGGTAACATTATCTGCTGCGGTCTTCTCGTAACCTTCCTGGTTGGTCTGATCATCGGGATCAAGTTCATGATTCAGGCTAAGACCCGCGACAAGGAAGAATACGAACGCAAGAAGAAAAAGGATGAGCTTGAATACAAAGAATCTGAGCTCCGTTTCCAGAAGCTCTTTGAAGACAAGCGATAACAAACCTGAGGGTGGCGGCGATGCTGCCGCCCTCTTTTTCACAAGGAGGATGACCATGAAACTGTTTGATATTATGAAGAGCTTTACCAAAGTAATGCCACCGGAGGACGTTGACCTAATCGTGTGTGATGAGCACGCGAATCCCGATGCCCGCGACTTTGAAGTAGTCCGATTCTATAAGAAGGGCTCCCTGCTTAAGCACGAATACATTGCAAAGGGCTCCTGTGACGCTGAGCGCTTTATTGACCACTTGGAGAATGAGCCTTCTGCATGGGAGCTGGCACCCGAAAGCGGCTATTACTTCCTGGACTACTGCCCGGTCGAAAAGCGCCTGAAGTGGTTCCCGGACAAGATCAACCCGCTTGACTCACTGTATGTGATCATAGATCCGCTTGATGACCCGGGAGAATAAAGCACATATACGAAGGAGACAACCTATGAAAGAATTGTCGATAGACCTGGAGACTTACAGCGACATTGATATCTCCAAATGCGGAGCATACCAGTACGCTGAGTCTGATAATTTTGAGATACTGCTGTTCGGTGTCTCTGTGGATGGCGAACCGATCAATGTATATGACCTTGCCTGCGGTGATGAGATCCCGGAAGACATCCTCGCAGCACTTTCTGATGAGACTGTTACCAAGTGGGCTTTCAATGCGTCCTTTGAGCGCATCTGTCTGTCCAACTGGCTGAAGCGTTACCACCCTGAGTACTTCACCGGCTACAGCATACCGGAAGATCCTGCCAGTAAGTATCTGGACCCGGCATCATGGAAATGTACCATGATCTGGTCAGCTTATATGGGCTTGCCACTTTCGCTTGAAGGTGTCGGTGCAGTACTCAGGCTCGAAGATCAGAAGCTGAAGGAAGGCAAAGATCTTATCCGGTACTTCTGTAATCCCTGCAAGCCTACAAAGGCGAACGGTGGCAGAACCCGTAATCTCCCGGAACATGATCCGGAGAAGTGGGAACGCTTCAAGTTTTACAACCGGCGTGATGTTGAAGTGGAAATGGCTATCAAGAAGAAGCTTGCAAACTACCCTGTTCCCGATCAGGTCTGGGATGAATACCATCTTGATCAGGAAATCAATGACAGAGGCATCGCCCTGGATATGACGGTCGTGGATAACGCTATTGCGATTGATGAAAAGGCACGTGAAGAGCTGACCGCTGCCATGCAGGATATCACAAACCTCGATAACCCCAACAGTGTGCAGCAGATGAAGGAATGGCTTTCAGATAATGGGGTAGAAACAGAGTCGCTGGATAAGAAGTCTGTAAAGGAACTTATCAAAACAACGGATGAACAGCATGTGCAGGATGCCCTGCTGCTCCGTCAGCAGCTTGCCAAGAGCAGTGTGAAGAAATACCAGGCGATGCAGAACGCTGTCTGCAAGGACGGCAGAGCCCACGGCATGTTTCAGTTCTATGGAGCCAACCGCTCCGGAAGATGGGCAGGCCGTCTGATCCAGTTGCAGAATCTTCCTCAGAACCACCTGCCTGATCTCGAACAGGCACGAAATCTTGTCTGTAGTGGTGACTATGAGACGCTGGATCTGCTTTATGACTCGGTACCGACAGTATTATCGGAGCTGATCAGAACAGCCTTCGTACCTCGTGATGGTTATAAGTTCGTTGTATCCGACTTCTCAGCCATCGAAGCACGTGTCCTGGCTTACCTTGCCGGTGAAGACTGGCGCTCGGAAGTATTCGCGAACGGCGGCGATATCTATTGCGCTTCAGCATCCAAGATGTTTAGGTGCAAGGTTGAAAAGCATGGTGAAAACAGTCACCTGCGGCAGAAAGGCAAAATCGCAGAATTGGCTCTTGGTTACGGTGGCGGCGTGGGTGCCCTGAAAAGTATGGGGGCTTTGGAGATGGGCCTACCTGAAGAAGAATTGCAGCCGCTTGTGGATTCCTGGCGTGCTGCCAACCCTATGATTACAACCTTCTGGTGGGATATTGACCGGGCTGTTAAGACCGCCATCAAGCAGCATACCAAGACCTCAGTGCGCGGGATCCAGTTCTTTTATAAGAGCGGTATGCTGTTCATCCAGCTTCCTTCCGGTCGCAGGCTCTCATATGTTAAGCCCCGCATCGGAGAAAACCAGTTTGGCGGCGAATCCGTAACTTATGAAGGTGTCGGATCCACAAAGAAGTGGGAACGAATTGAATCTTACGGTCCGAAGTTCGTTGAGAACATCGTGCAGGCCATCAGCCGCGACATCCTCTGCAATGCTATGAAGACCCTCCGGCACAGCTTTATCGTAGGACACGTGCATGATGAATTGATCATCGAATGTTGTCCTAGTGTTGACCTGAAGGCTGTATGTGAGCAGATGGGAAGATCCCCGGCGTGGATGTCGGATATCTTACTTAGAGCTGACGGGTACGAAACCATGTTTTACCGCAAAGACTGACATCATAATAGCGGCTCACGGTGTAGTGCCAGTGAGCCGCTTTGCTTATCTAAACTTGAATTCTTAATATATAAGCGAGGGTTTTGAACAGCCTTCGCTTTTCTTTATGATGAAGGTGATTGGCTAACGGAATCTTGAATTGGGACTCCACGCCCGGCGATAAATTTGTTAGCCAGCCTTCATTGTTCTGCATTCGATTAAGCAAGTTGGGCAGCCTTAGCGTTCTCCCGTTTAACTATAGAATATGTCTGAATTATGAAGTGCTGTATCCAGTCAAATCTATTTCTAAAAGGAGGTTTTCTATGATTGCTGTTGGAATCGATGTCTCCAAAGGCAAGAGCACTGTTGCCATCCTCAATGGTGACGGGTCCATCCGTGCTCACCCCTATGAGATGAATCATTCAAAAGCGGAACTCGAAGCTTTGATCAAGTACATCAAGGCTGTCGATGACCACCCAATTATTCTTATGGAGCCTACCAGTCATTACCATTATCCTGTGCTAAAAGCATTCCGTGATGCAGGTCTTTCACCTTCACTGGTAAATCCATATCTTTTAAAGAAGTATGGTGATGCTGAGCTGCGTAAGGCTAAAACCGACAAGAAAGATGCTATGCGGATCGCTCGTTATGCACTCGAGAAATGGTATTCTCTGGTTCCTTATTCACCAATGGATCAGAAATATGAAGATCTGCGATTCCTCTCATCTCAGTATAGGCAAAGGATCTCTATGGTTGTAAAGAGCAAAAACCAGTTGATCAATCTGCTTGATGAGTCTATGCCCGGAATCACTCGCATACTTGCACTTAAGAGCAGGAACCCTGAAAAATGCATGCTTTTGCAGTTCATAAAGCGTTTTCACTCGTTCGACTACATCAACTCGATCGGTAAGACTCGTTTCATGAACAGCTATACTACCCTGGCTCGTAAAGTCGGTGAACGAAATGCTGCAGCGAAGGGTCTCGCTATTTATGAACTTTCAAAGGCCTGCATCACGACGCGTAGTAATAGTGATTACATGGATATCGCTTTGGATCAGTGTGTAGATATCCTGTCTGACTCTCAGCGTGCGGCGGATGAGATCATGCTGCAGATGCAGAACATTGCCGAGACGATCCCTGAGTACAAGGTCCTTCTCTCAATGAATGGCGTAGGTGACAGGCTTGGTCCTGTCATCCTGGCTGAGATCGGTGACATACGCCGTTTCCATAGTGGCAAGGCTCTCAATGCATACGCCGGAAATGACGCTCCTCCCTACCAGTCAGGACAGTTTGAAAGCCGGAATCGTCACATCTCCAAACGTGGCAATCCGGCTCTCAGAAAGGCTTGTTTTGAGGTTATGCAGGCCCTTAAACTGACAAAACCCCAAGACGATCCTGTATATCTTTTCATGATGAAAAAAGAACAGGAAGGGAAACCGTACAACGTTGCCAAAATGGCGGCTGTAAACAAGTTTCTCAGGATCTACTACGCTCGTGCGATGGAGCTGTATAAATAGATCCTGACTCATTATTATACTTTTCTGAAGAATCCGCAACTGCGGAGATGTGTTTGTATGCGTTGATTTGCTATATGCTTTTCAAAAAAGCTCTTGACACAGCATTAGCAAGATTTATCAGTCTAAAAGCTTCGCCAACGTTTTGTCGAAATCATCTTCTATAATCACAACTTTTTCGCCGACGCTGCTAAACAAATCAATAAACCATCTATTACATTGCTTAAGATCATCAGCAGTACAGT
>Ga0265300_10002667_pt1 | contig 15229 bp, 11 predicted proteins | sample AusTroGonzalo_MG_FD_193482 | JGI IMG/M metagenome (GOLD analysis project Ga0265300, IMG submission 193482) | Bovine rumen microbial communities from tropical cattle in Woodstock, Queensland, Australia - Gonzalo_03 | ecosystem: Host-associated > Mammals > Digestive system > Stomach > Rumen ...
AAGCGGATTCCGACCTTCTGCGAGGTGTCAGTGGCGATGCGGCGGGGATCGTCCGGCATGAACGGATTGGGCAGACGCTCGTTTACGACTTCGTCGATGAACGCCTTCGGTGAGAGTATCTTCGGATCGACCACCACGGGGAGGCCCTCGACGTAGCCGAGCCTCTTCACGAGCTTTACGATTTCCTCGTCCTTCATCTCTTCGCAGATGAGGGTGTAGCCGAGGAGGCACCCGTAGACCGACATCGCCGTGTGCAGCGGGTTGAGGCAGGTCGTGACCTTCATCTTCTCCGTCATGTTTACGGTTTCGCGGTCGCAGAAGAACACTCCCGCCTTCTCAAGCGGCGGACGGGAGTTGGGGAACTTGTCCTCGACGACGAGATACTGCGGCTTCTCGGCGTTGACAAAGGCCGCGATGAACGTCTTCTTGTCGGTCACAACGGGAGCCATTCCCTCGATGCCGTCCTTCTCGAGCATTTCCTGGACGACGGGATGCGGACGCGGGGTTATCTTGTCGATCATCGACCACGGGAAGGCGACCTTCGACTCGTCCTTGAGGTATGCGAGGAAGTCGGCGCCCGCGAATCCGTTGGCGACCCACGCCTCGGCCATTTCGACGACGCCCTTCATGAGCTTCTCGCCGTTGTGCGAGCAGTTGTCCATCGAGACTACCGCAATCGGGAGCGCACCCGCGTTGAAGCGCTCGAGGAGAAGCGCCGTCGTGATCGCCATCGCGTGGCGGGCCTTGTCCGGGCCCTCCTTCATGTCGGCCTCGACGACGGGCATGAGCGATCCGTCCGGACGGCGCAGCTGATAGCCCTTCTCGGTTATCGTGAAGGAAAGCATCTTGAGGGACGGGGCGCGGAATATCTCCTTGAGGCGAGAGGCCGAATCGGGATCGGCGAAGTTCGCCTTGATGCCCTCCGCGACGCCGGCGAGGACCTCGCGCGTGGTGCTTCCGTCGGGATTGAGCAGCACGTTGAGCGTAAGGGAGTCGTAGGCCGTGTAGATCTTGTCGATGACCTCGTAGTCGAAGGTATCGCATGCGATGATCCCGGTCTTAGCAAGCCCCGCCTCCAGAAGCCGCTGGTTCAGCGAGCCGATGAACCCGCGAAAGATGTTGCCCGCACCGAAATGCACCCATTCAGGGGTCTTGCGCGTCTGCTCGCGGACGGCCTGGACGTCGAACTTGGGAAGCGCGATGTTCTTGGCTTTCCAGTCGCCAGGATTCTTCGTTATCGATTCGAGAGAAAGTTTCATTGTTGGAATTCCTTTTTCGTTGTGGTAGATTATACCAAAAAAAGCCCCGTTTTATCTACCACTAATCGTCATTGCGGAAGTTCGCCTTCATGCCTGGCATACCGGTACAAGCCAAACGCAGGGACGACGACGCTTCCAATGTCCGAAATCACTTTCGCGCCGACAACCGGTTCCGAGGGATTGTAGTTCATGAAAAGCGCAGCATAGCCCTTCGGCATCTTCTTGATCTCGACAAAGACATACGGCGGCACGCCCTCGACGCGCACTTTCGGCTTCCAGCCAACCTTCGCAAGGTCGGCCATCAGCGCCTTGCCGCCGTCCTTGGGCGGCTCCACCCTGTAGCTCCAGCCAAGCTCGCCGCCGACTTCGTCAGGCTCGTCGCGCCAGGCCGCAGTCGGAACGCCCGCAAGCGCCGCCCTCAGCGGATTCTCAAAACGCTGCGCACCGTTCTCGTCCCAAAGCCCAGACTCGCCCGTCACCACAACGCGCCCGCCGCGCCGCGCGTAGTCCGCAATCGCGGCGACCTGCGCATCGGAAAGCCATTCTTGGCTGGCGACAATCAGCACTTCGCAGTCGTCGGGGACAGTCGGCGCGCCATCCCCCATCGCAAACGCATAGCCGAATGGAACGTGGTTGCGCAGCAATATCTCCTCTGCCGCCGTTATGCCGCCGTGCGCCGCCTTCGAGAACATGAGCGCGGTTGCGGGATAGAGGATTCGCACAGGCCGATATGACGGCGCGGAAAGGGCCTCGCGGTTCGACGCGGCGATCTCGTTAAACTCTTCGAGCTTCTTCTTGCGTGTTTCAAGCCGCGCACGGTCGATGAAGCCTGGCGTACGCACGGGGCTCATCACAGTGCGATCCGTCGGGATGCCCTTCCATATCAGATCTTCAACAAGCGGCCGCATATATTCGCTCTCGTCGATTGCGTACTGCCCTGCGTTCGCGTCGCAGAGGGCGACGATGGGCTTGCCGAGTTCCGAAGCGATCTTGAGGTCGCGCACGCGGTTTCTGACGACCCCAGTCTTCGCGTCGTAGCCGGGGAAAGTGTCGCTTTGCATCATGAACAGGTCAAGATTCTCGCCGAATGCAACCATCTCAAGCGAAAACCTCGCCGCTATGTCCGCCGCGCGGAACGGCTGCGCATTTGCGGAAACGATTGCGTCGGGCTTCAATGACTTTATCTTCCGCCGAAAACGCGCCATCACCCCGTTCATCGTTTCCACCCGCCAGCGAATCCACTCCTGACAGACGGGATCCTTCGAATCCGTCCTTCCCGTCGGGCGCGGCTGTCGAATCCCCTTAGCGGACGAAAAGCCGAACCTCGCCGCCGGATCGGGCAGAGAAGCGAGATGCTCCGCAAACTTCCTTTCGCAACGTGCACAGTAGCATGGATGGACGAACACGTTGTCGAACATGATTCCGTCGAACCCGCCCTCCTTCAGCGCGATTTCGACGATGCGCTCAATGTACGTCTGCCACTCCTCGCATGTAATGCATGGCATCCACCTGAAATAGTAGTTGTTCCAGAGCCGCTTTTCGCCATGCTCGTCAATCTGCGCCCAGTCGTCGATGTTCGGAATTTCCTGCGACAGCGGCTCGAAGTAAAGAGTCGAGAACTGGACGTACGCAAGGGCCGTCACGCCGTTCGCGTGGCAGTTCTTCACGAATTTCCTGACGTTCGGGAAGTCCTTCTTCTCCTCTTCCCAGCCCATGCCCTTGTAGAAGCGCGAGTGAAGTCCGTTGAGGCCAAGCTCGCGCATCGTCTCGGGCGCCTTCTCGTCCCACCAGTCGAGCCAGTCCTTGACCCACTTGGCGGATCCCTCGATGCCGCCCGTCGACTTCTTGCCCATCCGGCGGTACATCGAGTAGGGCTCGTGCGCCCCGAACGTCCACCGCGTCGTAAGCGGATCGAGCGCCTGTGCGTCCGCCGCCAGTACAAGCGCAAAAGGCGCCGCCAATATCATCTTCTTCATGGAGATGGTTCCTTATTTATTGTTAGACTGCAAAATCATAAAATTGCCGCCAGCGTCAGTCGCAATCCTTGCATCACAATTCGGCGCAGCAGTGAAACGCTGAAGTCTGCTACGCGGCGCTTCTGGGCGCGACAGTCTTAGAAGTCCTGCCTTTATAAGCCTTGGGACAATCTTTGAAAAAGCATAGTAATGCGAAACGCCTAGACAGGCGACCACCTCAGCCCGCGTCCTCTCTACATTGCAGTATTCAAGAAGTCGCCTTTCGCGGCCGCTCAGGTCGATGCTTCCGCAACCTTCCCCTTTCGCAAGTTGAAAAGATTCTGCGACGACGCCAAGCCTATTTCTAAGTATGACCTTGAATTCTCCATTGCGATTTACGAACTCGGGCGGAGGCAGTCCAAACGCCTGCATCTCCCTCTGCATGGTGGGAACGCCGGAATATCGATTCTCGGTGTAGCCCATGATCTCCATCATGTCCACTAGTGCGGGATTGCGCGTTTCCGGTCGAACCTTTCCAATCAAGTCTACCGATATCCGTCCATATAGTCCGCCCTTGTTTGTCACTTCCATGCGGTCCGAATACATGCAAACCGAAATCGGAGAGCCCTCCGTGTGCAAGCTGTAGTCCCGGTGGACGAGGGCATTGAGAATGGCCTCCCGCACGGCGGGCACAGGAAACTCGGCCTTGTCATCTCGTCTGCCGTCCTTCCCTATGACGGTTTTCACGCGCATATTTCGAACGACGAAGTCAACCGCCCCTTTCAGGATTTCGTCCAAACGTCCAGTAAACTTTTCATTCGCCAAGAAGCGCTCCCCGCCGTCGCCGACATCGCCCATCTTCAATCCAGGCACGACAACGGCCGTAAGACACAGCTGAGGGAAATACGCCTGCGGGTACTTTGCAAAGACAAGAATGCCGCTGATTGTGGGATGCGTGCCTTTTCTGATTCCCATCAGCTCCAATATTTCCGAATCGCTCGCATTGGCCGCGAGATTCGCCCTGTCCGCCTTGACACGCCGCAGATAGTCGCAAAGCAGATCGTCTCGCAGTTGTTCCATAACAGCGCCGTCAACAGGCCTTATGTCATCACGAATCCTGCGCCTATAAGCCTCGTAAGTGTATATCTCGTACTCGCTCATGGGCTCATCCGCTTCACCGACCCTGACAAAAGCACCTCCAAGACGGCCTCGTCCCTTGTAGAAAACAGGCCGCTCTGTAACGTCAACTCCCGGGATTTCGGCTGATACAACCGTTTTGCCATCTATCTCCACAACGGTAAAGAGCGGACGAACCTCTGGCGACATCTCCTTGCACTGTTCAGCAACACGATGCTGCAAGTCCTGTGCGTCATATACTCCAACCACTTCAAAACCAGCCGATTCATCAATCCCAAAAAGGATCACACCACCTGATGTCTGATTCGAAAACGACGACAATGTATCGTATAAATGCTTTGGGCATCCTTCGCTTGCACTTTTAACCTCTACGGTTTGAAACTCGCAATGAAACTTCTTTAGTTTCAAAGCAATGTCTTTTAGTTGCATTTCCTGCATAACGAAACTCCTCCTGCTAGCAATTTGAAACATTTTAACATATTATGTTGCAGAATGCAAGTGAGCGCAGAGGTCGCGTAGCCGCGTTACGTTCGTTATCCTGCCCGCGACGCCCTGCCCCGTCCCCTCGAAAAATAGGCAAAGATTCATGATGGCGGGCTTTAAAGTTTTTTTTGACAGGATTTACAAGATTTACAGGATTTTTGGGGTCTGGGGGTACACACCCCGCATTGAGCTCGCCTGCGGCGACTTCGCAGCGCTCGGGGGATACCCCAGATAATCCTGTTAATCCTGTCTAAACATCTTCCATCACTGCACTGACTAGTCCCCTCGAAAAACAGACAGAGGTTCATATTGGAGAGCTTTCAAACAGTAGAAAACAGGTCTGACCGAAATTCTACTGTTTGAAAAGTGTTAGGCGCGGAGAATGAGGGTTAGGGAACCGATGGATTTGCTGGTGAGAGGCCGGATAAGCGGGACGGTGATGGTGCGCTCCTCGCCCTCGGCGGGAAGGTCGGTGACGTCGAGGACGCCTTGCGCGATTACCTTCGGGACGTCCTTCTCGCCGATTATCGCGGCAAGAGCTTCGATTGGGGAAGATGCGATGTCCGCATAGCCCACAATCGCCTTCTCCATGAAGTCCGCACCCATCTTAAGAGCATACTTCGCCGTCAGGCGCAAAAACCGCCGCACTTTCTGGACGCTCACCGGCTCGGTAATCGAAACGGCAAGCCCGCAATGATCCTCAACCTCCTCGCGGAACACGATGCGCTTCGTCCACGGCTCGGCGGTGAAATCGCACACGCCCTTCTTGAACACCATCTCCCTTGCGCCCGACTTCTTGGCGACGCCAGTCCTCGGCCAGATCAAATCCACCTGCCCGATATTGCGGCTCCGCAACAGCCCCTTCTCGGGGATGCCCTTCAACTCTGCTTTCACAAGCAGAAACTCAAGATTCGCCTTTGCCTTTTTAGCCATCGCTTTCCGCCTCCTTTCGCGTTATCTTACAAAATCACGCAATTTTCCCGTCAAAATCACCACCGTCTCAGGGGTCTCTCCCCGCCGAATCCTTGCATGAGTTTTTCTTTCATGGTTTTTTCCCTTGCTCCTGTCTCAGCTGATTGGCTTTCACTTCTCCATGATCAAGCCCTGATGCCCTGCGGGAATGACCGCCTTGCCGCGAAAGAACGCGCCAATATCTGGATTCCCGGTGAGCGAATACTTGCGAAGCAACTTCGGCTTTGTCGGCTCCGCGAAGTCCCACACGGACGCCTTACGTCCGCTGCGGTGAGTCAACAGGACAAGGCTCCCCTCCGCACGCGGAATACCGCATGCTGCGTAATCCATGATCGGATCGGACAAGCCCCCGTTCCTGTCTACAAACGCAAACGCCGGCTTCCTGTTCACGCTGACAGTGTAGAGGTAGCGGTCGCCTCCGAAAAGGCACACTCCGCCTTGCTGCGTGCCAAAGACGGGCAATTCGCCCCTCTCCGGCTTGGAGATGAGTTTCGGCTTTGCGGCGGCGACATCCAGCCAGATCAATCCCCTGTAGGGAAACAACACGGGGAAGCGTCCGCCCAGCGCACCGTCGGCGGGATATTTGTCCCACTGGCACGTGGCGAAGAACCTCAGCAACGGCTTCTCCGCGCGAAAATCGGCAAGGGAATAGAAGTCGTAAGACCCACGGGCCGAAAGCATGACCATGTCGCCCTCGACAGGCCAGCACCAGAATGCGACGGAACTTCCATTAACTGACGACCTGCGGGTCACTTCCCGAAACTCAACAGGGGAGGGAAGGTCATATACGGCAAAGCCGTCCAGTCCCTCCGCCGTGACAAGCCTGTCGCCGACAAAGCAGCAGTCCGTCACGCGGTGGCTGCCAGAAAGCTCACCAAGTTTCGTGAAGCCATCCTTCGACAGGCGCAGGACATGGAGTCCTGCGTCGCCAAATGCCGCGTACGCGACGTCTCCGCGAATCGTGACCGTCCGCGCCTGCCCCGATGCCTTCGGCCGATAGACGAAGAACTTGTCCGCATCCGTTGGATACGCCTCCTGGTATCCGGCATTCGCCGGCGGCGCTCCCTTCGGCCGCGCTGGCGGCGCCACCCCCTTGAACGGAACCACCCAAAGCCCGCCCGGGGCGCTGGACACGTAGACGCATCCGACACCTACGGCGCATGAGCTTATCGCCCCCGAAGGCCAGTCCTTTCCCTTCTGCGGAATGCAGAGACGAGAGACAAGCTTTGGATGGACTATATCACGGACGTCCACGACGAAGAATCCGTTGTGGCTGTCGCAGCAGAATGCATAGCCTTTCGCCACGCGAACGGTCCAAAAATCTTCGTTGCGCGGCTTGAACACGGGAAAGTTCACACGCGAGATCCATTTCGGATTCGCAGGGTCTGCAAGCGAGAAGATGTCAAGTCCTCTCCCCGCGCCAATGGGATCCGAAACCTCGCGCTCATGCCTGTTCCTGGCATCGTGCCCAGTCGAGCAGTAGAGGTAATCTCCGTCAATCTCCAGTCCGTCGCCGAAACCGCCAAGTTCCAATTCGCCGATTTCCCCGAAGTTCTTCAGGTCATGCGCATCGAACACCGTAACGGCTCCGCCGCCCCACTCGCCGGAATACAGGTAGCCTCCGCGATACCGGTTGGACTGCGACTCTCCCGTCTTCCTTATGCAGACGTGCTTGGGGTTGTCGGGGTCGGCCACATCGACGACCTCTACGCCATTTATGCGCTCGGAGAGAAACGCCGTCGTGCCGACGACGTCTATGCCCGTTGCGAACTCGACGGAATCGTAGCGCGAACGGAGCTTCAGGTTCCTCGGGTCACGCGCATCGACGATGCGGAGCCCCGTCTCACGTGAAACGACATAGACGAAACCGTTTTGCGAAACTACCTGCCTGTTGTTGTCCATCCCGTCAAGGCTGCCAAGCACGGTCGGATTGGCAGGTTCCGACACGTCAAGAGCATAGAGCGTCCCGCCGCCTATCGCATATAGCGTCTTACCTTCGAGGCAGAGCCCCATCATCGATTCCGCAAGCCCCGGCACCTTTCGGCATGAATCGAGCGGAATCTCCTTCCAATCCTCCGATGCGGCAGCGCAAATCGCAACCGACATGGCTAGCAACGAGATAATCTTCATCCGTTTCATCGTCCTTGTCCTAGTTCTAGTCGAAGTCGTCATTTCCCAGCTCCCCTCTCCGCCCTTTCGGACATCGTGAACTCAAGCGCTTTCACAATTCGAATTCGAGCACCCCGCCATTCACGAGGTCGGCGTGTCGGACCCGGCGTTCCTTTAGCTCGACGCCGTTCAAGGTGACGCGTTTCACACGCCAGCCGCCGGGCACATGGTTCTTCACGCGGATCTCCAGCGTCGCGGAGGCGTAAGGTGCGCCGAAGCGTAGTGTCGCGCCCTTCACAATCGGAGAGCCTATCTCGTACCATCCGCTCGCGGGGTCGAGGGGATAGAAGCCAAGCGCTGAGAAGATGTACCACGCGCTCATCTGCCCGCAGTCCTCATTGCCGTCGAAGCCACTGCGGTCCGGCGAATAGCACTTGCGCAATATATCCCTCACGCGGAGGCAAGTCCTGTCGTACTCCCCCACTCGGTTATAGAGATATGCCACGTGGTGCGCCGTCTCGTTGCCGTGGACAGACTTGCAGCCGACGGCATCCACACGGTAGAACTCCTCGTCGAAGAAACGGTCGAGTTCTCGCACGAACTGCTCGCGTCCGCCCATCAGCGCTACAAGCCCCTCTACGTCGTGGGGGACGCACCACCTCGCCGTCTGGGGATCGGTTTCGGTGTATGCCACATGCTTATAGTCGAGCGTTGCGGGATCGACCCACTTCCCGTCCGCATTTCGCGGCAGGAACCGCGCCGCCGCCGCATTCCAAAGGTTCGTGTAGCTCTGCGACCGCGCACGGAACTTCGCTGCGACGGCGTTCTTGCCGAGTGCCGCCGCGAACGCCGCCACCGCCGCATCGTCAAAAGCATAGTCCAGCGTCCTCGACACAGATTCGTTTGTCTCGTCGGCGGCAACATAGCCGTTCGCCATGTAGCGCGTGAGCCCAGAACGCGTTTCAGGGGGGCCGGGAGGATCGTTCCGAGTCCCGGGCCAGCGACGCTCGAGGTCGCCCGTCTGCGGAACCGTCGCGTTCTTGAAGACTGCCTCCCACGCGCCTTCCGCGTCGAAGCCCCTGAACCCCTTGACATACGCCTCGGCGAGCGCAACCTCGGCCGGACCGCCGATCATCTGCCCCGTGTATCCTGGATTCGGCCACAGCGGAAGCCAACCACCTTCCCTGTACATGTTCACAAGCGACTGCATCATGCCGTCCACGCGCTCTGGCACTATGAGCGTAAGGAGCGGATGCTCTGCTCGGTAGGTGTCCCAAAGAGAGAAGCATGTGTACATTTCACCCTCGTGCACCGTGTCGTCCATCGCCGAATAGTACCGGCCGCGCTCGTCGATCCGCCTTGGATAGAGCAGAGAGTGGTAGAGCGCCGTGTAGAAAATCGTCTTGATGTCGTCAGGCGCGTCGATGGTAACACGTGAGAAAAGCGTCTCCCATTCGCGGCGCACTGTCATAGCGGCACCATCAAGGCCCGGCGAGCCTTCCAGGCGAAGGCTTTTCTCCGCCTCGTCCGCCGAAACAAGCGACACCGCGACCTTAAGCGTATGGTCGGAATATTCCGTCGCATAGTGGCACCTGAAATTAGGAATCGGCTGCGTGGATGTCCTCTGCGTCCGCTCCGTCGTTGAACCGCGAGCGGGGAGGGCATTTGCGAAAAACGGGTCGTCCGAGCGGATGAAGGCGACGTGCGCCGACGCGGCGAGTTCGTAGAGCCGCCCGCCGGCCCTGACCTTCACGAGATGCGGCATCGCCTCGATTCCCTCCATCGGCAGCGGCTTCGGGAGCCATATTCTGACCGGCCCCCAGTCGCCCATCCAGATGGCGGGCTGGCGAGTCAGGATGAAGCCGAGAAGATGCTTGTCGAGCGCGTTGAAGCTCGTACGCGAGACGCCGTTCGTGCGCGTGACCGGCACAAGGTTCATTGATCCGAACGGCACACCTGCCATCGGCATCATGCCGCCGTATTCAGTTCCAATACCTTCCGTGCCTATCATAGGATCCACATAGTGCAGGCCAGGCGCGGCAAGCGCAGCGAACGCGGCGCACATTTCCACAATAGCGCCACACGCGAACTTCCGGCAAGACGCCAACTTCCAGACGTGATTCCAAACGGAACGCACGGTCGCACGATCCATTGCCAGCAAACGTGAAGGTAGCCGCTCGCGTCCGTTGCGCTCCTTGCGCCGCCTATGTAGGATGCCGGTCATTGCACTCACTTCTTCTGCGGCGGCCTTACGCACCAGCTGAAGACGCCTTTGCCGAAGCCCATGTTCTTGTACACCTTGTCGTAGACTTGCAGAACCGGCTCGTAGCAATCAAACGAAAATGAGGTGTTGTAGGTTGTCCATTTGATGATTTTCTGCTTTTCGGCGTCTGAGACACTGTCAACGGCCAGCTGATTGTAAAGTTCCACTGCAGCATCACGGACGATCTTCTCCTTGACCGCACCACATTGATCCATCAGCAGCAGATTACTGTCCCAGAGTCTCCCGTCGGCGGCGGTGTCCATGTTCACCTGCCCGCTGGCGATGAGATCCACCTCTTCCTGTTCATGCTGCAAGATGGCGTTCTTCAGGTCGTCCAGCGCCTTTTCGAACACCGCCGCCTGCTCCGCATTCAACTTCAGCTTGGCGATGGCCTTGTCGCGCATCTTCCGATGGTTGGCGCGGTCTGCTTCGGCCTCCTTGAGAAACTCAGCCGCCAAGGCATCAGGGTCGTTCTTGAACATGTCGAGATAGCGCGGAAACGGATTGTCGCCCTTCGCGTCCTTGTCCGACTTCGGCTCTACGGCATCCGCCTTCGGCTTTTCGGCAGGACACCCCTCGGATGTCGTTCTGACATCCTTCGCGCGCACCGGCTTCGACGTGGCACTTTCGGGAATGCGCTTTCCCCTTGAAGAATCGGCCTTCTTCGCGGCATGTGTCTCGGCAACAGGTTCCTTTGCCTTGTCGCGACCAGTCAGCGCAAGCATGGATGCCGCGCCAGCGGCGAACGCAATCGCCAGGTACATTGCCATTTTCAACTGCTTCATCGTTATGGTTCCTTCCTGTTTCTTGTGATGGCTTGTTTCGCTTTCATGATCATACTTTGCTTTCCCATAGAGTTTCAGAAGGTCTGAATGGCCGTTGCCTCGACATCGCTCATCTTTACATGCTCTTGGCTGTCACCTCGACGATGGCCTTGAGCGTCTCCGCGAACGCGGCGACGTCTTCACCCTGCCAACCGAGGCGTCGGCCAAGGTTCTCCGCTACGGCTCCCGCCAGAATGCCGCGTTCCTTCGCCATCAGCTCGTCCCCCTTCTTCTCCAGCTCTTGAATCGCCAGCGAGTTCCTAAAGTTCTGTTCAAGCGTCCTTTCGTCATCCTCCATTGAATCCAGATTTTCCTTCAGAAGCTCATGCACCCTTGCGAACGTCTCCATCAGTTCGCCGTGGGCGCGGCGATCTTCCTCCGTCAGCCCCGAAACGTCAACTGACGACAAAAACTGCCGCCACTTTTCGTAGTTTCCCAGCCGACGAGTCGCCTGACTTGAGAAGCTCTTGCGTTCATCCTCGTAGGTCTTCGAAAAGAGCCGTCTCCATTCTCCATACGTCTTGCACTTCGCATTCGCCTCGCCGACTGTCGAAAATTCGCCGCCATCGTCCACAGTCTTGGCGTCCTTATCATGCGCACGACTCTTCACGATGCCGTCAAGTTCGCGTTCAAGACGCTTGGCCTTTTCTTGAAGCCGCCGACATTCGGCATTTTCGCCCGCTACGGCTGGTTTCGCTTTCCGGGCTACGACGGAGGCGACTGCGACAGGGGCGTCCTGCAGCGATTCCGCATCAGGTGAACCAAGCGTAATTCTTGTGAAATAACCCGCTGCGGCACCAACAACCAGACAGCCCGAAACGACAAGGAAGATTCTATTGCTGCAAGATGACATGGTGGCACCTACTTCTTTCTGTAGAAAACCGTAGGCTCCGTAGCTTCCGCCACATCACCCATCGCCATCAGCAAATCCGCCGCAACGTCTTCGGGAATGTCAAAGTGCTTCACTGTCTGTGAAATAAGCATCTTCCGTTCCTCCGCCAAAAGTTCTTCTCTCCGAGTTTGATAGTTAACGATCATTTTAATGTCCCCCACCACTTCGCTTAACGTCTTGTTTTCAATGGAACCGTCAAGATGATACAGTTTCTCGTTGTAAAATCCCGGAAGATTGGAAAGGTCTTCAGCAAAGTTTTGATGCAGTGCTCTTTCGTCATCGGTCATGAAGGACTGGTCAACCGATTCGAGGACAGCAAGACGTTCAGCCGCTTTCTCAAACACCCTGCCATAGTAGCCTGCCCTCTCTTCGCGGGAAAGGTCGCCGTACATTTTCGGGCACAACTTACCAAGCTGCCCCATGGTGAACGTATAGTATCTGTTCGTGCCGAGACGTTCAAGCTCCTTGTCCCGCTCCCATTCCGTCGGGAGCTTCATAAGCCGCTCCACGATTTCCTCGTTGGAAGCCGTCGTTGCGTCCAACGCCTTTGGCGTCTTCTTCTCCCTTGCGATGCGGATGCTGTCCTCAAGGAAGCGAACACGCTTCTCAAGCGCCCGCCGCTGCACCTCCGCGTCGGCCGTCGAGCGTATCGGCGCCTTGCGCTTGGGCTTCACCGCCGGAACATGACCGGGACGACGGGCATCTTGCCCGGTGCCAGCAACGGGTAGGGCGGCTTGTCCCAAGCCGCCGCCATCGGCGCGTTGGGGACAACGCGCCCTACCAACCCCCGCCGCGAACCAGCCCGCCGCCGCACCGACGGCGAGGGCAATGATTGCGAGTATTATGTTCTTCGTTTGCATGTAGAAAGTTTTCTTTATGGTTTCAAGCATCCAATCGGGCAAACTATGATTCCGTCCTCGCGTCTATACGCGAATGGTGTGCCGGTGGCAACCATCTTGAACGATGGCGCACCCGTCTTCTTCGAATCGACGCTTGATTCAAGTTTCTTCAGGTTTTCCGCCGCCTCGTCAACCTCTCCCTCGCCAAGTTTTACTTCTATCGGTGCCCAGCGACCATCGGGAAGGGAAACGACCAGATCGGCCTCAAGCCCGTTCTTGTCACGATAGTGCGACACCTGACCGTCGAGCGGCTGCGCATAGACGCGAAGATCCCGCGTGCAGAGCGACTCGAAAAGAAAGCCAAACGTATTGAAGTCCTTCAGCAGCCGCGCAGGATTTGCGCCCATCGCGGCGACCGCGATGGAGGGATCGACGAATTGCCGCTTTGCCGATGACCTTATGGCCGTCCTTGAGCGAAGCGTCGGCATCCACGCCGGAGTGTCCTCGACAAGGAAAAGCCGCCGCAGAGCATTCAGGTAGGCATTCACCGTCTTGTCGCTTGCGGAGACGTCGTTGCCTTGCATATCGCCGACAATAGTCTCCGTCGTCGCCAACGTCGATACGTTCCGAGCGAGCGACCGCAAAAGGTTCCTTACGCGCTCCGGGTTCTTTTCTACGCCATCCACGCGATGTATGTCCTCCTCGACAACTGCCTTGACATAGTTGGTCGCTATTCGCAACGAAACCTTTTCCGGAAGGGGGACGGATTCCGGCCATCCGCCACGACATACCGCATGGGCGATGTCCGGGATCGTCAAGCGGCTCTTCGCCCCGATGTCGCCATCCACCCCCTCGAAAAGCTCCGCAAGCGAAACTCCTCCCGACGACTCCCCCGATTCCCACAATGACATCGGGCGCATCCGCATCCGCGTTATCCGCCCCGTCCCCGTGTGGCGTCGCTTGGCCTCATCGTCGTCATTTCCGTCTGGCGGCGTCGCACTTCCAGTGAGTATGAAATGCCCCATGCCGCCTCGCTGGTCAACGGCGAAACGAACGGCATCCCACAAAACCGGTGTCACCTGCCATTCGTCAATCAAGTGCGGCGTTTCGCCTTCCAGCAGCAAAGACGGCATTGCAAGTGCCGTTTTACGATACGACGCGGCCATTTTGGAGTCCTGCATGAATATCGCACTTTTTGCATGCTGTTCCGCCGTGCGGCTCTTTCCGCACCATTTGGGTCCTTCAATCAGCACAGCTCCCGCCGCGCTCAATTCAAGAGCGAGAACTTCATCGCAGACGCGATTCATGTATGGTGTTTTTGCCATCGCGATACCCTTCAATGTTTCATCGAAACGGTGCGTATTTTATCACATTCCCCTCTTAACTTCAATAGCAAACTTCCGTTTTTGGCACACTTCTACTTCCGTTTTTGGCGAACTTCTGCTTCCGTTTTTGGCAGTGTCTGTTGCGGACGCGCACTCTGCGTCCGTTGCGCTTCTTGCGCCGCCGGTGTAGGGCGATGGTCATTTCTCTTCAAGCAGGATGGTGCGTATCTTCTCGATGTCCCCTTCCGAGAAACCGAGTTCAATCTCCGCGGCGCAAGCCGTCATGGCCCATGCAGCAAGGGCAAGGATCGCGGCTATCATGTTTTTCGCATTCAGGCCTTGTCTCCGGTCTCCGCATATTGGCTTTCACTTCTCCATGATCAAGCCCTGATGCCCTGCGGGGATTACCGCCTTTCCCCGGAAGAACGCGCCGACATCGGGGTTCCCGGAGAGCGAATACTCGCGGAGCAACTTCGGCTTTGTCGGCACCGCGAAGTCCCACACGGACGCCTTGTGCCCGCTGCGGTGCGTCAGCAGGACAAGGCTCCCCTCCGCACGCGGAACTCCGCATGCTGCGTCATCCATGATCGGATCGGACAAGACCCCGTTCCTGTCTACAAACGCAAACGCAGGCTTCCGCTTCACGCTGACCGTGTACAGGTAGCGATTTCCTCCGAAAAGGCATATTCCGTCTTGCTGCGTGCCAAAGACGGGCAAATCGCCCCGCTCCGGCTTGCAGACGAGTTTCGGCTTGTCGGCGGCGACGTCCAGCCAGATCAAGCCCCTGCCGGGGTACAGCACGGGGAAGCGCCCGCCCAGCGCACCGTCGGCCGGATATTTGTGCCACTGGCACGTGGCGGAGAACCTAAGCAACGGATTCTTCGCGCAAAAATCGGAAAGGGAATATACGCTGTAAGACCCACGGGCCGACAGCATGACCTTGTCGCCCTCGACAGGCCAGCACCAGAACGCCACGGAACTGCCGCGGACCGACGCCCTGCGGGCCACTTCCCGAAACTCAGCCGGGGAGGGAAGGTCATACACCGCAAAGCCGTCCAGGCCCTCCGCAGTAACGAGCCTGTCGCCGACGAAACAGCAGTCCGTCACGCGGCGGTTTCCCGGAAGCTCGCCAAGTTTCGTGAAGCCGTCCTTCGACAGGCGCAGGACGTGG
>Ga0265300_10002669_pt1 | contig 15210 bp, 13 predicted proteins | sample AusTroGonzalo_MG_FD_193482 | JGI IMG/M metagenome (GOLD analysis project Ga0265300, IMG submission 193482) | Bovine rumen microbial communities from tropical cattle in Woodstock, Queensland, Australia - Gonzalo_03 | ecosystem: Host-associated > Mammals > Digestive system > Stomach > Rumen ...
GCGAAAAAGCTCAAGGCAATGGCTGCGGTCTATTTGGCGGAACTGGGGTATGTTCCTAGTTCCGATATCCAAAATATGGGCGTTTCGCTTTCGGCTGCGGGGCCTGTAATGCACATCATTCGGATGAATAAGTTTAAGGCGGATGGTCAGATCGAGACGGATTCTGTTGTGGTATCGGATGTGGATGATGTCGACGATGCTGTGGAAACGATGCTCACGAAATCATTCGGATATGCCCCCAAGACTTACAAGAACGAAAGATCGTCCGAAGTCTTTTTTATGGATCCCGAGATTTTCGATGTCGAAGACCGTAAGGCAAATCTTGCCACCAAAAGAGTAGAATTGTCTCTTGAAGAACTTGGATATAAACTTTCAGATGATAGTCTTAAAGTGAATCTCAAGATGTTCATGATGAAGCTGAAGGATGCTTACTGGGCGGGGATGGTGCGCTTGCACGGTTCCAAGGTTGTCAAGGGCGTTCATAAAAAGTTCTCGCAAGACGAAAATCTGCAATCCGTTGTTTATTCGTTGACGAGCAAGGTCATGGATCCGGATGTGGAACCCAATTTCTCCAATACCGACGATGCGGATTTTCCCAAAACTAAAGTGGTGGATTACTCCAATACCCATGAAGCGAGATGCCGTGCTACCTCATCTGCGGAAAGTGTCGATGGTTTCTTTGGCGGTCTTTTTTTGGATCTTTTGTGCTATCTTTCGGATTATGTGGGGCTTGAAGTGGCTGGCGGAGGCAAGGATCTTTATAGCCATTGGTATCCGAATTTGCGTTTTGGATTTGAGTGGGGCTTTACCGAGAATCACTCGTGGCTTTGGGGCCTTGATTATGCAGGGACGATGGGCAATACCCAACAATCCCGGTGGTCGCTTGAATCTGTTCACAGGTTCTCGCAGAGTAAGGGGCTTTTTGCCGATATCGTTTGGGGCTGGGGGCATGATCGTGTATATGAAGGTTGGTTTATTGGAGGTGATATCGGGTATAATTTGTTGGCGTCGGATTCCAGGTCTCATTGGTTATCTGTGATGCTGCGCTACGACTGGAATTTCAACGAGTCTTTTAAGGATTCAGGCCGAATTTCGGTCAACTTGGTTTACAATCTGCGCGGCTACTATAGCGATTGATTTGTGTTGAATTGTTAAAATAAACTTTTGTATATTAAGAAAAATGGTTTTAATGTGACCCGATTTATTTTCATATTGCTTTTTTTGTGTGCAACGCTTTGGGCAAAGCCTAATGTGTTCATTCCCGCTGTGGAACTGGACGGCGTGCATCAGGACTATGCTGATAAACTTGTTCGTTGGACCAAGGGCTATATTGAAAATAATAAAGACGTGAAAGTAGTCGAGAGTGAAACCCAAAGCAATTTTATTTTGAAAATCAAGATGTACCGTAAAGACAACGGGATTGTGGTTGAATATTCGCTTAAAAATTCCAACAACAAGAAAGAAGTCTGGACGTACAAGCACATGGCCTATACGCCTAGTGACTTGATCCCTATTGTCGATGTGGTCACCATGAAGTTTGGCCAGTGGAACGGGTTTAGGTTCGGAGTCGGCCTCGGAACGTTGGGAATTGCGGTCCCGGAAATGGCGGCAAATCCATCTGTCGATGTGGGAGTTCATTTTTTGTACAGCAACTTCCTTCTTTCTCTTGATTGTCTCTTGGGATTTAATGAGGGGTTGGGCAACGATGATTTTAGCTATTTCGGATTATTCCTTTCTCCGTCGTATGTGTTTGACGGGCGCACGGTTTTCCCTTTTGTTGGGCCGGGTGCTGGATTTTCTTATATGGAGTACGACACGGATAAGTATCGTTTTGAAGGTAGTGGCGAGGGCTTGACGTTGTTCTTAAAGACGGGAATTCTTTTCAAGCCTATCGATTACAAGACTATTTTTGCGATAGATGTCCGTTACTTGTACAACTTTTATGATATCCAGAGGATTTCTAGTGAACGCGGAATGTTTGTTCATGGGTGGAGTGTCAGTGCGCAGGTGTGGTGGTAATGATGAAAAAATTAATGACGTTATTGTTGACTTTTGCGCTGGCGGGTTGCTCTAGTTCCTGGGTGTCGGTTTCCGATAACAAGGAATACTCTTTTTACCAGAACGGAAAGCTTGTTTGCGAATCGACCAATAGCTGTGAGATTGGGCGTTCGTCTGGCAAGGAGATGGTTTTGGAAGCCCGTAAAGACGACATTGTATATGGCCATATCGTGGTGGCGAAAGAAGGCAGTAAGCATGGCAATAATGCTGCTGAAGTAATAAAATCCTCCGGCGGCATCTTTAAATTTATTGGCGATATGTGCGGTTCATCTCGTTCGCAGGCGGATATAATGGTTTGCTTGTTGGTCGGAGGGGGCGCAATTTTGGCTGTTCCGATTGCTCTTGTTGTTTCTTTAGCCATTCCAGACCATATTGGCGAAATCCCTGCGAATTTGACGATCCCTGTGGGGGCGGGCGCTGATTCCGTTGCCGCATTCCCTTGGGATCAACCGGCGCGTGACTGATTCTATTTCTTGTCGTATCGCAGTAGCGATGGGGCGCCGCTCATATTGTCGCAGTTGCTTGTGACTTCTTCGGTTAGCTCTTCCAATAGATCTTCGAAATTGACCTTGGCGTCCGTGTAGGAACATTTTGCCTGGAGCGTTCCCTTGCTATCGCAGCCACTTTCGTTGTTTGTAATTTCAAGATCGGAGGGGCATAGGGCGGAGAATCTTTCGAAGATGATGTTGCAGTAGGAACCGGCTTCGTTGAGGTTCAGAACCTTTTCGACGTTGTGGTTCGATGACACTTGGATGTTGGCGTTGTACGTGTTGGATCCGTTTGCACAGATGGCGTATGCCGAACTTGTTTCGTTGGCGATGGAGTTAGGTGGAATCTCTATCACCTGGGATCCGCTGCTTGAAGAAGGAGAAGGTGTGTTTGTGTTTCCTTCTGTGGCGTATACAAAATGAGTCTTTACGATTGTCAATTCGATGGTGTCATTTTTTATGACGGAAGCGCTTTCGATAACTTTAACACTCGAAGAACTGTACTCTTCGGTGGGGAGGACGTTTGACGAACTGCTCGAATTGTTTTCGGCCAAGGCGGGCGGATCGATGCTTGCGCCTGCGTTTTCGCAGGAGCAGACTATAAGAGCAAGTAGGGAAATGCTCCAAAGGGTAACAAGGTTCTTGTTAAGCATGTTTTTTATCCTTTATCTTGTCCGTGCATGGGAAAAGTTGAAAATTGACTCGGTAGACTTGTTCCAGGTTCTTGTATTCGCTTGCGATGGAAACGATTTTTTTGCAGCAGGTCGAGAGTTCCCCGATGATCCTGCAGTAGGCTTCTTCGGTAACGCCTAGCGTGACGCCCGTGAAGAATCTTTCTTTGGTAGAATAACGGTCGACGGCGCGGGAGGCCATGTTCGCCATTTCTTTGTGCATGGCGCGGATGGCGATGGGGAGGGCTTCCTTGGAGCCGATGACGGTCTGTTCGGTTTGTGAGTATGTCTTGTCGCCGTCTTTCTTGAGGAAGCCTGCCTTGACGAGAAAGCTCAGGATGTCGCGGACTTCTTCGGCCGAGACGTATTCCTTGCATTCTTCGGCGAGGTCGCGCGGGTTTGCTCCTGGCATCATCGGGGCAAGTTCCCTGATGACCGGGTATTTCCAGGACTCGTAATACTGGAAGGTGTCGCTGTCGATGACTCGAATCTTGTGCTCCTGGGCGATTTTTTCCATCTCGAGGAGGGCTTCTTTTTTAGAGAAATCGTCCGCTGCGTTGCAGAACGCGACGAGCTGCTTGAAGTACTCTTCTTCGTAACCGACGAGTCCCATCGCCTTGGCGACGTTCGGGGACTTGATCTTGCTCAGCTTGCTTTGACCCATGCAGACGAGCTTCATGTAGTTCGGCGATGAAAAACCGGCGATTTTGCAAAATTCACGCCAAGAGAACGCCCCGCAACGTTTGCGTTCGTCATAATAATCCTGCATATAGAGGCGGTAATCTTTGTATTCGAGTACGGATTTCATGCCTATAAAATACGTTCGTGAAATGACTGGGTCAATAATGCGGTTATACAGAATCCTTTAAATTTGATTAAAAAAGGCAATATTATTTACTGTTTTTTTAATGCATGTTCCTATATAATAGGTTTTGTATTATATAGGAATTCGCAGGGAAGAGCCCGCAGGGGTTCGCTGTCGTTACTTGTAAAACTCCTCGTAGTCCATTGTGTTGCAATTGTTGGAACCGTTCGGCGTATGGTTCGTAATGATTTGAGTTTGGTCGGTCAGTTCTCCGCAGTACGTGAACAGGAAGCCGACGTGAATGTCGAACGGGAGCTTTTCGTATTCGCAGTTGTCGAAGATGTTTTCGACGGTAATCGTTTCGCTCGTGATGCCGGTAAGGATGTACCATGCGGGCGAGGTATACTCGATGTTGAGAATGTAAATCGGGCAGCCGCTCGCGGAGGCGTTCTTGAGTTGTCTTTCGTACCTTCTGGTGGTCTTGGGGAAGATTGGCTCAACGTAATTGAAGTCGTCTTCGGTAATCTTGTGCAGGCCCAAGGTCCTGAATTCTGCGGTTTTCTCATCTTCTTCGATGCAAGGGCCTGTTATGCTGGGGGCACAGCTTGCGTACGTCTTGTTGAATCCGAATACGTCCTTGTCAAAAGTAACGCCGGTAATGCCGGCCTTGCTGGCATAGATGCTCAGGAAGTTGTTGTCGACAGCGCCTACGCCGCCGAAATCGCTACTGCTAGACTGTGGAGCAGGGACGGTTTGCGATGACGAAGAATCATCGCCGATGACATGTATCGAGGAATTTCCTTCTTGGGAACCGCTCGAATTGGCTTTTTCGGAACCGCCGATGTCGGGATTGTCGATCGGTGCTTCGGTACTGGAGCTGCTTTCTGTTTCGGAATCGCTGGATGGTGGCGGCATATTGCCATTGGCATTTCCGGAGTGGGCCGTTTGGTTGGGTTCTTCGGCGGTCCCAGTCAATCCGCCTGGATTCGATTCGCTACAGGCGAAGGCGAAAAAGGAGGCGAGCGCAAGAATGCTTGAAATGTAAAGCTTGTTGAATAGCTTAATCATTGCTATTCTCCTTGGTGTTGCGGGTGAGCGGGAAAAGCTGCAAGTTGAGTCTGTAAACTTGGTTGATGTTCTTGTCGCCGGCGGCGATGCTGATGACTTTTCGGCGGCATTCGTTGAGTTCCTTGACGATTTGTTCGTAGGAGTCCTTGGAAATGCCCATGGTGACGCCGCTGAAGTTTCGTTCGGCTCTGGCGAGGTCCAGTGAACTGGCCGCAATTTTTGCCATTTCGCGGTGCATGTCGCGGATGGCGAGTCGCGTGGCTTCCGGGGAGCCCGTGATGGACGTTTCGCTTTGGACAAACGTGTTCTCGGCGGTCTTCTTGAGGAATCCGGCGCTGGTCAAAAAGTCGAGTGTCTGCTTGACTTCGAGAGCCGTAATCTTGGGATAGCAGTTCCTCGCTATTTCGCCTGGGGTGGAGCCTGGCATCATCGGGGCGAGTTCGCGGATGACGGGATTTTTCCAGGATTCGTAAAAGTCGAAAAGCTCGCTTTCGACGACCCTCACTTTGTGCGCCTTAGCGATGGAGAGCATTTCTTTGTAGGCGGCCTTCTTTTTGACGTCGTCGGTTTCTTGGCCGAAACTGACCATGGCCCTAAAATAGTCCATCTCGAATCCGACTAACCCCATGGCTTGCCCGGTACGTTCGATGCCGATGCGGCTCAAGTTGCTTTTGCCGTCGCACACGACCTTCATGTACGAAGAAGACGTAAAACCTGCACTTTTCGAAAATTCACGCCACGAAAAAACATGGCGCAATTTGCGCTCTTCGTAGAAATCCAGCATGTACCTGCGGAAGTCTGAATATTCGATAATGGGTTTCATTTGTTGCCAAGAATCTATCTGCTAATATAAACTAAAATGTACAAAAAAGCAAACTGATGAAACGCTAGAGCCGTTATCTTTTTAAAAATGGATGATTATAGGCCCCTAAAAAATATTTAAATGTCTATATGCAACAAAAAATAATGGGAAAAATGTGAAATTAAAGGTATTTTTCCATGTAAACGCACTGGAATGTATCGTGGTGCGCCTGACCGCTTTCGTTGAAGTGGTAACCGAGTTTGGTATAGAATTTTTCTATGCCGATACGGCTTGAAAGGGTGGATTTTTGGATGCCCTGTTCGCGCATCCAGGCTTCGGCTTCGGCAATCACGCGTTGCCCGAGGTGCTGGCCTCTGTATTCCTGGAGTACGACAACACGGCCGATTTCTGCCGTTTTTTCGTCAATTTTGAACCATCGGCACGTGGCAACGGGATAAATATCGTCTAAAACGAGGACGTAATTGCAATTTTCGCCATCTTTGGAGTCGATCTCGGCGTCGAGCGAAATCTGGTATTTTCTGGCCATTGCCTGGATTCTTACATAATAGGCTCCAGCGCGTTCAAATTCTTTTGTAACTCTGATGATTTTCATATTTCGGCGAATGGGTGTTGTCGATTCGGAAATAAAATATAGTTTACTACTTATGAGTGTTTATGTTTTTTATGCAGAAGTCAATGTGGCATGCATATGCTTTTTAATGCTTTTGCTTTTCAGCATAAAAAGTCTCCCGACGCCGCAGATGAGGTTCACCCTTTTCCAAAAGTTGGTGTTCTGGCATATCCTTTATTTTTTGAACGATTCTGTCTGGGCGTTGGTCAACGATGGCATTTTTGTCAAAAATACGATCAGCGTTTTGGCAGTGAATTACCTCAATGCGATTATTGCCGCTGTCTTGTTCTATAGCTGTTTTATCTATGCAGAAATGAGCTCCAGGCCAGATATGACGAAGCCTCAAATCCAGAAGCTCCAGTCGATATTGCGGATTCCTATTGTGGTCGAAGCCGTTGTGCTTTTTGTTTTCTTTGTTCTGGATCCTGAATTCTGGCTTGATGAAAACTTGGAGCCTAGAGACCTTTATTATTTTGTCTTGGTCTTCCTCCCGTGCGTCTACATGGTGACGGTGACGATCCGTGGGCTGATTCGCGGCTTTGCACGGCGCAATCGTCATGACTTGACGACGTACTTGATTGTGGCTAGTTATACGCCGGGTGCGATTCTTGCTGCCGGAACGCAGATTTTCTTTTCGATGACGACTCCGATTTTCTGCTTCTGGTGTACGTTCGTGATCCTGTTCGTATATTTACATTCGCAAAACCAGTTGGTGTCGACAGACCCTTTGACGATGCTCAATAACCGCAATCGCCTAGAGAAGTACTTGTACCAGCAGCGCGATGCAAAGTCGGCGTATGTCATTATGCTGGATGTTGACCATTTTAAAAAGATTAACGACCGGTATGGCCATGTCGAAGGCGACCGTGCGCTGGTCCTTGTTTCGCAGGCGTTAAAGCGTGCTTGCGAACGCCTTAGGTTTTCGCTATTCCTGTGCCGTTATGGCGGTGACGAATTCTTGATGATTGCGCAGACGAAGGCTCCCGACGAAGTGCTTTCCGTGATTCGTGACAGTTTGCAGGATGAATGCCTGAGACGCGGCGGTGAATTGCCTTATAGAGTCGAGGCGAGTATGGGCTATGCCAGTTGGGATGGCCACATCGAGAACTTCAAGAAAAGCGTCATGGACGCCGACAAGAAAATGTACGAGGCAAAACGCTCCAACGGGTAGCGCTTTAGCCTTCTAGTTTGTTCTTTAAGTAGTGCCTTGCCGTATAGGCAAGGAACATGATGTCGCCAAGGGCAAGGGCGATGGCGCAGGTGACGAAAACCTGCTGGTGCATGCCGAAGTAATTGGCCATGGCGCCGCCGACAAGAATTCCCGAACCGATACCGATATCCCAGCCCGAGAGGTAGGTGCTGTTTGCCGTGCCGCGTTGGTCGTGGCGGGCGAGGTTCACGCACATGGTCTGGTAACCGGGGAAAATCAGCCCGAGGCTTGTTCCGATGAGGAATGCCGCGATAAAGAAAGTCACGGATCCATGGCAGAAGGCGAGGATGATGTATGCGATAACGTTAAGCGTCATTCCGGTGCCGACCAAGTGGATGAGATAGCCGCGGTCGATGAGACGTCCGGTCATGATGCGGTTCATGATGAGCCCTGCCGCGATGAGGGCGTAGAACCAGCCGGAACCTCCGATGCCGAGCTCCTTGGCGTAAAGGGCGATGTAGTTGGTCACGGGGCCGTAGGCGAATCCGACAAAGATGAAGTTTGCAAATTGCGGAACGGCGCGGGTCAAGAAAAAGCGGTCTAGCGAAAGAGGTGCGTGCGGTTTCTTTTCGCGGGGCTTGACCTTGAGCGTTTGTACGAGTACAAGACCTATGATGCAAAGAACGACGGAAATCGCAAAGACGATGGTGTCGCCAAAGGCTTCGTAAAGGAACATGCCGGTCATGGGGCCTGTTGCAAAGGCCAGGTTTACGCTGATGCCGAAGTACCCGATGCCTTCACCGCGACGGCTGGCAGGGAGCGCGTCAATGGCGACGGTGTTGCTTGCTGTACTCGAAATCCCGAAGAAGAGACCGTGCGCAAAGCGTATCACCGCAAGGATTGGTAAAATCCCAACGATTTTGTAACCGACAAAGCAAATGGTAAATGCAAAGAAAGTCCAGAAGTAGAGCGGCTTTCGACTGAGCGTATCGACGAGGAATCCGGCAAAGGGGCGGCAGGCAAGCGCTCCGATGGTATAGAGCGAAATGATGATACCCGCTGTTGCGTTGTCTGTATTGAATTTGTCGATGATGAATAAAGGGAGAATCGGCAGTAGTTGGTAGAAACTAAAGAATAGGAGAAAATTCGCCGCGGCGACGGTAATAAACGTCCGGCTCCATAGGGTGTTGTCTGAAATGTTGGATTTTGTTTGCATTTGAATAAAGAAAATAGTATATTTCCGCTATGCCCAAAGCTTGCCCGCCTTTTTTGCTCTTTTTTTTGACTTCTTTTTTGGTGCTTGGTTGTACGGAGGATAATCCGAGTGATAGCGTATTTGCTTCGCAAGGGGTTAGAGCGCTGTATGGGGATTCCGTCGAAGGAATGAACCTGGTCCGTTCGAGTGGCAAACGTGTTTCTTTGGGAACGAACGATATTTCTGCAAAAATGGTGGAACGCCCTCAAATGGGAGTTCAGTTTACGTATGACTTTTATATGGGACGTCATGAGGTTATTTGTAAAGACTTTAATGACGCCATGCTAGGGGAGACGGGGCTGAACGTTTCTTGCACTCAAGATTCGTTACCGACTGCGAATGTGACTTTTTTTGATGCTGTTCTGTATGCGAATGCCTTGAGTAAGCAGTATCATTATGATACGGCTTATTCGTATTCTTCTGCGGAATTTGATTTGGATAAGCATTGTATTAAAATGAAGGGCTTTAAGTTCAATTCGTCGTCGATGGGCTTTAGATTGCCGACAGAAGCGGAATGGACTTTGGTGGCCGCAGATCATTGGGAACCTTCGCAGAGCTGGAATGGCGAAAATTCGGAATCTGTTGCGCATAAAGTCTGTTCTTCTGGCGATCCGACGGATCTTTTTTGCGACTTGGCGGGAAACATGCTGGAATTGGTGAACGACAGGTATGTTTCTTTTTCGGATACGTCAATCACGAATTTTGTAGGATCGGTTGAAGGGGATGCCATTGGTTCTTGCATTGTAAAAGGCGGTAGTTATCTTAGTGCCCCGGCGTCCATGGAACTGTACAATAGAGGCGATACGTACCCGATTCTGAGTTCGACCAAAGGGGACTATATCGGTTTTCGTTTAGTACTTGGTCCGATTCCTGATGCTACCTGGTTTTTGAATGATGGCGAAGTGGAATCTGTGCCGATGACTCCGTTGATCGAGGCGCCTGAAATAAGGGTGCTTTCGAATGCCTATAGGGCAAAGCTTGCTTTCCGAAATGACGTGACTGGCAATCTTGTTTATATGGACTTTGCCAAGGTGCCGAAAGTTATCGAGATTGAAGATGAAATCAATGTTTACCATCCGGACATTTCCCCTGATGGAAAGCGTGTGGCTTTTTGTACGTCCATGGAAGGTTCTTCTAAGGAATCGTCTGTTTATGTTCGCGACTTGAATGAATCCGGCAGTAATTTGGTGAAGTTGCCTGTGGATAATGCCGCAGTTCCGAGATGGCGCATTAATCCTGATGGTGATACGGTTATCGTGTACGTGTCTTCGGCGGGCGGCAATAAAGGTGAACAGTTCTTTCAGGAAAGTACATGGCAGGTTCGGTTTGCCAATGGTGCGTTTGGAACGCCCGAAAAACTGTTTGACGGTGCTTACCACGGCGGCGTGACGGCGGACAATCGTTTTGCGGTGGCGTCTTCCCCATTGCTTCGAGTACACAATGCGAATGCTTCTGCGAATCCTGACCAGATTTGGTACAACGAAGAACAGGCTTGCAATGCGTCCTTGACGAAGGATGGTACAAAACGAACGTTGTTCCTTGATTTTGGTGGATCCTTTGGACGCGAATTTGCGGGAGTGAATTACGGCGTTCACCAGCGTTTGCTTGTGGCCGATAGCTCAGGGAAATTGGTGCAGTCGGTTGCTGCGCCGAAGGGCTATACTTTTGACCATACGGAATGGGCCGTCGGTATTTTAAACGATTCCGCTAGCCATTTGGTGGTGCTGACTCTTACGGACCTTAATGGCGGCCATACACGCGTCGCGCTTGTGGACTTGAATAACGGTGATGTTGTTCCGCTTGTGGAAGGCGAAGAACTGTGGCATCCTTGCTTGTGGATTTGGCAAGATGGTACGGATCTCCCGAAGCCTCTTGTCGATGTTGATAGTGCCGGTGTGTATTACGATAGCGAGGCCGAAAGCCCGTTCCCGTTTATATCCGTTGAATTGGGAATGCGCTTGCAATCGTTCTGGAAAAAAAGTGAAAATTTGCAAGTTGCTGCTTTTGGCAGTTCTACAATCTTGAATTCCGTTATTGAAGATTCTGTAAAGACGTTTTCTGCTGTCAATATGGCCGTGAGCATGAGCGACCTCCACCTGTATAATTATCTGATTCGTAATTATGTTGTTCCGTATGCTCCGAACATTAAATACCTTGTAGTGGAACTTTCGCCGGGATTTATGTACAGGACTTATACCGAAATGACTTCTTCGCTATTGAAGAGTTCTCCTGGAATTTTGTATGATAAGAAGCATTTGTCCGAATCTACGAAAGATGAAATCGCCAAGTTGAGTCAGGACCAGCAATTTGCAAAGGTCTTCTTGGCACAGCAGTACCTCGAAAATACATTCTTGATGCCTTCGATCGAATGGGGACCTGCGATTGTGAATGTGGATCTTTCGACGATGTCTTTTGATTCGCCGTTCTTGGCGGATAATCTTAAAGTCATGAAGTCCTTAAAGGAATTTGCAGATTCCAATGGTGTACAACTGATTGCGGCGATTCCTCCGTATAGCCCGGCATACAAGGATTCGGAAGCGTTTGGCTCGTATGGCCCGAGTTGGGATGTGGCTCATCAAATTATCAAGGCTGTAGAAGATATGGGCATTGTGATTTTTGATGAGTATAAAGATGGTTATCATGACTATACCGACGAGATGGCCTATAACCCCAACCATGTAAGCTATCTTGGCGCTGCGGTGTTCACGGCACGGCTAGAAGAGTTCTTAAAATCGCTTCAATAAAAAAGAGTCCGCTAAGTGGCGGACTCTTTTTCGTTTATTTAATTCTGTTACTTTCTTTCGAGAGCGATAAGCGTTTCGAGGTGCGGCGTGCCGGGGAACAAGTCCATCGGCAGCACTTCCTTGACGCGGTAGCCGTAACGTTCCCATTCGGCGAGGGCGTCCGGGATTTCGTCGGTGCCGCAGAAAATGTGCAATACGCGGACAGGCTTACGCATGGCGAGCGCACGGATGACGCCCGGTTCAGTGCCCTTGCGCGGCGGGTCCAGCAAGATGCGTTCCGGTTCGCCAGGAATCGGTCGCGGAAGTCTCATCTGCACGAACGTTTCATCGATCTTTCCGGCAATGAACTTGTAGTTCTTCTTGAGGAACCTTGCGGAAGCCTTGGCGCAATCGATGGACGGACCTTCCCATTCCACGCCGAGTACGGACTTGGCGGCTTCGCCGAGGGCGAAGCTGAAGAGGCCGTAACCGCAGTAAAGATCCAAGAAGTGGTCGCCCTTTTCGAGACCAAGCAAGCGGCTTGCGGCCTTGATGAGGTTGTGAATCTGGCTTTCGTTGATCTGGCTGAATCCCGTTACCGGGTACTTGAGCCTAAAATGGCCAAGGTCGAGCGAAAGTTCGCGTGGGCCGTAAAGCTGCTTAAAGTTCAGGATGTCCGTCGGACGCTTGGCTTCGAGGTAGTAGTTGGATTCCGTCGTGTCCACGTAGGTGTGGGCGGCCGTCACGTGGTACGGGCTCTGCTGCAGCACTTCTGCAATCTGCTTGAGTTTGCGGACGATGCTGGCGTCGAGTTTTTTCACGTTGAAAATCACGACGCGGTACTTGTAGGTGCCGCGGATGATGATCCAGTTGAGCGCGTAGGCGAGCGGCTTGTAGGCCGGCGTGATGAGCTTTTCGAAAAGCAAACGGTAAATGGCGTTGTGTTCTTCGGGCTCGAGAATGCTGTCGTATTCGTTAAAACGGAGATCGCCTGGCTTCATTTCGACTTGGCGCTTGGACGTCGTGCGGTAATTGCGCGGCATCGGGCTTGCAACGATGGGCTGCGGGCCACGAGCGAGTCGGTTCACTTCCCAGAATTCACGGATGGCTGCATTCTTGACCTTGAGCTCTTCCTTGTAATCGAGCGGGGCAAGGGTTTCGCCATAAGCGGAGTCAGATTCCTTCGTGTAATTCGGGAGGTTGTGAGCGATGGCTTGTTCAAAAAACATAAAAACCTCTTTTTATCAACCCCAAATTTAAAAAGTTCACAGGAAGTTTAAAGTGGATATTTATATTACGTTCCTTTTTTGAATGACCAACCACTATAAAAAAATCCCGGAGTGCATTTTTTTGGCCATTCATTATTTTGTACATTTATAAGTAAGTGTAATGGGGTGTCTTATAAAAAGGATTTCTTATGAAATTGTTCAGCCTGTTTGCCCCATTTGCCGTTTTTTCGGCATTGATGTTTGTCGCATGCGGGGACGATAGTTCCTCCACAAATGCTATTACTCCCCCAGATGGCGACGGATGGTCTGAACCTTACGACCAGCCAAAATCTAGTGCGATAGGGAATAGTTCTTCGAGTGGCAAAGATGCGAAAAACTCTTCTTCGTCCAGCGACAAAATGGAGGGCTCCAGCAGTTCGAGGCCGACAGAAATCTTTGAACCCGAACTCAAGGTGAACGAAACCTGTTCTGAAAAGGGCGCCTGCGATGCTATGCTCAAGACTGATGTGGGAACGTGGCACTTTGTGCGCAAGGATGCGTTCGGCAAAGATGCCGAATACACTTACAAGGCCGAAGGCCGTGACTTGATCGTGACTATCAAGAATGCAGATGGTACGACAGATTCCAAGACTTACTCGATGTACAATATGGAATCTGAAGTCGGCGTGGAAATGGCTTTTAACGCGGCCAAGTCAACCTGCAAGGATGGTGGTGGCAACGATCGGATAGTGAATAGCTGCGTAAAAGATTCTGTGATAGCGTTGCCGGACTGTGATGAAGAACTGGAAGGTTTTCTCGCTTTAAAGGATTCGGTTTACCGGATTTGCAAGTCGAATTCCTGGACTAAGGCGACTGCTGCAGAATACGACACCTATGGCTTTGAATGCTTTGATGATGGCCGTCTTGTAAATGGCAAGGTGAATACGGAAACAAAATATGTGTGTGCTTCTGGAAAATTCAGGGCGGCGACAAATGAGGAACTTGATTATGGGCTTGCCTGTGTGACCGGTAACGAAAACGCTTTAGTGGAAGCTGCTGATAGTGTTTTGAAAAAATGTCAGGAGCAAAAATGGGTGGACGCTTCGGCTTTTGACTATAATACGTATAAACAGGAATGTGGTGAAAAAAATCTGGGGCAGATCATAAAAGGCCGTAAGGCAGTATATAGCGCTGCAGATGAATGGTATTACCGGTATTACTGCACTGCTGATGGATGGGTTGATATAACGTTTTGGTCGTGGGATATCCCTAATGAAGTTCGTCTCAATCCGGACATCGATTATCAACTGATGACGGATTCACGTGATGGTCAAGTGTATAGGACTGTGAAAATTGGCGGACAAACATGGATGGCCGAAAACTTGAATTATGCGGATTCGGTAAGAACGCCAAGCCTTAAGGGCTATAGTTTGTGTTATCAAGATGATTCTACAAAATGTAATGCTGCTGGCAGACTCTATCTATATGAAACGATTGAAAAGAATGATGAATATCCACTTTGCCCCAATGGATGGCGTTTGCCGGATACGACCGATTGGAATGCTTTGATCGAATTTGTGGCTAGCTCGAAATCGGAGGGCGCCCGTGGACAATACTTGTGTTCGCAATCGGGGTGGAATATGAGTGTAGCCCGTAAAGGATGTTCTGATGACTTTGGCTTTTCTGCATTGCCGATTGCGGGGCAGTCCATAAGCTACGAGCTTGATGATAAAATGCAGCTTGATGGCTCTTATCATTTGTTGCTTACTGAATCGAAATTTGCGGACGCATGTTTCTGGGCTAGCACTATTGATGATGATTGGATTGGCTATTATGTGTGTCTTTCCAACTCTATTGCGGTTCCTGAAGTTAAGCATAAAGAAAGATGGTCTATGCATGCGTACTCGATCCGTTGTGTCAAGGATGAATAGTCTTGCTGTTTGAAAGTTGAAAATTGAACGCCCTGTTCCGTACGGTTGTCGGACGGGGCGATTTTTTTTTGCACTTGGGATTTTGGGGGCGAAGTTGGTACAAAAAAAAGACCTCTCAGAGAGAGGTCTAAGAGCGGCGGACCGGGATCGAACCGGCAACCATTAGCTTGGAAGGCTAAGGCTCTACCATTGAGCTACCGCCGCGAGCATGACAATTATACTAAAATATGGCGATTTTTAAAGGGGTTGCAAAAAAAGTTGTTGGAAAAATATGAAAAAAATTCTAAATTTACGCTCACAATAACAAAAACAATCATACCGAGGTAGCATACTTGTTCCCTAATCCGCGCGATCGTCGCATGCCCAACCGTCCCAGCGATGGGACTCGTACCAACGAAGATATCCATATCTCTCCGATTC
>Ga0265300_10002671_pt1 | contig 15206 bp, 14 predicted proteins | sample AusTroGonzalo_MG_FD_193482 | JGI IMG/M metagenome (GOLD analysis project Ga0265300, IMG submission 193482) | Bovine rumen microbial communities from tropical cattle in Woodstock, Queensland, Australia - Gonzalo_03 | ecosystem: Host-associated > Mammals > Digestive system > Stomach > Rumen ...
GCGGATCTCTCGAAGGTGTTCGCGAAGCGCGAGTACTTCGAGGCGCTTGCCAAGGGCTACCTCGAGGGTGCGAAGTTCCTCAACGAAGCCGAGCGCGCGAACCTCGTGTTCTCCGGAAAGCTCGCGACGTTCGAGGTGGGAATCCGCTTCCTCGCCGACTACCTCGCAGGCGACGTGTACTTCCACACCAAGTACGCCGACCACAACCTCGTCCGCGCGCGCAACCAGTTCCAGATGGTGCGCTCGCTTGAGGAGCAGACGGCCGACTTCGAGGCGATAGTGAAGGGTCTTTCTTGAAACTGGAGATCCTACCGTCGCTTCTTGCGGCAGACCTCGGACGCCTCGCCGAAGAGACGAGGCGCGCCGAGGCGTCTGGCGCAGACGCACTGCACATCGACATCATGGATCCGCACTTTGTGCCCAACATGAGCTTCGGTCCGTCGATCGTCGACTTCTGCAGGAAGACCTGCCCAACGTTCTACCGCAACGTCCATCTCATGATGTCGCGCCCAGACCTCTACATCGAGAAGTTCGCCGCCGCCGGCGCGCAGACACTGCAGATTCACGTCGAGGCGGACTGCGATCTCCATGTCGAGCTAAAGCGCATCAAGGCGCTTGGCGTGAAACCGGCGATCGTGCTGAATCCCGAGACGGACGTCGAAATACTTCGTCCCTACCTTGGCGAGATCGAAGAAGCGCTCGTGATGACGGTGCATCCCGGCTACGGCGGGCAGAAGTTTATCGCCGAGTGTCTTCCGAAAATCACATGGCTAAGGGAGCGCTGCCCCGATCTCGACATCATGATCGACGGCGGCGGAAACGCCGAGACGATTCCGCTCGCGGCGAAGGCGGGTGCAAACCAGTTCGTCGCCGGCTCCTACCTCTTCGGCAAGAGCGACATGCGCGCAGCGGTGGAAGATTTGAGGAAAGGTATTCTCTCCGCCATCTCCTGACCCCTGACTCCTAACTCCTGACTCCTGACTCCTGACCCCTGACCCCTAACCCCTGACTCCTGACTCCTAATGAAACATCGAATTCTTCTCTGCGTCACTGGCTCGATCGCCGCGTACAAGGCGGCGGAGCTCGTGCGGCTCTTTGTGAAGAACGGCGACGAAGTGCGCGTCGTGATGACTCCGGCGGCCTGCGAGTTCGTATCGCCGCTCACCTTCCAGACGCTTTCGCGCAATCCCGTCTACGTCGAGGAGTTCAAGCGTCCCGCGGAGTGGCGTCCCGAGCACATATCGCTTGCCGACTGCGACCTCGCCGTTGTCGCTCCCGCAACCGCAAATACAATCGCCAAGCTGCGCTACGGCCTCGCCGACAACCTGCTTACATCGACTCTTCTCGCGACGCGCGCGCCAATCGCAATTGCGCCCGCGATGAACGACGGCATGTGGGAAAACGCGGTCACGCGTGAAAACATCGCCGCGCTCGAGAAGCGAGGCGTCAAGATTGTCGCGCCCGGATACGGAGAGCTCGCATGCGGAACGAGCGGCCTCGGTCGCATGGCCGAGCCAGAAGAGATTTTCAAGGCCGTGGAGTCGATCGCGTGAAATTCGACATTCTTGTTGTCACCGCCTCAAACGAGGCGCAGGCGCGCGGCTACCGCGCTATGATTGCGCCGCTCGTCGGCTCGCTTGCAGAAAAAATCCTCGTCGTTCCCGATCCGGGCGGCAAGCGCGTCGGCTCGCTAGGCAGCACCGTCGGCGTCCTCAGGAAACTTGGCGACGTCTCGAAGAGGCGAGTCCTCATCTGCCATTCCGGCGGCGACTCGAAGCGCCTCCCCTCGTACGCGGCGATAGGCAAGGCGTTTGTTCCCGTGCCAGACAGTCGCGGCAAGACGGTTTCTCTTTTCGAGCGCATCGTCGCGAACATGGAGCAGCTTCGACTTCCGAAGAGCGGCGTCCTCGTTGTCTGTGGCGACGTCGCGCCAGAGTTTGATTTTGGTTCGTGCGATTTTTCGAAGAGCGGCGTCACCGGCGTCGCCTACTACGATTCCCCCGAAGAGGGCTCGCGTCATGGCGTTTATGTTCCGGGGAACGGGGAACGGGTTCGCGCGTTTCTCCAGAAGCCGTCGCCTTCTGCAGCAAAGGCGGCGGGCGCAGTGTGTCGCGGAAAGGTCGCCGTCGATACAGGAATTCTCTGGATCGACCCCGCGACTGCAAAGAAGATCGTTGCCGCCGGATGGAAGGTCGGCGACATCTACGACGAATTCGCGCATGAACTTCTTAACGGCTTTGCGCCGTTCCATGTGAACGTCGTTCCTCGCTGCTCGTTCTTCCACATCGGCTCGACGCGCGAACTTCTTGCGCGGCTCGGGAAGGGGCGCGAGTGGGTCGAGGGCTGCGCGATATCGCGCGACGAGATGAAACTCGGTGGAAGAAACGTCGTCACTTTTGTTCCAAGGGAATTTGGCCCAATCGACCTTGCCGAGGGCGAGTGCTTGACGTGCCTGCCCGTTGGCGGGAAGTGGATTCCAATTCGCTACCGCGTCGAGGACGATTTCAAGTCTGACGGCAAGTGGGAGAAACTAAAGCTCGGGGAGATCATGAAGAAGGTCGACCACAAGAAACTTCTTGCGCTTCGCAAGACGGAGGATTGCATCACAGTGGAGTTGCCGCTTAGAATCGATTTCGCGGGCGGCTGGAGCGACACCCCGCCGATCTGCTACAAGATGGGCGGTGCGGTTTTCAATGCGGCGGTCACGTTGAACGGCGTTAAGCCCGTCAAGGTTCGCGTCCGGCGTCTCGCGGAGAAGGAAGTGCACGTAGAGAGCGTCGACCTTGGGAAGTCGGGCGTCCTCAAGTCGCTTGCGGAGATCCGCGCGCCGAAAGATCCGCACGACTGGTGCGCGCTCGTCAAGAGCGCGCTTACGGTGACGAAAATCGACTTCTCTCGCGGCGGGCTCGACATCAGGATTTCCGCCGACGTCCCGAAGGGCAGCGGCATGGGCACGAGCTCGATTCTCGGCGCGGCGCTCGTCACTGCGCTTGAGCGCGTCGCTGGGCGCAAAGCCGAGTGGAAGCGCGTCGCGTCGCTCACGCTCGCGCTCGAAAAGGAGATGGCGACGGGCGGCGGCTGGCAGGACCAGATCGGCGGCCTCGTTCCTGGCGCACATCTTATCTCGACAACGCCAGGTAAAGGCCAGAATCCTCGCATGTCGTGCGTCTCGCCAAAGTCCGAGGCGGCGTTTGCGAAATTCCTCAAGGAACGCGCACTGCTCTACTTCACCGGAAGAAAGCGTATGGCGCGAAACATCTTGCGCGGCGTGATCGGCTTCTTCGAGGAAAATCCCGACGACATCGCGCGCTCGATCGTGCGCCGCCTGAAGAGCGACGCGGAGCGCGCGTTCAAGGCCGTTGAGTCGTGCGACTGGGATTCGTTCTGCTCGGCTGTCAACGACTACTGGCTTTCCAAGAAGGCACTCGACCCCGGTAGCACCAATCCGCTTGTCGAACTGATCATCGCGCGAATGGCGCCGTGGATTTCCGCCGTGAGCTTGTGCGGTGCGGGCGGCGGCGGCTTCATGTTCGTAATTGCGCGGTCGAAGGACGCGAAGGCGAAGATCAAATCAGTTCTTGAGAAGCATCCACCGATCAAGACAGGACGCTTCTTCGATTTTGAAATTGCAAATTAACCTGTCGCCTGAATTTAACGCTGGAATGTAAAGGATGGCAACTGTTATGATTGTTCACAGATTGAAAATGTCACAAATGTTGACAAATGGCAAATGCAAGGGGTACTAATCTGTGAATTGCTAGCATTGAGATTTATGGTAATTGTGAATGATTGAGATTCGTGAACAATGAAGGTAGTATAAAGATCAAGCGACAAAACCCTTTAAACCACGTAACATGAAGACAATAGTTGTCATACCGACATACGACGAGAAGGACAACGTCGGGCCGATGGCCGAGGCGGTGCTCAAGAACGACGTCGAGCTTCTCTTCGTCGACGATAATTCGCCTGACGGAACGGGAGCTGTGATCGACGAGCTCGCGGCGAAGGAGCCGCGCATCCACGTTCTCCATCGGGAGAAGAAGGAAGGGCTTGGCCGCGCATACGTCGCTGGATTTTCCAAAGCGCTCGAACTTGGCGCGGATCTTGTCGTGCAGATGGACTGCGACTTCAGTCACGATCCGAAGGACGTCGCGCGTCTCATCGAGGCAATTGAGACTCCGACTCCTTCCAAGCAATCAGGCAATTCGAACGACCAGAAGCGATTCCCCGATCTCGTCATTGGCTCGCGGTATGTTCCTGGCGGCTCGACGCCGGGCTGGCCTTTCAAGCGTCGCCTCATTTCGCGCGCTGGCGGAATCTTTATCCGCACCGTCACTGGAATGCCAGTAAGGGATCCGACTGGCGGGTTCAAGTGCTGGCGAAAGACGACGCTTGAGAAGATCGACTTTACCACTGTTGCGTCTGCTGGATATTCTTTCCAATTGGAGATGAACCACAGGACGTGGAAGGCGGGGCTTTCCATCAAGGAGATTCCGATTGCCTTTACCGACCGTGTCGCGGGCTACTCTAAGATCACCGCCGGCATCGCCAAAGAATCCCTCAAGATCGCCTGGCGCCTGCACCGCTAACTCCCATTGGGCAAGGAGATTCGCCAGAGACTTGTTGTTGGAAAGGAATAAAGTTCTTGCACAGAAAAAAACAATAGGGTTTTGTTTCTAAGAAAGAAAACAGGGTTCTTGTTACTGAAAAGGAAATAAAAATCCTCCATCTGAAAGACAACAAGGCTCTTATCAAGGAGAAGTGTTACTGGGAAAAGAAATAAAATTTCTCGCTGAGAAGGACAACAAAACAGTGGTAGTACAAGCGAAGCACCATCGGGCGGAACGAGCGCAGGAGATTGATTATCGAGAAAGGTTAGTTACTGAAACAAACGACAAAAGTGTGGTAGTACAAGCGAAGCGCCATCGGGCGGAACGAGCGCAGGAGATTGATTATCGAGGAAGGTTAGTTACTGAAACAAACGACAAAAGTGTGGTAGTACAAGCGAAGCGCCATCGGGCGGAACGAGCGCAGGAGATTGATTATCGAGAAAGGTTAGTTACTGAAACAAACGACAAAAGCGTGGTAGTACAAGCGAAGCGCCATCGGGCGGAACGAGCGCAGCGAGTGAGTCCGATGGGCATACCAAAACACAATGGCGAATAATCTAAAATTGGCAAGGCAGCATCAAGAGCTGGAACGAGTTAAGCTACTCAGCCACCTCTTCGATCCCGACCCCGAACATCCCGAGAGAATTGCCGCTTCTGCCAAGAACTTGCCGCTCCCGCCAGGACTCAGAAGCCGCGCGGCGGCCGCCGAGGAATTCACCTCCTTTCTCAAGAGCGAATTCGGGGAAGTGCGCCGCCTCGCCGCTTCGGCGCTTGGCAAGATGGCCGCAGAAGGGGATTACTATTCGGAAGTCTTCATTCCACTACTCGCCGATCTCGTCAGGGACGACGAGAGGCCGCAGGTGCGGCAGTACGCCGCAAAGGCCATCGCCCGCTATGGAGAGAAATCAGTCCGCGTCCTTGATGCGCTAAAGGACGTGGCGCGCGAGGATGGCGCTCCGTCATATTTGCGGAACGCCGCCGCAGACGCAGTGGCGGTCATACAGAACGCGAACCGCGCGCGGCTCGCGCACAGGAAGAACTGGTGCACAAGGTGCAAGCGCTCGATTACCGACGAGGAATACATGGCGGGCATGGAGCGCTGGGGACGGCCATATTGCCGTCACTGCCTGGACGAGCGCGAACTGGAGAACGTCAACTTCGAGTTCGTCGTCGAGGACGCCAAGAGGCGCAGGACGGAGGGCGGCGTCGCGGTGCAGAGCATTGGTGAGAAGAGGATTGCCGAGTTCCTTGAGAACGAGGGGATTGCGTTCATATACGACGAGCGCTATCGAATCGCCGGCGATGCCGTTGTCAGGCCAGATTTCTATTTGCCGGAGTTCGACGTCTATATAGAGTATTTCGGGATGAACACGCCAGAGTACATCAGGAACAAGGAGCAGAAGAAGTTCCTCTACCAGCGCGCGGGGAAGAAGCTAATCTCCATTTCCTATAAAGACGACGAGCGGCTGATAGAGGTCTTGCGCGAGAAGTTGTCGAGATACTTTAGATTAAAGAACGACACTCCACCAGCCAGCAAATAGCCACATCAACCCAGACCTCTCCAACTCTATCCACGGCAACCGCCGCCCCTGATCCATCTCAACCCAGGTCCCTCCGCCCCAGGTCCCGCCAGTTCAGCGCCTATTAATTAGTTGGTGCGTTTCCAACGATCTCCTGCTGGCATCATCCATCTATGTGATAGTTACCTTTTTGGAGACGAGTCCACTCACTCGCTACGCTCGTTCCGCGGACTCGTCTATCTCGTATTCCAGATCACTGGCTCTAATCCTCTCCGCCGCGGACTCGTCTGTCTCGTTTTCTCTCCCCTTGGCATCCTTCCTCTCTCTGCCTTATCTTCTCAAGCGGCAAGTTTCCTCTCCATCTGCCATCTTTCACCTTATCTTCTCAAGCGGCAAGTTTCCTCTCCATCTGCCATCTTTCACCTTATCTTCTTCAGCGGCAGGTTTCTTCTTCTCCAATGGATATTACCTCCACCGTCGGGCGGAACGAGCGCAGCGAGTGAGTCCGACGGAACTCTCTTGCCCACTTCCCCCTACTCCCTCAGATCCCCTACTCCCCAATAATTTTCCAACTCCCACTTTCCCAACTCCCCTAGACCCACATCTCCCAACTATTTTCCTGGTTCACTCCTCTAAGACTCCTCCATAGGCCACTTTCCTCACCCCAGCCATTCCCGCTTACGCCTCCCCGTGGCGATTTGGTATAATGTGCGACATGAAGACAAAGCCGCTTTTCATCGTGATGTCCGCGCCGTCGGGGTGCGGCAAGTCCACCCTCATCGACATGCTCCTCCAGGAGTACCACGACATCGTCTACTCGATCTCGTGCACGACGCGCGCTCCGCGCGGCGAAGAGGAAGACGGCCTCGACTACCACTTCAAGACAAAAGAGCGCTTCGAAGAGCTGATACGCGAAAACGCCTTCATCGAATACGCCAAGGTTCACGACAACTACTACGGAACCCTCAAGGCCCCCATCGAGGAAGTCCTCGCCGAAGGCAACTCGATGATACTCGACATCGACGTCCAGGGCGCGGCGAAGGTGCGCGACTATGTGCGTGCTCTTCCCAACAACGACCCGCTCAAGATCGGCTACGTCGATATCTTCCTTCTCCCTCCAGACATGGAAGAGCTTCGCCGCCGTCTCGTCAACCGCGGCACAGACGCGCCCGATGTGATCGAGCGTCGTCTCGCAAACGCCGAAGGCGAGATCGCACGCGCCGACGAATACATGTTCAAGGTGACGAACGACGATCTCGGCCACGCCTACAAGCGTCTCTGCGATCTCATCGACGCCCTCTCCGGCCGCATGTGATGCTTTATGCCCTTGCCCACGGTGGGTATGGCGTGCGGAGGTCCATTGGATCTCCCGAGACTGGGTGGCGGAACTTCGCTGCGAGCGCATGAAGGCAATGCCCCGTCATGTTCTCCACTGCAAACGCGCCATAGAGCCGGTCGTTCACGATATGCATCCCCGCGAGCGCGAGCTGCGCGCGAATCTGGTGCGTGACCCCGGTGAAAATCGTCACTTCCAGGAGCGTCTGCTCCTCCGTCTCTGTCGATATGAATTCCACCGGCTTGAAATTCGTTACCGCGTGAAGCGGCTTCAGTCCCTCGCACTGCGCGCGCGTCAGCCGGTTGTGGTGAATGTCTATCATCCGGCAGAAGGGCAGCGTCGGGTCGTGGACCAAGTCGTTCTCGAGAGTTCCTCCCGCCGCGACCGTTCCCTCGACGAGCGCGAGGTATGTCTTCTCGACCGTCTGCGCGGCGAACTGGCCGCGTAGGTTCTCGAACGCCTCCGCCGTTCGCGCGACGAGGACGAGTCCAGACGTATCGGCGTCGATGCGATGCACAGCGCCCGCGAGAAGGGGTCTGTCCCCAAGCGGAGTGCATTCGGGATGACGCGCGACAACGCCGTTCATCAGCGTTCCGAGCTCTGAGCGTTTCAGCGGTTGCACCGGTATGCCGCTCGGCTTGTCGTACGCGAGAAGGGCGTCGTCCGCGAAGAGCTCGCGCAGTCTGACCGACGAATCTGGCGCCACGACGTTGTCGCACGCTTCCGCGAGCTCGCGCACTTCAATTGTTTCGCCGCCGCGGAGCTTGAGTCCTTTCGCCGCACGGCGCCCATTGACGAGGACGGCACCCGACTCTATCGCCTCGCGCGCGAACGCACGCGTGCTCGTCGGGAAGTGCAAAAGAAGGGCGGCGTCCAAACGCACGCCGCCCTCTTTTATCGCTATGCTCTTGTCCCTAATCACTAATCTCTAACTCCGCTCTCCAACTCTGCACTCCAACTCCTAACCCTGACTCCTACGTACTAACCCCTGACTCCTGACTCCTGACCCCTAACTCCTGACTCCTAACCCCTGCGTACTGACTCCTGACCCCTCTATCTCCAACTCCAACTCTGAACTCCAACTCCTGGGTACTGACCCCTGACTCCTGCGTACTGACTCCTGACTCCTACTCATACCTGTCCATCATGGTTGGCGCGACAGGAGCCATGCCTTCCCACGACTTGTTGGACGACCACGGAAGATCGGTGTCTTCCGCGGTGTCCGCTATGCACCCGGACAGGAGCCCGAGCGCTGCCGCCGCCGCGAATCCGTAAAGGAGTTTCACGGGCGACGTAGCGAGCGAGCGAAGCGGAGAGAGCATAGTCGACCGTCTCTGCTTCGTCAGTCGGCGAAGATCACGTCGCCGGGCTGGAGGTTGTCCTGCTTCCACGGGCCGAGTATGTCGCAGATGATGTAGTTCTTCTCGCGGACTTCCTGGCGCAGGCGGATGCGGCCGACGAACTCGCCGGCTTCGCCGTGGAAGCCAGGACGCTTGACGCCGAGCTCGAGGTTCGGAATCGGATGGTCGAGGTTGTCGCCCTTGAGTTCCTTCATCGTCTTGGCGTCGAACTCGACGATAGCGAACATGTTCTCGTTGTCCGCCTCCACGACCTTGCCCTTCTCGCCGGCCGGGATGGACGTGATGTTGTCGCCGCCGCCGGTCTGGCGGTTGCGCTCGGCGATCATCTCCTGGATGAGCTTCTTCAGCTGCTCGACGAGTTTCTGGCTCTTCTGAAGTTCTTCCTTCGCCGCGGCCGTCTCGTCCTGGGCCGTCACGACCTCGTCCTTGAGAGAGGTGATTTCGGCGTTGAGCTCGTCGATCTGGGCCTTGATCTTGACGATCTGGTTCTCGAGGTCGGCCTTGATCTCCTCGAGCTTGGCGATCTTCTCGTTCTTCTCGACGATCGTCACCTTGTCCGCGCGGGCGAGCGGCTTGATCTTGTTCAGTTCCTCGACCTGCTCGTCGATGATCTTGTGGAGCTTCACGAGCTCGGCGCGCGTCGTGTCGAGTTTCGTCCTCATCTTCGACGCCCCGTCAAGGAGCATCTCGAGGAGCTCCTGCTCTGTGCCCGGGCCCTTCTTGAGCGGCTTTACGCCGTCCATAACGATGTTGCCCTCATGGTCGAGGACATAGACATTGCGAAGCTGTGATCTCGTCGTCTGGTTGTCCCAGCTGAACGTTTCGAGGTTCGCCTGCTCGAGGTACGCGTTGTAGTCCTCGAGGACATTCTCGGTCTCGGGAATGTCGACGATTTTCGCCTCTATGGGCGAGATGTCCTTCTTGACCTCGGCGGTCGCGTCCTTGTTGGGCTCGACCTTTTCGACAGTGCTGGCGATCTTGACGATATAGTCCTCCTGCATCTCGTTGCGGTCAGTAAGAAGCGTGCGCTTCTTGTTGAGCTCGATCTCGAACCACAGTGATGCGGCCGAAAGGATCAAGAACAGATACACGAGGACGTGTAGTGCTTTATTCATGGTAGTATCTTCCTATACGTGACTGTAGAATGATACACCATTTCCGTTCTAAACGCAACCGTTTTTTGGTAGAATATGCGGCATGAGTTTTCAGGTCCTAAAGGCGGATACGCGTACGCGGGCGAGGCTGGGGCGGCTTTTTACCCCCCACGGCACCGTTGAAACCCCCGTTTTTATGGACGTTGGCACGCTTGGCACGGTCAAGGCGCTGGAGCCGCGCGACCTCAAGGAGCTGGGGGCGCAGGTCATCCTCGGCAACACCTACCACCTCATGTTGCGCCCCGGCGCGGAGGTCCTCGCGGCCGCCGGCGGGCTTCACCGCTTCATGGGCTGGGACGGGCCGATTCTCACCGATTCGGGCGGCTTCCAGGTCTTTTCTCTCGCCCGGATGCGCAAAATCACCGAGGAAGGGTGCCGTTTCAACTCTCATATCGACGGCCACGAGTTCTTTCTCGGGCCCAAGGAGTCGATGGAGATGCAGCGCGTCATCGGCTCGGACATCGCGATGGTCTTCGACGAATGCCTGCCCTACCCCTGCGACCGCGAGAGAGCCGAGAAGTCGGTGGAGCAGACCCTGCGATGGGCGCAGGCCTCGAAGGACGCGCCGCACGCCGACGGCCAGATGGTCTTCGGCATCGTCCAGGGCGGAGTCTACGACGACATCCGGCGCCACTGCGCCGAGGAGCTCGTCAAGATTGGCTTCGACGGCTATGCGATAGGCGGCGTCTCGGTCGGCGAGCCAGAGGAATTCATGTACAAGGCGGTCGACGCGTCTGTCCCATATCTCCCAGAGGACAAGCCGCGCTACGTGATGGGGCTCGGCGTCATGCACCAGATGGCCGAGTGCGTGGCGCGCGGCATCGACATGTTCGACTGCGTGATACCGACGCGCATCGCCCGCCACGGCACCGCGATCACGCGCCACGGCAACGTCGCGATCAAGGCGGCGAAGTGGGCGTTCGACCAGGGGCCTGTCGAGGAGGGGTGCGAGTGCTACTGCTGCCGCAACTTCACGAGGAGCTACGTCCGCCACCTTCTTGCGTGCGACGAGATCCTTGGGCTTCGGCTTCTCACGATCCACAACGTCTGGGCGCTCAATCGCTTCATGAAGGAGATGCGCGCCGCGATCGACGACGGAACTTTTTTCGATTGGAAAGAACAAGTAAAGAAAGACACAAAAGAAAATGAATAACTGCATTATGCTCTGCGACGCCGCGCCTGCGGCTCCCGCTCCCGCGGCTCCTGCCGCCGCTCCCGCCCAGCAGTCTGGGTTCGGGATGATGGTTCCCATGCTGCTGATCCTCGCGATCTTCTACTTCATGATGATCCGCCCCCAGCAGCGCAAGGAGAAGGAGCGCCGCCAGATGATAGAAGAGTTGCGCGCGGGCGCGAAGATCGTCTTCGCCGGCGGCATCATCGGCACCATCGTCGAGGCGACCGAGAAGACGTTCAAGGTCGAGACCGCGAACGGCACCGAGATGGAGATTCTCCGCAGCTGCGTCCAGGGCGTCGTCACGCCCGAGGGGGGCGCTGAGGCCAAGTAGGCGTCGCCAATGGCTTTCGCCCAGGGCAAGTTCGGCATCGAGTACAACCCAAACCCGATAGACGAGGAGTCGTCGGGCGCGGGGTGGCTCGTCGTCGTCATCGCCCTTGCGGCGGTCGCCGTTCTTGCGGCGGCCGGCGTGAGGCGGCTTATTTCGTCGCCTCCCGACGGGCCGTCGCCGATTGATACGCCCGTTGCCGCGCCACCGACTGCGTCGGTCGCGACAAACGCGCCGCCTCGCGTCGAACCGCCCAAGCCACCGCCACTCCCGCCCGGCGCCGAGCGCAATCGCCCGCGCGTCGCTCAGAACCTGCTACTCAAGCTCGAGAAGGCGGAGGCCGCCCAGGATGTAGAACTTGCGGTCGCGACGATCGAACAGCTTCGCGCGCTTCCGGGCGAGGCGGTTGCCGATCTCGACAATTCGCTTGCGCGGCGGCTCGGCGAGCTTAACATCCGCCGTCTCTTCGTCGGCAAGAACCGCCAATGGGTCAAGGAGGTCGTCGTCAAGCGCGGCGACTCCGCGACGCGCATCGCCTCGGAGAATGGCTCGACGCTCGCCTCTCTCCTGAAGCTCAACGAGCTTCCCTCCGCCGACCGCCTGCGCATCGGGCAGAAGCTCGACGTGATGGACCATCCGCGCTTCACGATTGTCGTCCACCGCGCGGCGAAGTACGCGGACCTCACGCTCAAGGGCAAGTTCTTCAAGCGCTACGACATCATAGCGCCCGTCCGTGCGGAGGAAGGCAACTACGAAACGCCTGCGCGGCTGCGCGCGTTTCTCGCGGAGAAGGGCATTGCGCTTTCGCCCGCCGACCGTGCCGAGCTCGACATGCTCGTTCCCGCGAAGTCGTCCCTTCTTGTATCTGAGCTTTGATAGCCGATTTATTTAGCCGTGTAGAACATGTAGATCGTGCAGAGTTTCTACCTGTTCTGCATGTTCTACATGGTTACATGTCTCAAAACGAATTCATATTCGATTCATTTTTCTTTCCGCGGAATATGATATGATGACTCCGTGAACAGGAGTCTGTCAATTGCACATGGGTTCGAATGGCTCGCTCTCTGCGCGTCTCTCGCGCTGGGCGAGGCGTGCGCTTTCGGCGCGTCGATCCTATCGCCGCTCTGGCCGCTCGCGACGTTCGCCGCAGTGGTCGCGCTCATTGCATGCCTTGCGTTCGCGTCCCGCGCTTCGCGATTCTTCTTGGCGTTTGCAATCGGCTTTGCCGTCGCGCTTTTCGCCGCGCAGTCGAGGAAGGAAATCTTGGACGAGGCGCATGTCCTCGGCTGCGGCAGGCCGTTCGTCCGCGAGTTTCGCGTAGAGAGCGGAGTGCGCGCGACACGCGGCGCAGACGGCGTTCGCTGGGCGTCGTTTGCGAGCTCCGCAGGTTCGCTCAAAGTTCGCGTGATCTTCCCGCTCGCCGCGGCCGCGCCCTTGCCGCAAGTCGGCGATACGTGGGAGTGCGCGGGCTGGCTTGAGCGCACGAAAACCGACGACTTCTCCCTTCGCCGCAAGCTCTGGGTCAAGGGGAAGGGAACGTTCGCCCGCCGCGTCGCTCGCGGCAAATGCGCCGCGCTACTCGCCGCGCTTCGCGAAGACCTCTCGCGTCGCATGGGAATCGGGCTTCCGCGAAACTGCGTCGCCGCAGACTTGAACCGAGCGATACTCTTAGGAGAACGCGCGCGCATGCGAAGGGCAGACCGCGACGCATTTGCCGCGGCCGGCACGATTCACGTTTTTGCAATATCGGGACTTCACGTGATGCTTGTCGCGCATGCGTTCGCGTTTGTCCTCGCGCTTGCGGGATGTTCGTTCCGCTTTCGCGGCGTCGTCCTTATTCCCGCGCTATGGGTCTATGTCGCGATGACAGGAGCGAGCCCGAGCGCGGTGAGGGCGGCTTCGATGGCGAGCTTGTTCTTTGCCGCGCCGATTTTCTGGCGAAGGCCAGATGCGCTCGTCTCGTGGTCGCTGACTTTTCTTGTCGTCTACGGAAGCGATCCGATGAAACTTTTCGACACGGGGTGTGCGCTTTCGTTCGCGGTGATGCTCGGGCTTTTCTTCTGGGGGCGGTTCGTGGCAGAGCGCGTCCGCGGCAGATTTGCCGCGTCGCTCGTGATGACCTTTGCGGCATGGGCAGTCGGAACGCCGATTGCGGCGCATGCGTTTGGCCGCGTGACGCCAGGAGGGATTGCCGCGAACCTTCTTCTCCTTCCGGCGGCGGGCGCGAGCGTCAAGGCGGGTATTGCGGGGATTGTGGCGAGCTTCGTCTCCGATCGTCTTGCCGCGCACGTCAACAACTTTGCCGCGCTTCTTGCAGGAACGATGGCCGACGTCTCGCGCCTCGTCGCGGCGTTTCCGTGGTCGAACTTTGCCGTCGAGCCGTGGCCGCTCCACGTATGCCTCGAGTGGTATCTCGCCCTCGCCCTCCTCCTTTGGCTGCTTCAAAAAAGGGTCAGACCCCTCTGACACAGTAACAGTGACACAGTAACCACAAACCAATGAAAGGATACCTATGAGAAGACCAAGATTCATCGCAACAGGAAGATGCTATCACCTGATAAGTCGTCTCGCACATCAGGCGTTTTTCTTGACGAAAGAAGAACGGACGCGGGCAGTGGATCTAATGCGTCGCGTAGAAGAATTCAGCGGCGTTATCGTCCTTGCGTACGCGTTTATGACGAACCATTTCCATATCTTCATCTATGTTCCCGAGCGGGAGACAATTGATGACGACGAGATTCTCCGTAGAATAAAAATCCTTTATCGGGGCTCTTCGCTTGACATTGTGCTTTCTGAATGGAATCGGCTCAGTCTGGAAGAAAAAGCGGAGTGCAACAGATGCTGTCCAACAGGATCGTACATTTCGCGGTTTTCGCAATACAAGGAGACTTTTTTGCGGCGCATGTGGAACTCAGCGGAGTTTATGAAGACTTACAAGCAGCATTTCACCATGTCGTACAACTGGCGGCGCGAGCACATGGGGACTATGTGGGAGGGGCGATATCACGAGCGAAACCACGCGCTGGAAGAACAGGTCATGTGGAAGACGGCGGCTTACATAGACGCCAATCCTGTAACGGCGGGTATAGTCGCGACTTCCGATTCCTACGAATGGTGCAGCATTGCCGCAGCTCGCAAGGGAGACGAAAAAGCACGGCGTGGATATGTGTTCATGTATGGTGAGTCTGGTGGATGGGATGCCGTTAGCGAAAAGCACGAAGTTTCGATCCGCGAAGCGTTGGCAGAGATTGCGGCCGAAAAAGAAGAGATCGCCAAGCGACCAACTGCCGAGCAGCGTGCAAACGCAGTCAAAGCTCATCAGCTGAAGGAGCCACGAGAATATGCATATCGCTTTGCGTGTGGTGATCCGGATGTTGTTGAGCAAATTGTCAAGTTGCTTGATTCTGGGCCTAAGGCGCCTGCGGAACTTCGCAAGGCAGTGGGAATGAGGAATAGAACGTATTTCAATCGGTACTATCTTGCGCCGCTTCTTGCAAATGGCGTGATCGAACGCACAGATTCGGCAAATCCAAATTCCCCGCAGCAGCGATACAGAAAGGTTGGCTGATTACTGTGTCACTACTACTGTGTCAGAGGGGTCTTGTCTAATCGGGATTTGGTAGACTATCCCACTGTTCAGCCGGACTAGTGTCCGGACAGAACGGCCCGCCCGGGAAGGCCTTCTCCGGACGGGCCTGCGACGACGAGGCTCTATTGGGTCCA
>Ga0265300_10002674_pt1 | contig 15199 bp, 8 predicted proteins | sample AusTroGonzalo_MG_FD_193482 | JGI IMG/M metagenome (GOLD analysis project Ga0265300, IMG submission 193482) | Bovine rumen microbial communities from tropical cattle in Woodstock, Queensland, Australia - Gonzalo_03 | ecosystem: Host-associated > Mammals > Digestive system > Stomach > Rumen ...
AATGCATTAAGCATTTCCTGAGAAGCATCAAAGAAATCATCACCGAATACTCTCTCGCCAGTCTCGAACCACTCGCCTACATTGTCCTTTTCAACCAAAGGCAGGTTTCCGCCATCAATGGCTTCAATTCTGAATGCAAGATTATAGAGATCGGCGTAAGCACTCTTACCGTCATAAACAGCCTGGAAGAGGTCAGAGAACTGCTTGACAAGCTCAGCCTTAGCGTCAACAGTCTCTGCTGTGTCAATAGCATCAACAGCCTTCACGAGAGCAGCCTTGAGCTCTGCGGGGAAGTTAGGATTTGCATAGGGGCTTTTTATATCAGTACCAAGTTCGTAGTTGATGATTGATTCTGCACGGGCCTTCATATTCTCGAGTACCGTACCGAGAGCCTCGTCAGCCTCTTCTCCACAGTAGGTCACCTTGATGGGACCCCAACCGGTCCAGTCCTCAGCGTACTTCGTACCCTGACTCTTGATACCGATAGTGAGCTTGCCGTCCTCACCTACGTATGCAATGGTATATGCCTGGTAGCGACCTGCACTTGCAGCAATTGCCATACCGTAAGGACCTTGAACTGCATAACCAAGAAGAGATGCATGAGCCTGCGAAGCCTGGTCGTCGTCGGTAGAGGCAAAGTCACTATAGATTGGCACGTCCAAAGCACCCTGTCCGTGCAGGTTGCAATTTTCCTGATCGATAGCATTAGCGACAGCAACATAGTCTTCAATAACAGTGGGGAAGTAGTTGAAGATGCCATTGGCATATACACCGGCAACATAGTTGGTGCTGTAGCGGTTGTTGCTGGGACGGAAGGCACCGCTCAAACCTACCAGGTAGTAACCGGGCTTCATGTTCTCAACAGTCTGATACATGTCACCTGTCCTGTTCCAACCCTCAACACCTACAATTTCCTTGCCCTCTCCGACCTTAACATCGCCAAATGCATTGCACCATGCACCTGTCCAGGATTCTGCATTCTTCTTTGCGAAGTCGCTATTGGGAATCAACCAACTGATATCAGTACCAGGAACATAATCCTCGGCAATGGCAAGCTTCAGCCACTCATCAACACGCACGATCTCTGCCTGGATTTCCTCGCCCGTTGCAGTGTGATTCTCGATGATATAATCGTATGTACCTAGAGGATTGTCCTCGTCGGGCTCTCCTTCCTCAGAGAGATAATTCTCGAGTGCAGTGCGAAGACTGCCGGAGAAGGTATTGTCTTCCTCCAAGAATTTCGATACCTCGGCACACTTGTCGATATATGCCTGATATATGGCCATATTCTCCTTGACAGCAGCCTTTACCACATTAAGAGAATCGTATGCATCGGCAAGAGCAAGGATGGTTTCTGCCTTAGAAAGAACCTCGGCTGCAGCCTTCCACTCATCAAGCAATGCCTGAGTAGCGATACTATCTGAGCTAGCCTGCTCTTCTTCGTAAGAACCTATCACTGATGCAACATTTGGAATATCATCATCACTCGTAACGGAGAAATATTGTTCTGCACCGCCAATAACTATACCCTGAGTAGGATTGGGAGAAGGCTTCTCGTCTTCGCCAATGGTCTGATACCATGCAGGATTACGGAACTGTTTTCCGTTCAGATTAAAGCAAAGGGCACCACTGAGGACCTCTTCAGAAGTAAGGAGGTTTGTCCTGCGATTCTCGGCCAATGGCTTGTTGTGTTGCTGCTTATTGGCATCAACACCCTCAATGTCTGCCTCGTAGCAGTTGATGACCTGTGCATTGCCACGAGTGAACGAGTCGCTACTGTAAATAGCAGTTTGCGGCATAAAAGCAGTACTCCAGCAATTGGTAACCTGAGACTTATCACTTGAATAACCGCAAATAGCACCGGACTCGCGTCCGCCATTAACGGCACCAGTTACCCAGCAGTTGGTGATGAACATATCCGTAAGACCGCCCTGGTCAACACCGATGATACCGGCAGCATTCTGATTGGCTGTGGTTACAGAACCTTCATTACCGACATTCGTGATGTAAATCGTTCCATTGGCATTTACGGTACCACCAATAACACCACAGAAAGCGTTACCGCTGATAGAGCAGCTTTCGTCCAAGACGAAATTCTTGATAACAGCACCATCAGCAACAAGACTAAACAGACCCTGATAGTTCTTGTCGTTGTCAATAATCAAGTTACTGATAGTATGGAACTGACCATCGAACTCACCAGTATATCCGCTTGTTGCACTACCCGCGGCAACATATTCTGTATCAGACATGTCAATGTCATCATACAGACGTGCATTGATTGCTGTCTTGCCGCTGTTTAAAAGTTTAGAGAACTGGGCCAATGCCCTTGCATTGATAATCTTCATGTAGCCATCGGCATCTTTCTCGAGTTCGCCACAAATTGTACAGATACCATCCGCATCGCATTGGTGATCAGGAATAACAGGATCAGATGAACGGGGCGTATTAGAGAAAGTTAAAGGCTGACCGTCACATTTGTATTGGTCCGTATAGACTAATGCACCTTCCTTGGCTATAGGGGATGGACACTTGTCTTCGCCAATATTCTGATAGAAACGCTCCACTCCTTCCTGCTTGCCGTTCAACAAGTATGCAAGTTCGCCGTTCTCGACGCAGTCAGCACTTTCCAACAATGTGAATTTGGCATTTTCGCCCTCATCACCATAGGAATTCAGACTATATACATTATTATATGTTTGGTTGCTGTTATAGTTGCGGACGAGTTCGGTAGAACCACTACCGGCATTGTTAAGAGTACCGACGAAAGCACAATTGGTAAGAGTGGTTGTTGAGCCATTTGCCCAACCGACAATACCGGCAACTCCATCTCCACCTTCTACACAGTTGACATTACCTGCATAGATACAATTTTCAAAGACAGTAGTCCGGTCTGCTACAGCCAACAAACCGGCTGACGTGTTATCCCCAGGTGTTGCGACATTAACCTCGACATCGGAGTACACATTACGGTAAATCATCTTATTAGCGCCATTTCCGTATTCTCGAGCGGCAATAGAGCCCACCATACCCTTATTAGTATAGATGGATGATATTTTACCATGCATGACAACATTCTCGAAGACATAGTCTCCCCTATAAGCATAGGGTTTGGGGAAGAGAGCTGCGTTTTGTTCATTGATGTCAACCATCTCAATAGTGAGCGTATGACCCTGACCGTTGAAGTTACTCTCAATCCAGTCGTTGGTATTGAAGATAAGCTGACCAGGTTCCGGCTTACATTCAACATCGTTTGTCAGCTTCAGGTTGAACTTACAACCGTTCTGGAAACGGTTCCAGCTCTCTGCCAGAAAGAGGTCTGAGCCATCGCTGATAAGGAATGACTTGTCGGCGATATCGAATCTTTCGGGATTATCGAAGTCAAAGCCGTTCCAGTTGAACTGGCCACAAGTGGTGCAGACGCCATACTTGTCGCATGTGTGAGCAGTAGCTACCGCATTGCTTGGAGTATTGCTATAGGTTACTTCGCCTTCTGCCTGACCCTGGCAATTGGTAGGAGCAGAAGCATACACGCGACCTGTACCGAATACAGCAGGAACAGGATAGGGATCAATACCAATCCTCTGCACCCAACGGATTTGACTCTGGTCGCTGTTCAACAGGAAGCAAGCCTTACCGCTAGCCACGTCAGCAGAAGAAATAACGGTTGCAGCCTTGCCCAGTTTACCCCAGTCGTTGGTAACATAGTTATTGGCACTGGCACCGGAGGGACGGTTCCTGTAGCTATCCTCATTATAAGATTCCAGATTCAGAACCTCCAGAAGATTGTCACCATCACGCACAAGACCTGCACTCTTGCCATCCGCCCAGTTGAAATTACTCTCCTCGTCGTTGATGACCAGACAGTTTGCAATGCAGACACGTTGCGTATCTACCCACGCTGCCAAACCGCCGCACTTGTGTGTGGTTGAACCTAAGACTTTGATTTTTGACAAGCAGTTCTCGACAAGGGCACATTTGTTCAACTGACCGACAACACCGCCAATACTGGCGTCTGCATTATCAGCAAAATTCGCGTTAACGACTATGTCTGTAAAGCAGTTACGAATGACACCCGAACTGTAGTTTGCAATAGCAGCAGAATGCTTATACTTCGCTGCAGTAAGAGTACCCTGTACCTTCAGTCTTGTAATGATGGCACGTTGGTCAATAGAATGGAAAAGCGCAGGACCCTCGCCGTCCGCACCTTCCGAGAAATTGATGGTAATGGTGTGGCCCGCACCATCGAAAGTACCAAGATAGCCAGAGTTATTCTTGCCAATCTTGGTGTTGTTGGTGCCGAGGTCAATGTCAGCCGTCAGAATGGCATTGGCGTCCTTCTCACCACCATTCACGAGTTCGGCAAAGGCAAAATAATCTTCAGCTGTTCCAATTTGGTACACGCCGTTTACTTTCTCCAGCGCATACGCCGACATGCAAACAGCCATCATAAAGACCATCATACATGTGCTAAGTAATCTTTTACTCATAGAATGTAGAATTAAAGTTATATTTAAAGTATTGGTGTATTTTACGCACAAATAGCATACAAAAATAGCGATAAATAACATTGCTCCAAACTATTTTAAAAAGAAAATTCGGCAATGGTACGTTTGGAACAAGAAACAACTTTGCAAAGGGCAAAAAAATACTACGTGGAACCCGTAAAAGTCCCACGTAGCAACCATATTCCGAAAAAAATTATGAAATCTTATTTATACATTATGAATCAGACCAAATGACGGATGATATCCTCGCGGTCGCCAGGCAGATAATCAATAACGGGAATCTCTATCATGGTATAGGCACCAGGCTGCTGCTTGAGTGTAGCACGGGCAGCATTTACCAATACCTGAGCTGTAAGAGCGGGGTTATTGATTTTCATATTGAACTCGAAGAGCTGATTGTGTGTCTGACCACTCACGCCCTTGCGAACCAAGTTCACACCATGACCGACATCGTTCAACTCATCTACGCTATCAACCTGAAATACATGTGTCTCATCGCTGGCAAAATAGGGGTCGGCCTTGATAGCAGCAGTAACAGCCTCCAAGTTGGCACCTTCCTCCAATTCTACATAAACCATACGACGATGAATACCCTCGCCTACAGGAATGGTCATGCTAAGGGCATCCTTAACACCTTCCTTGCTGCGAACACATACGCTGTGACCCATGCTACGGCCGGGGCCGAAGTTGGTGTATGTAATTCCCTTGGGAGCCAAGCTCTGCATAAGAGTGCGGACAATGCTGTCTGATCCTGGATCCCAACCGGCACTGATGATGCTTACGGCGCCTGTCTTCTTAGCGGCAGCGTCGAGGCTACGGCGCAAGTCACAAATAAGACCGTGAATATCGAAACTGTCCACTGTGTTGATTCCTAAAGCCAAGCACTTCAGAGCATATTCCTCAACGCTACGTGTAGGAGTTGCCAAGATGGCCACATCCACCTTGCCCAGTTCCTCAATATTCTTAACCACATTATATTCAGCCAGTTCAGCAGGTTTTCCCTCAGCACCGGCACGACGTACTACGCCAGCAATCTCCATATCGGGAGCGGCTTGCAAAGCTTGAATGGTGTAGCGTCCAATGTTTCCGTAACCTATAACTGCTACGCGAATCTTTTCCATAATTGCAATGCTTTTTGTTACATATATTGTTAATTTGCGCGACAAAATTACATCTTTTTCACGAAACAGCCAACAAAATGTACAAAAACTTTCAGTTCACGGATTACCCAACCTGACTTCCGCCCTTCACGTCGTCAAGTGTAGTAGTTACACTGAGGTCACCATTATAGTTGACAGCACTGAGAATCATACCGCAGCTTTCCTCGCCCATCATCTGACGGGGAGCCAGATTGGCAATAAACAAGACGCGCTTGCCTACCAACTGCTCGGGCTCATACCACTGTGCAATACCACTCAGGATGGTGCGATCTTTGCCACTACCGTCATCAAGGGTGAACTTCAGCAACTTCTTGCTCTTCTTTATTTTCTCGCAAGCCTTAACAAGACCTACGCGGATGTCAAGCTTCTCAAAGTCCTCGAAAGGAATAATGTCCTTGACGGGGGCAGCCTTATAGTTAGCAGCCTCGTTAGCCTTGATGGTATCTTCCAGCTTCTTTATCTGAGCAGCAACAACATCGTCCTCTATCTTGGTGAAGAGCAACTCAGGCTTGGGCAACTGCTTACCCGCAGGAAGTAAATCCAAACTGCCTAACTGCTCCCAAGAGAAGCTGTCCATTGCGATCATCTTACGCAGACGATCGCTGCTGAAAGGCAGGAATGGCTCGAAGGCGATAGCCAGATTGGCCGTCAGCTGCAAGGAGATATTGATAATGGTCTTCACACGCTCAGGATCTGTCTTGATAACCTTCCAGGGCTCACAGTCAGCAATATACTTGTTACCGATACGGGCCAGATTCATAGCCTCCTTCTGTGCCTCACGGAACTTGAAGCCCTCCAACAGAGCCTCCAGGCGCTCCTTCACGCCCTGGAACTCAGCAAGTGTCTCGCGGTCGTAGTCATTCAACTCGCCACAAGAAGGAACAACACCCTCGTAGTATTTCTGAGTGAGTTGCAGGGCACGGTTTACAAAGTTACCATACACAGCAACCAACTCGTTGTTGCAACGAGCCTGGAAATCAGACCAGGTAAAGTCGTTATCCTTTGTTTCAGGTGCATTGGCAGTAAGAACATAACGAAGTTCGTCCTGACGGTTAGGCAATTCCTCCAGATACTCATTCAACCAAACGGCATAGTTCTTAGAGGTTGATATCTTGTTGCCTTCCAGGTTCAGGAACTCGTTGCTGGGTACATTATCAGGCAGGATATAATCACCGTGTGCCTTCAGCATGGCAGGGAATACGATGCAATGGAACACAATATTATCCTTACCGATGAAGTGAACCAGACGGGTTTCTGGATCTTTCCACCAAGTTTCCCATGAGCCCAGTTCTGGGTGTGCATCGCACAACTCCTTGGTATTGCTGATATAGCCGATGGGAGCATCGAACCATACGTACAGCACCTTGCCATCGGCACCTTCTACAGGAACGGGGATTCCCCAATCAAGGTCACGGGTCACAGCACGGGGACGCAGACCGCCATCCAACCAGCTCTTACACTGACCATATACATTAGAGCGCCACTCCTTGTGATCCTCCAGAATCCACTTCTCCAGCCATGCCTGGTCCTTATCCAAAGGCAAGTACCAATGTTTGGTAGCTTTCTTCACCAATGGATTACCCGTCTCTGCATTATAGGGATTGATGAGTTCCTCAGGCGAAAGGGTTGCACCACACTTCTCACACTGGTCACCATATGCTTCAGGAGCATGACAACGGGGGCACTCGCCCTTTATGTTACGGTCGGTCAGGAAGTGGCCGGTCTGCTCATCATAGAACTGCTCGCTAACCTGCTCAACGAACTTGCCGTCATCGTAAAGCTTGCGGAAGAAATCGCTGGCCAACTTATGGTGTGTCTTACTGGTAGTACGGCTGTACACATCGAACGAAATGCCGAACTTCTCGAAGCTGTCCTTAATCAGATAATGATAGCGGTCAACAACCTCCTGAACAGTGATTCCCTCCTTACGGGCACGAATGGTTACAGGCACGCCATGCTCGTCTGAGCCACCGATGAACAACACGTCACGACCTTTCAGACGCAGGTAACGGACATAGATATCGGCAGGAACATACACACCTGCCAAGTGACCTATATGAACAGGACCGTTTGCGTATGGCAAAGCGGACGTTACAAGGGTTCTCTTGAATTTCTTTTCCATAATATTATATATTTTATCTATTTTCTCTTTTTTTCCCATGCAGTTATCTTTCCCAACACATTGATGTGATAAGCCGCTCCTAACTGTAGCTGATGGAAAGGATAGTCACGTATTCCGAACTGATAGGATGCCAGCGCCTCCCATTTCCCAATCCGATATGCGGCACGTGTCTTCAAGACAAAGGGACGGTCGTGCGCCAGTTCCTTGTCCCTCGTACTGGAATGCTCCCAGCCCTTATAGCCACGCAGTGTCTCCTCCAACATGAAACGCTTATAGGTCCACTTCAGCATCAGACCATACATCCATGCATCATTCTGGCGCGATTTGCCCGTCTGCCAACAAAGAAAGCCGAAACTTGCGGCAACACGCAAGTCATGTTCCTTCCTTACACCCAAGGCAAAGGATTTTGCTACCGTGGCATCAAAGAAATAGCCTGGGCTGTCATAGTTACGGGCATACTGAAAGTCGTTTCCAGAAGCCGTTCTCAACGCTGCACGCAACGCCACGTCCGGCAGATAGCGCTTTTGGCGGAAGAGCTGGACATCAGCTGACACATAGACGTCACCACTCACACATCCCTTTCGCGCCTTGGGATCTGTAAGGGCTCTCTCCGCAATATGACAGGCTTCCAAACTCTCGTCAGAATTTCTGTACCATTCCACCAAAGGCATCCAAGCAGAAAGGTTTACCCTGTCCGTGAACAGAGGAATATTAACTTTCAAGGTAAGATCTGTTGTATGATCGCCCCTAGTTCCAAAGTAGTGATTACCGTCCAGTTCTATACGCAAATCGGGCTGTACAGTACCATCCAGCATGTCAGGCACAGGGAAAGCATTGGGGCCAAAATAGTAAGGTGAAACCATAGAGGTTTCAGGTCCGCTTGTCTGTGCCGGAACGGGAAGTCCCGCTACAACCATAAGCAATATAAACACTATCTTACTCTTCATCTGCTATAAAACCGCCGTAAAGGCAAATCCAATGGTATTATGTTCTGTTTCGAAGGTAGGCACTACCATCATACTGGCAGCATTTTGCTTATTCTTCTTAGACGTAAACAGTTTCTTTTCCAAGGGGTAAAGCCAGTAAGCCACATTGGCGGAGAGAATACCGATACCAGCACCTGCCAACACATCATTACACCAATGTTTGTTGTTATAGACACGCAAAACACCTGTTGCAACAGCAATCGCATAAGCAGCCGAACCTGCTCCCCACCCATATTCCTTACGCACCAATTCCGCGCCGGTGAATACCGTTGCCGTATGGCCTGAGGGGAAGGACTTCCTGTCTATGCAATCCGGCCGTGTTTCTCTGACAGAATATTTGAGGCCGTTCACAATAGCTATCTCAACGGCATAGGCAGTGGCTGTGATCAAAACCCTTTCCCCGAAATTATGCTTGTGCTTCACCCCGCAACAACCCAAAAAAACACTGGCCGCAGCTGGGATATACTGGATGTAGTTATCCACTTGAGTATGGCTACCGACACCCCAGCCTCCCAATTTTTCATGAAAGGCGATTCCCACACTACCGGCTGCTATCAATGCTCCCGGCACAATCAGTTGCTTGGCCTTAAACTTGTGCTCTGTATCGCATACGTCAGTAAGGCTGTCCTGCGGAACAACCTCCTGAGCCATCATGCCTACAGCAACAAGCAGGCAAAACAATGTGGGAAATAACCTTCTCATCTATTTAACATTTATATCCTTAAGCTTATCATAACTACGCTGCAGAATAGCCTTTGTACGAAGCACCCGGCTTTCAGCCTCATCACCTTCTGAATATACCACACAGCCCGACTGGAGGTCCATCATCGTAACTCCCGTGCTGTCAGCGTAGAGCATTCCCGATGGATAGGTAGAATATACGAACGGATAGCTGTAGTTCTTGCTCAGCACATTACGGCTCCACGGATAGTCTTTACAGCTTATCTGCATCTGGGCAAGCAGTGTGCCCACCATATCGCTTTGGCTGACAAACATATCGTATGTCTTGGACTCCTTTACAGCACCTCCCAACATCAGCAGAGGCATCCTGAAGAACATTGGATGCTGGTAATCCAACTGATACATACTTCCGTGGTCTGCATAGATGATAACAACCAAGTTATCCCACACTGGTGTATGACTCAGACTGTCGAGGAACGCACCTAAACAATGGTCTGTATAAGCAAAGGCGTTGTACACCTCATTATCCAACTTATGATATGGAACCGTCCAAGGCTCATGACTCGATATTGACTGGTAACCGAAGTACCATGCAGAATCCTTACGCGATGTCAGGATGTCGTACAGACGCTGGAAGGAGATGCTGTCGTTAGCTCCCCACGCATCACGCTCCCCCTCAGGAACATCCAGATTGCTGATATCCCAAATATTCTGAAAACCCGAAGCAAGCAGGTATTTGCGCTTGTTCATATTCTCGGAATGACCGCCATACAGGTAATCGGTCTTATAGCCACAGGCTGTCAAGGTACTGGCTAAACTGGGGAAATAGCCCAAGCAGTCGTCTTCCATCATCAGGCTATAGGTAGGATACGAAAGATAACCCGACAGAGCACTTACTGTTCCTCTGTCCGTACGGAAGCTATTTGCCCACGCATTGGTAAAGTTTACGCCTCGCTTCATCCATCGGCACAACTCAGGAGTTACACCTTCTGCTCCACCTAACGTCTCAACAAAAGAAGCGCCAAAGCTTTCCAGCTGAATGGTCAGTACATTGGGACGGGTGGTTGTCAGCAATGTATCCGTGATATCATCCATCTGCTCAGGATAGAGGCCCAGCATCAGTTCATCGCATTCTGCATCCATCATACTTCTGAACTGCTTTTCGGGTGCACGATGGTAAATCCACAATGAATGCAACATGTGTCCAGGCGTATTCACTGCAGCATGATTCAGTACAATGGGCTGGAACTCAAATACGCTGGATTCCGTACACCTTTGTCCTGTTATACCCCAAACAGTAAAAGCCAACAACGCTCCTGTTGCCAGGAAGTTTGTCCTGTTGATGCCGCTCCCGTCTTCCATCACACGCTTGGGAGTCATCAGAATGACACCGACAACGGTTCCGATAAGCAGAATAAAGGCCGATGATATACATGTTACGATGTACCACATTGGGGCACTGGCTCCAGCCGAACCAGGCGATGACATATAGTTGAAAATGCACGCATCCAGTTTAAACTTCCAGTGGTGATACATCACGATGTCAGCCACCGTAGTAATGATTACAAACACCATTGCCACCACCAGATAAGGCGAAAGGATAGCCCTAAGACGCATCTTAGGATAACGCAGGCTGAATGCTGTAACAAGCCATACAGGCAATGTCAGCAGAGCTGCCACACTTAGGTCAAACGTCAGTCCTGTCCACAAAACACTGAAGATATTTTGCAATGTGCATTGGTCTCCAGCATTATAAAGCATAAAGCAGACCTTTCCCACCAACGATATGATGGTGAGAAGCATTACAAAACGGAAGATATAAAGTACTCTATTCATTGAGTTTCAATTCATAGTTCCTCACTTGAGGGAGATTGGGAGCGGGTCATTTCCTTCCAAAATCTGCTGGGATTTCACCCCATTGAGAGGTTTCCCATTTCAAAACCTGCGCATGTTGTGGATTCCGCCAAAGCCAGTCCTCGGCACGGGCAATCAGTTGGAAGAGTCCTTCTGTCTCGGGCGTATGTTCCAGTTTGGTCTTGCACCTGCGGTTCTTGACCCAAAGAATGGCGTTGTACGAGTCGCTGTACACCTTCATATCCCAGCCCTTCTGCTTAATCAGCGCCAAAGCATGGACAATCGCAAGGAATTCGCCAATATTATTGGTTCCATGCACAGGACCATAGTGGAACAATCGCTGCTCATTGCCCAGATAAACGCCTTGGTATTCCATGGGGCCCGGGTTACCACTACAACCGGCATCCACCGCAATAGCGTTGAAATCAACAATTCCTTTTAGCTTCTCGTAATCCACGGCTATTTTAATTCAATATTCAAAATTCAAGAACAGAATTCAAAGTTCAGAATGATTTCACTCCCCTTGAAGGGGGCGGAGGTCTTACATTCTCTCAGGCACCTCGATGCCCAAGAGACCCATACCGTTCTTGATAACCTGACTGACAGCAGCAGAAAGAGCGATACGGAACTGGCGCTTCTTCTCGTCCTCCTCTCGCAGTACACTGAAATCGTGATAGAACTGATTGTACTCCTTCACCAACTCGTAGCAGTAATTGGCTATGCAGCTGGGGTTGTAGTCAGTACCAGCCTGCTTGACTGCAGCCTGGAATCCCTGCAAATGCTGGATAAGACTGATTTCCTTGTCGCTCAACTCTGTATCCTTTGCCAGGTCAGCGAGATTGACTTCGCCAGCCTTACGAAGAATGCTGCGGATGCGAGCGTATGTGTACTGAATGAAAGGACCGGTATTTCCGTTGAAATCGATACTTTCTTCAGGGTTAAAGAGCATATTCTTACGAGCATCCACCTTCAGGATGAAGTACTTCAGGGCACCCATACCAACGATGCGGGCAATCTCCTGAGCCTCTTCTTCGGTAATACCTTCCAACTTGTTCACCTTGTCGGCACTCATCTGACGGGCATCAGCAACCATCGTTGCTATCAAATCATCAGCATCCACAACAGTACCCTCACGGCTCTTCATCTTACCGTTAGGCAGTTCCACCATTCCGTAAGAGAAGTGAACAAGATCTTTACCCCACTTGAAGCCCAACTTATCCAACAGGATAGAAAGCACCTGGAAGTGGTAGTTCTGTTCGTTGCCAACGACGTAGATCATCTTATCAATGGGAAAATCCTGGAAGCGCAACTTGGCTGTACCGATGTCCTGTGTCATGTAAACACTGGTACCGTCAGAACGGAGCAGCAACTTCTCGTCCAAGCCTTCCTTGGTCAGGTCTGCCCATACGGAGCCGTCTTCTCTGCGATAGAAGAAACCCTTCTCCAGACCTTCTTCCACCTTCTCCTTACCTTCCAGATAGGTATTGCTTTCGTAATATATCTTGTCGAAGCTTACGCCCAGTGCCTTGTAGGTCTCGTCGAAGCCGGCATATACCCATTCGTTCATCTTCTTCCACAGAGCACGAACCTCAGGGTCGTTCTGCTCCCACTTCACCAGCATCTTGTGAGCTTCCTTGATGAGGGGAGCTTCCTGCTTGGCCTGCTCCTCATCCATACCCTTAGCAACAAGTTCCTTCACCTCCTCACGGTAGTGCTTGTCAAAGGCTACATAGTAATCACCAATCAAGTGGTCACCCTTCTTGCCGCTTGTCTCAGGTGTCTCGCCATTGCCATACTTCAGCCAAGCCAGCATACTCTTGCAGATGTGAATACCGCGATCGTTAACGATATTGGTCTTTACCACCTTGTAACCATTGGCCTGCATAACATTAGCCAAGGCCCAACCCAGCAGGTTGTTACGTACATGGCCCAAGTGAAGGGGCTTATTGGTATTGGGACTTGAGTACTCAATCATCACCAAAGGACTCTGCTCAGTTACAGGAGTGAAACCAAAAGTGGGGTTCTGCTGAATACTCTCCAACAACTCAATCCACTGAGCGGGATTGATAGTCAGGTTCAGGAAGCCCTTGATGACATTAAACTTACTGATTACCTCGGGAACCTTAGCCACCAGGCATTCACCTATCTCCTGCGCTGTTGCTTCAGGAGCCTTTTTGCTCATTTTCAGGAAGGGGAACACAACCAGTGTCAGCTGACCTTCAAACTCGGCACGAGTCTCCTGCAGTTGAACCATTTTATCAGGTACCTGCTGACCGTACAACTCCTCAATTACGGCCTGCACGGCCTTCATTATTTTGTCTGCAATTTCCATATACTACCTTATATATATAAATTTCGGGCTGCAAAGATACGATTAAGTGAGCGGAATACAAAATAAAATAGCTTTTTATTTTTATTCCCGAACGTGAGTATCTTCGACAATAGGTCAAAAACAAGGAAAATCGAGGAAATTACGAAACAAAAAAGTTTTTTTATTTCTTATTTATCATTCATCCGACGTTAGTACCCAATCAAACTTCTTCTCCCAACGCCAGATAGTAACACGCGCCAAATCGGTCATGTTTATGATCTGCTGCTTAGAAAGACCTATACGTATAAGATACAATACCTGCATTTCCTTATCGCTGACGCGTCTGTGCTGTTTCAGGATAGCCTCATGGAATGTGGGATACAATTCATCTACAGCATTGTAAAGTTGTTTCCATTCAGCCAGCGTCATCTCCTTCTTACCCTTCGAAGCTGCACGGACGGCACGGATAACATCCTCTGCCTTTCCTTCGAAATCCGACTGATGCAGCAGTTTGATGAACGTCTTGTTCTGTTCCTTCTTCTCCTCCAGCTGCTCCTCTGTTTTCTTCAGTGCTTCAGTATTCTCCGACAGTTCTTGGTTTACAAGCTGAAGTTTCTTTTTCACGTCATCCAGTTCTCGTGAAGACCTTTTGAGCGATTCCCTCGACTCAGCAAGCACCTTCTCCTTACGCTTGATATCCTCACGCAGTTTCTTGTCATCATCAGAGACACGCTGCAATTCAGAAGACAGCGCAGCAACCTCCTTCAAATGCCTCTGCTTCCTCTTGAAGTTAAAGATGTATCCCACACTGGCTAACAGCGAAGCTGCCAGAAATGCAATAATGGAGAGACTCTTGTAGCGCTCCTTTTCCTCCTTCAAATCTTGTTCTCTTTTCTGGTCCAAATGATACTGATAAGCATTATTAACTGTAGCAGCCATTTCTTGACGCATGCCAAAGTCCAGCGAATCACTGAGCCGCATAAAAGCATCGGCATATCGTTTGGCATTTTCCTTATCGCCTGCATCATTATACATGTCAAACATGAGTTTTGCAGCATCATATTTTTCGATTATATCTGTTGATTCGCTCAAAATATTGTCGAAATAAACAGCTGCAGAGTCTATCACTCCCAATGCCTTGTAATAATCACCAAAAGCCACACATGCATATGCAGGCTCCCCCCCCAACGGATTTCCCTTTATCAACTTAAAACAATCTTTTGCTTTCGGCATCGCCTTCAACTCTGAATAATGACGTAAAAGAAAAACAATAACATCTTTGCGTACTTCTTCCGACTGAGACTGAATAACACGCACAAATACTGAATCGTAGGCATCTTCCGCTTCCTTGTTTTTCTTTAGGGCTTGGTATGAAACGCCCAAATGCAAAAAGGGAGTTGTTATGTCCGTATTAGTCTTCTTACTTATTTCCAATTCCTTAATGGCAGCCTTCAGAGATTCATTGTAATTCTGCACCTTGTATTGCAGGTAGTTGATATTTGAATAAGTATTACCCAGCATTACAGAATCACATTCTTTTGGGTTCAAACTGGCATAATTTAACGACTTAAAAAAAT
>Ga0265300_10002676_pt1 | contig 15193 bp, 16 predicted proteins | sample AusTroGonzalo_MG_FD_193482 | JGI IMG/M metagenome (GOLD analysis project Ga0265300, IMG submission 193482) | Bovine rumen microbial communities from tropical cattle in Woodstock, Queensland, Australia - Gonzalo_03 | ecosystem: Host-associated > Mammals > Digestive system > Stomach > Rumen ...
AACATTTTGCTTATAAAATAAGGTGTGTTACTATGACGGTAGCTGAAAGAATCAAGGAGTTTCTAAAATTTAAGGGAATTTCAGTTAATTCCTTTAGTCGGAAATTGGACATGTCTCAGACGACGTTGAATCGACAATTTAATGGAACTGTCACGCTTAGTGTTGAAACGGTGAAAGCGGTGCTGGACTACTTTCCGGATATGTCTGCTGAATGGTTGATGCGGGGAGCTGGCGAGAAGATAAAAAGTGACTCGATGTCTGAGCGAGAATTGGAGGTTGTTTGCATTGAACAGTCCAAAGAGATAGTCCGACTCAAGATGAGGATTCAAGAGTTGGAAGGAGAGAAAAAACTTGCATAATCATCCCATTGTATAAGATATGAGACGGATCATCACACTGTTAGCCTTAGCCATGAGCTTCACGGCTAATGCACAGCGACTAAAAGTTCATGGGGAGTTGTCGGATAGTGTTGCTGCTTTGACAAGCATCCAGGTGAATGAAGATGTGAGTAAGCATCTGACAAAGGCGGGAATCGCTCTTCAAAGGTCGTCTATTTGTGAGGCGGCGAGTTGGAGTTTTGCTTTTTTATCGATCATGTCATTTACCAATGCGAAAGGTGACCATTCCGGTTATAACAATAAGACTGGAATGGCGTGTGCCATAATTGCTGGTGTGTCAAAGGTGCTGGCTGTAAGTTATAAGCATCGGTCGGGAACGGAACTTCAGATTGCCGCCGGAGCTATTAGTGTGACGTTTTGATGACTAAATTGATACCAACATGAACCAATAACGCTGTAACGGACCGATTGTCAGTCTCTTGGAAGAGGTGTCAGGTTCCTAGAAGGAGCGCAAGGAATAAGACGTGGAACGGATGAGGTATTTCAATAAATAGGCTAAGACCCCGCCTCAGAGCCTCACCACAATGGTAAACATCCACCACGCATCCCTGGGGCAGACATAAAACCAAAGTCAATCAAGGTATCATGATGCGCAATCCTGCGCAATCTTGAGCAAATTATTGATACCGCCATGATACCGCGATTGATACCAAGTAAGCAATCGACTTCGTTGCGGCATAATTATAAACATTATGCTCAACACCATTAAAGTCTCTGCGGTCTATGATCGCAAACACGTGGCAACCAAGGCCACGGCAAAAAGTCCAATAAAAGGACTGATTCAATTAAGCGTCACCATCAACGGTGAGCGTAAATTCCTCTCAACGGGCATCAAGGTCTATCTTGGTCAGTTTACAAGTGAACAAGTGGTATCACGTGTCGATGCTCAGGAACTAAACACCATGCTCAGCAATCAGATCAAGGCGGTCATTGATGTGGTCAACCGGTGTAATACCGATGGCGATGTCTTTAGTTGGTCTATGCTGGAGCGTCTGAAGGTGAAGCACAATGGGAACTGTACGGCTTGGACTGACTGGTTTGAGTCAGAGATGAAAAGCCGACGTCTGGCTGATAGTACGCTGATTCATCACCGCACTGTGCTCCAGTTCTTGAAGGACCAGGGTGTGACTGACTTCTGCCAACTCACCCTTGATACTATTCAGAATCTGGATGACGAGTTGCATTCACGTAAGGTTGACGGCAAGCCCATGATGCAGACCTCCATTTATAATTATCACAAAATCATCAAAGCGTATGTCCGGCGGGCTATGGTGGCCGGACTCATAAAGACTAATCCTTACCTGAACTTTAAGACTGAGAAGGGCGAATCAAATCCAAGGGAGGTGCTGACTATGGATGAGATACATCGTATCGAGCAGATTGAGTCGCGCAGCTTACTCACTCAGCATGTTCGTGATCTCTTTCTTCTCCAAATATGGACCGGCTTCTGCTTTGCTGATTTGATGGCTGCCGACTTTAACAACATCGTGGATGATACGTTGAGCGGGTATCGCGTCAAGACTGGTGGCCATTACACCACAATAATACTACCACAAGCCAAGGCAATCCTGGAGCGTTATAGTTACAACATTCCTCACATGCCGTATGACAATTATCGTCGCGTCCTGGTTGAACTGCTTGACTTGCTGGGCATACACAAGAAGATAAGCACACACAATGGCCGACATACTTTTGCTACCACTGTCGCCTTGGGTAATGGTGTGCCGGTCGAGATACTGCAAAAGATGATGGGGCACAAGAATATCCAAACAACGATGATTTATGCCAAGGTGCAGCGTCCCATGGTACAAGAGCAAGCGGAACGCCTGAGTGCATTGGTTGTGCAATAATGTACAACGAAAAGAGAGGCCCTTTAATGCGGCCTCTCTTGTTAATGATCTATGATAATATGCTCCAGTTGAGTGATTGTGGTGTGCGGGTTCCTGGACACGGCTTCCATTTCTCGGTTTAAGACCTTTTTTGTCTTCCACAAAAGAAACTTTTTGTATCGGATGGTCTCGGTCAGAATCAATTCGTCATGGCTGCTCATGGTGCCGGAGAACTCATTATCAGTCATAAGTCCATCGAATGTGTACCATTCATCTCCACAATGGACGGACTTGGCCTTGATAGGTATGGAATCAATCAGTATAACCGTGTCTTTTGGGATGCTGCGTAATTGAGCAATGGTTCGGGTCTGCGCTTTGTTGAGCTCGTTCAAATCTCGGTTCTTTGCTGTCAGTTCCCTCACCAGTGCGGCATCGCTGGACCTGAACTTCTCCAGTTCCTTAATGGTCAACTCAAGGGTGCCAACTTTGGCTGCGTTGAGAGAGTCACGGACTTTGTAAGTCTCGGTCTGCTCCAGCAGTGACTCAGTGTTTTGTTTGTATTTGTCACGCTCACTTGTGAGCTGGCTGATCTTGCGGTCCTGAATGACTACGGTGGTGATGACCAGCAAGAAGGCGACAATGATTGAGATGGTCAGATACTTTTTCATTACTAATCAAATGGGGTTATGTTATTGTTTAAGATAACGCTCCAGTGCCGACAAACTGAAAGCTGCCTTGGCAAAGGTTGCCCTTGGTTGCAGTTATCTTGCATGACTTCAGAATAGCTGTGCCTTGAACTCCGGTAGAGTCTGAACTGTTGCGCCCACGGAACTTGAGGGTGTAGGTGGTACCTACGTTGAGCAGTTCACGGACTCCGTTATACGCCAATACAAGGTAACTGACGTTGATACTCCAGCTCTTGCGGCCCTCGATATATTCCTTCCACTGACCAGATGTGGGAGAACTGATTTCTATCAGGTCGGCCTCGGACTGAATCTCATTAGATGTTGTTCCTGCAATGGCTGTGCCAGAGCGATAAATCAGGATGTTATTGCCAAGTAATGCCATATTATGATACTTCTATAAATTTTACTTCTTGTGTGTCGTCTCTCCAGTTGTGCTTAGCATCTATACCAAAGAACCGCTTGCTGAGATAGCTGAAAGGTTTAATCAAGTCAATGCCACTTTTAACCTGACCCGTATAGTTACGGCGTACTGTCTGGCATTGAGCAGCAATGCGGTTGAGCAGTTTTATCTCCGGACGTTCGGATTTGGTTTGAGAAGAGGTGATATTGTAGGTCACTGACTCAAATTTTTTATCCGCTGCATTGAGCAAAAAGACAGGAGACGGCGTGTTGTTATTGTTGGTTCCTAAAGCGAGAGTGACTGTCTTTTCAGACTCAAAGCCAGTTTCCAGAATGGTCTTGCGATAGGAGTTTTGATCTCTTTGAGATGCTACCGTGTCTATGAGAGGCAGATAGTCTATTGTCAGGTCTGAAATAATGCGAGAATGGACGTACCTGAAGGTTGTACCTTCCATGCAATCAGCAATATCTGCAATATAGAACTCAATGTCGCCGGAGTGCTTCTCAGGTAACGGTATAAAGTAGCCCTCTTTTTCAGAAACGTGCATATCCTCGGTCCAGTTACTTTCGATGACACCATTATTATCGAAAGTAACTGGCATAAAGTTAGCACTGTTGATGCCTGGATTGGGTTCCCATTGACCGGTATCGGCGTTCCAGACTTCTTCACCAAACCGGATGAGGACGTAGATTTCTGTGTGCATGGCTTCAGGAGATGGTACAAGACCGCTCCATGGTCCAAAATGAGGAGATGTAGGTACATTCGGGTATTGTGACGAACCCATGTAGCCCTGGTCGAAGTTGTAATTGTTGAACCTTATCCTCAAATAACCATCCTGTAGTGAATAATCTACATCTGTTTTGATATGATAGCAAGTGCCATTGCTCACAGCTACATTGTTACGTCGGTATCGCTGATTAAGTAGCAGTCCGTTCTTGAGCATGGCTACATTCTCTCCATTATTTGTGAAGTACCACCTGACGGGAAATGCTCCGGCAATTAGGTGCTGATTTATCCATGAGGTAGTAGAGACCAGGACGCTATTATCAAGACATGCCTGATAATTGGATGGAGCAAGGGGGTCGTCTCCTTCTAAAAGATATTCCGCATAGGTGAATGTCTCGATATTGTTTGACCTGGGGCCATGAGGTTGAACTCCTACAGTGGGATTGGTAACATCTACTTCTATGACGGTAGATGCGTCCTCTGTTGTGAGAGGAAGATTTAGGTGAACCTTATAGCTCTTTAACGGCAGAACTACACTTGCACGTCTTGCGCCTTGCACGAACTCCTCGGTGTTATTGTTTCCGGCAAATTCAACTACCGAAAGCAGAGCTTGATCTGTAGGCACTGTGATAGTCGGAGAACTGACATCAATACCCACAGATGCAATAGTTTGTACGGAAGACCATGAAAAACGTAGGCTTTGAATATAGTTATCGGCCTTATCATACATGATGAGATATAGGTCAGCACCTACTTCACGGGCCATGAGGCCATATAATCTGAGTAGTGAAGATATGGCATCATAATAAGACATCCCAACCCAGGAGAAGGAGTCCTGACCTTCGTCGTTGCTGTCTTGTTGTTCAAATAAGGCCTCGCCATTTATCTTAAACTCTAAGAAATGAGAGTAGAAAAAGGACAGAGCTTGATTATAAGCGATATTGGAGCACAAGTACAAATAATTTGGGTTGACTCCTAAAGCACTAAAAGCCCTTACAAAGAGACGTGCATAGCGCATGGTGCCAGATACATCACTTGTTTGCAGTGATACATATTGCAATGCCGTCAGTAATGAGATAACCGGAATCTCTATCATTTTTTTTCCGTTATCCCATGGTTGTGTGAAGGCCTCGGCACATAAAAAGCCTCTCCATTTGACCGCAGATGGCGTAAAGTTAGTATGGCTGCTGTTCCAACTACCAGACCAGAAGACAACCAGTTTCTCAGTATTGTTTTGAGGAATCAATGAAGCTAGAAGCGAACCATCCTGGGTGTCATCAATGATGCGAATGTAGCCGGTCTGACCGCGCATCGGAGTAAAGATGTCGTCATCTTTGTTCTCGGACGTTACAAATGGCTCATCGGCTCCGGTCAGATAAGTAACTGTCTGGGTAGAGTCGCTTTGGACCAAGATGTATATCATGTACTGGGTTCCATCTTTGGACTCAAAGGGTATGCCGTATTTATTTAACCATGCCATAATGTTTCTTATTAGCGGATGCCCATTTGCCTGAGCATCTTAGTTGTTACTAATTCTCCATAACCAGCAGCCTTGAGGTGGTTATTGATACCCAGGAACACAGTTTGACCTGTGACATAGGGTAGGATAGGTGAACCTGAGGGAGAGCCATTTTCCTGAAGTTGACTGGCCAAATTACCTTGTTGGGCTTTGTTGAGAATCAATTCTCCTGCATTAGCCAGAATGGGTGTGGTGTCACCGCTGTAATGCGTGCCAGGTATGGCAAAGCCAAGAGCAGCATGAGGGATCACACCTCCATGGGCCATCAAAATATCAATAGCAGTTTCGGCGACATTGCTGGTGGCAGCTGCGGAGTTTGACGCGGTATTGAGATTCAATGCCTGAATCAGCAATGCAATAGCAGACTGAACGCCAGTGGCAGCTGCTTGAATCAAGGCTGGAGCGGTGGTGCCAAGTCCGTGTGCGATTGCCTGGATGCCGTTGATGGTTTGAATCATGCCTTGCATTGTGTTCACGCCATCTTGAACCGCTTGGGGTAGTTCAATACCCATGCGGTCAAGGCCGCTGCTTACCTGAGACATGCCCGACACAATCTCTTCGGTGTGTTCCCATACATCTCCATTGTCGGCTGTGCTCTTACCTGAACCTGACACTCTGCCAGTGTTGACATCAATGGTGATGGGGTTAAGCCCCAGCTCCTCAAGTTTGGCGTTGATAGCGGCAGCAATGGCCTCCCAATCGGCGTCGGCAACTCCAGCGGGGCTGAGCACGCGATCCCAGAATGTCTGGCCAAGTCCATCGGTGGTATCGAAGAGAGCCGTGCCAAGGCCAACACTCAGCGACTGCTCCAGCAAGTTCTTGAGCATGTTGGCGTCTGCCAGCTTGCTGGTCAGGTTCTCATAAAGAACTGTGCCAAAGTCTGCGTTCTGCAATTCCTGACGTAAGCCATTGATGTATGCGTTCAGTCCGGCAGAGTTGTGGAGGTTGGTGGCCGTGGTTGGTGCAACCTGGGGTGTGACAGTGAATGTGATATTTTTATTCTCAAAGTCAGTCACAATCTGCCTAAGCTTCTGATATGCCTCAACGGTGTCAACCGTGATGGTCATGTTCTCCTGGTTGATATTGAGACCTTCAATATCTCTGGCAGCATCGGCTAAACGTAAGAACTGGCCAAGGTTATCGGTGGCAGCTTTTACCTGGGTGGTGTCCATATTGACATCCATTCCTTCGTCGCATAGATAATATGCAGACTGAAGTTGATGCAAGAACTCGCCAGCCGATCCGTCATCACTCACTCCTACCTTGATGATGATACCCAACCGGTCAGCCTGGAGCAAGTCGGCTGCGCCGTTGACTTCACGGTCAATATATGTGTTAAGTTCATTCTCTGAGAGAATAGACCCATCGGGAAGTATGGGAGTGACCAAAATCTCAACCGGGTTGCCGTTTTGGTCTATTACCTGACGCTGATATGAATAAACGGTGGCAATGCCGTCACCAGCCTCTTCCCATCCCTTCTTGATAAGTTCGGAGGCTTGTACCATAGGACGAGCAAGCAAGTCCACATTCCCATCACCAAACATCTCCAGCATCTTGCGACCGGCATCGGTCATGCGACGCAGTTGTTCCTCACCTACTGACGTGTCAAACGATACTTGTGCTTGCAGACCTTCCTTCCATTTGCCCTTGAAGGCATCAATCATGTATTGGGTCTGCTCGATCTTTTGCTGATACTGCGCCCATTGACGTGGATCAAGTGCGAGCTCTTGTGCGGTCTTGAGGTCTTTGAGTTGCTGGGTAAGTTGAGGCAGTGAACCAAGCGGGTATGTCGGAGTCTGGGCGTCAGTTGTTGGATTCACGGTTTTACCAGCCAGCAACTTTCCGATTTTGCCTTGTGCTGCAATGGCATTATTTTCGGCTTCAGTCCATTTGTTCTCATAATAGCTGACCTCATCGTCATACTGCTGTTTGAGCTTTTCCTTGAGGATTTTAGCCTGGTCAGCACGATATTGGTTGATTTTATCGACACCGGCTTGATTAAGAGTGTACATTGTCTTCATGGTGTTCATGAAGTACATTGTCTCCATGTTGTAATCCTGCTTGGTAAGTCCGGCGGCAGTCCATTCATCAGGGATGATGCTCCAGTTCTTCTTGGCATTGACCTCCTCACGAATGTAGTCATCACCAGTCTCAACTCCTCTGACGCGATTCTCCCATTCAGTGGCACGTTTTTGGATGGACTGCTTATAGAGGTCTGAATAAGCCTCGGCGGTTGCTACGGCTCGGAGTGCTGCGATGACGTCGGGAGCCATGTCAACCAGAGCTTTCTGGGCGTCGGCAACCGATGTAATATTCAGGCCGAGGTCTTTGAAAGATTGAGACTGCTTGTCAATGAAGTCGGTCTTTTCGGCAACGGTAGTGAGTCGGTTCCACTCATGCTGGAGAGCACGGTACTTGGCCTCTGCCTCACCCACATGGGTGCCGATGGCAGAAGACATCTGCTCTTGCTTTTTGCGTAAGCGATCTGCCTCCTCCGCGCGAACCTTATCGGCCTCGGCTGCCTTTTGTGAGTGGCGTGTATATGAGACTATCGCTATAATGGCGGCTGCGGCAGCTGATGCGATAAGTACGTATGGGTTGGCCTTGGCAACAGCGTTGAACGCCTCACCCGCTACGGTAGCAGCTGCGGTGTTCTTGGCCAGCAGTGCCTTGGCAATGGCGTTGGCCTGAGTCTTGATGGCATCCACGCCCTGAACAACAGCACTTTCTTTTTGGAGTAGGTTCTGAGCCTGAAGAAGACCGATTGATACTGACATTGCCGACTGGAGTTTTGTCTGGAGCTCAATGTTGTCGCTCATGTCAACTCCCATCAGCTTGGCTGCGCCTTGTACCACCTGGAATCCGGCAGCCATCAGACGTGCGCTACTTGTCAGAGTGTCGAAAGTCTTAGTATCTGATGCGGCATACTTGATGGTTGTGTTGACGTCATCAATGGCGTCTCGTGCATCACCGGCACGTTTGGTCAATTCCTGGATGGATTGTGCCAAAGCACGTCCAAACGGACTGCGCTTCTCTTCTTCGGTGAGCTCACGATACATAATAGTCAGGTCACCGACCGTGCGTGTCATTTCACGGAGTGACTGCTGACCGCCCTTGGCTACGGTAGGCATCTGCCCCAGGGCGCGTACATAATCCAGTACATCATCTGTGGCTTTGTTCAATTCCTTGCCGCTATTGCGACAGTCAGAGATGAAATGATTCAGGCCCTGCGATGCACGCTTGAGCTTGGCTTCGTATTCTTGTGACTCTACCTTGAGTCTGAGGATGGAATCTGCCATATATCGTTAGTTTTTTAATGCTTGGTTGATTTCTTCGTCGATTAGTGTCGCAAGTTCGTTCATTGAATTAACCAGTTGCGGCTCGGTCTTATTCTTGAACCAGTTGGTTGCGGTTATCTTGCCGCGCCAACCGCGACCACCATGATTGAGGGTGAATGTAATTTTTTCAGCCTCGGTCTTGCCGTTACGACCTCCAATGTAACGTCCATCAGTACCACTGTTCACAAATCGCAGAATGAAACCACGATCCTCCGGCACGTAATTCTGAAGAGCGATGGTGCGGTCAGATGGTTGTACACGGTTGCCGCCACGTTGTCCAGGGCGTAACGTCCTCTCGGAGAAGTAGCTGATGGTGCCATGGCTCTTGCGGCTCTGGTAAATGTTGATGTTAGCACCAAGAATCTGCTTGTAAACCGAGGTTCTGATGGCACGTCTTGTACCACGCGGATCACCATTCTTGAAGGCATCGCCGGAATCCCTGATTACTTTTGAACGCACGTCAAGAATGACCTCACGGATGTCCTTACGGACACGCCGTTCCATAGCAGGGTTGGACATAAGAGCTGAATCCAGTCTATCCAACCACTGCTTGAATAACGGTTCATTGGTTTCGACGTCAAACATAGCCAGGTGTGATTATTCCTTGTAAATCGGTCACTTAGCATCTTGTGGTTTACCCTCTTGAGCCTCACGCGCCAGACGCTCGTTCTCTTCCTGGATAATACGTTGTGCTTCAGCAATCTCGTCATCACTCGGCATGTTGCCATGAGGTAAAGAACTGCTTTTCTCCCAGGGGAACTGAAGCAGATCGGTGGGACGGTGAATGCCGGCTTCCTTGAGGTTGGCCATGGAACAACTCATGATATTAAAGGCTGCCCAGCGGACCGCGCTCCACATCTCTCGGTTGCGATGGCTGTAACCACGGGCGATGAGAAGGATTTCCCAGTAAGGCAGTTCGTAGAGATACTTATCTCGGTCGATGCCTATCTCACCCACGAGGAACTGGTAACGCTCGTGGGCGGTAATCAGTTTTTTTGGTTATCCTTATCCTCGTCCTGGTTCTCTTCAGTCTGATTCTCATCAGGCTTAATGATAGATGGTATGTCATACCATTCGTTGCGTAGTTCAGTGACAGTTTTGATGAGTAGTATCACGTCTTTGGGTTGTGCATCGTACATTATCTCCTCAGATTGGATGGGGGCTTTTTGATTATCACGTGCGTAGGCTGCGATGATGGCGGCCAGGGCAAGTTTGATGTAATCCTCGGTCTCGGCCTTAGTTTCAATGCTGATGATGTTACCCTTGTCATCTTTGGTGATGTCCGGCATGAAGATAGTAGCCGGTTTGGCTGAGATGGTTTCATAACCAGTCTCAGTGGCGGCGCAGTAACGCATCTTGACGTCCTTGCCGCAAATGTTGATTGTTCTTTCTGCGATCATAGTTCATAGTTTTTGGTAAAAGAAGCCCCAGACCGTTGGGTTCGGGGCTTCGGATTGGTTGGGTTGTCCTTACGCTGCATTCAGCGGACCATCACCCTGGAACTGGCAGGTCAGCTTGGCTGCTGTCCTGTTCTGAGCCACCAGGTTGTAGTCGGTCAGATAAGCGTAGCCAGTGCGCTTGATGGCTGCATTCTGACCAACACGGTTGTTGGTGCCGGCGGTCTGATCGAAGGTGAGGGTCACCTTGGTCTGAGAGATGATGAGTGACAGCAGATCGGTAGGCAGCTCGCCATTGGAGCCGTTGTCAACCAGCGTAATCAGAGAATCGGTCTGAACATCCCATGAAAGACCGACAACCTCCTGAGTCTGCCAGTTACCGGCATCATCTTTGGTCGAGCTGTCTTCCATCTGGGCTGATATGTGCAGCTGGCAACTTGTTGCCATTGCGATGCACTTACCACCCACCATTATACGAAGATTTTGGCCTTTGATTATTGACATAGCGGTATGTTACGGTTTTGTGTCACAGCGATAGGTCAGAGTCTGGGTGAAGCACGGCTTAGTTGGGTCATAGACTACGTTGCTGGCACTGAAGTCATAATCTTCAGGGATCAAATCGTAATCATCCTTCTCATGGTCGTCGCTTTCAAAGTAACTGATAATGGTCCTGCGTATCTCAGTTGTGAGGTCGCCAAGTTCCTCGCGGTCGTTGGCCGTCACTTCAATGCTGATCTGCACCTTGTCGTTGTCACCCTCGAATGAGCTGTCTTTGGTGTTTTCGTCATTCATCAGACCATCAAAGGTGATGATGATGTAAGGCACCGGCTCATTGTCAAACTGGTCATCCGGCACGGGTATGCTGGTGTTCTCGATTCGGGAACCAACCTTCAGCACCAGTGACTGGTTGCTCATCAGAGCATTAAAAAAGACCTTATCGGTTATGAGACTCATCTGTCGTCTGCAAGCGGTTAATACTTTGATTAGTTTGCCGCTCCCCATCTGGGAGCACCGGCGGTCAGGCTGTTGCCTCTGACTCCTCGCCGGTGCCTGGAACTATGATCCCAGATGTGAGTAGCAGTGAGAGGGTTAGACGGTTGTCGGCTCGGCCTCAACAATCTTGAGCAGCTTGAATGCCTGGGGCTTGCCACTGGTGTTGCCGTTGACCTTGCTTGACAACTCAGTGATTGAGAGGTCGGTTGACATCACGATCACGGTGGTGTTGCGCTTTGCAACCTCGGCTGATGTCGAGTCGATGGTTACGCGGACCTCACCATGCTGCTGGAAGGCGTCATATCCCCAATGACCGATGCCGATGTAGCGGTTGCCGTCAGCACGGGCGATACCATCGCTGCCAAGAGCATAGTTGATGTAGGGACTTACCTTGTAACGGTAACCTACGCAGCGGCCATTCTCGATGACTGTGCGCTCACCAGTGCTGTTGGGCAGACGCTTGGTGAACAGCAGATCTGTCTCGGTTTCCTTATCCATGACAAGCTCAGGCTCACCCTCGAAGCCTTTGTTCCACATCTTGGCGCACTTCTTGGCGATGTTCTTGCCGATGTTCTCGTCAAGAACGATCTCCTCGACGTCAACCAGGGAGAAGATGGGCTTGAGGCTGTGAGAATAAACGCAGTGGCTATAAGTGAGCAGAGCCTTACGGATTGCCCAGCCCTTGGCCAGCTTGTAGTTGCAGAATCCGAACAGATCAAACGAAGCGTTGTCGATAGCGCGGTTTGAGATGGCAAGAGCAGCAGTGACGCGCTCAGGGCTAGCTTTCAGCTTGTCGAAGTTCAGTGACTGCTCACCGATCTTCTCAACTTCACCAGCGATTGAGAACTCTACGTCATCAGTGCTGTAAGGCCATACCTCGTCACCAACTACACCGGTCAGAAGTCTCAGATCATCGGGCAGCTCCAGTCCAGGAACCTTGGTGTCGATGATCTCGTGGATGGTCAAAGGAATTGCACCTGATGCCTCAATGTTAGCATGGGTGTTGCCGGTATCGGGGTTCAGAAGGATGGTGGTAGCGTTTGCTGCCTCGCGGTCCTGAAGAACCTCGGTGAAACTCTTGCGCTCCTGGCGGCACTGCAAGAAAATCTCGCGGAGCTGAGCACTCTTGGATTTCTGCTCGTTGAACTTAGCCAGCTCACGCTCATCGAGCATGCCCTGGATGTCCAGATGCAGACGGTTGTCTTCGCGGACGAGAGCGTCATACTTAGCGTTCTCCTCGGCGGTGAAGGCGCGGTTCTCCTTGGAAGCACGCTCCTCGATCTGATCCAGCTCTACCATGATCTCATGGTGACGCTTCTGGATTTCAGCTTTTGTCATTTTTTCTTTTGCCATTGTTAAATGATTTTGGGGTTGTTAATGATTGAATATCTCGCTGTTTTCGGCCATGTGACGGCGCAGGGAACGACGGCTCTCGGAAGCCTGGGCAATTTCCTGCTTCTCCTTCTCGGCTTTGATACGGTCTGCCTCACGCTGAGCCTTCAGTACTTCGGGCTCTCCGAGCTTGGCATCCAGTTCCTTGTCAACGACCTCACGCTGTGCGATGTCAGTCTGTGGGTAGGCCGGATGGCCGGCGATAGTCACGTCATAAAGAGCGGTGATTCGCTTCACGTGACGTACCCATACCTCCTTGCCGTCATGGTCCTCTTCCTTCATGCGCTCGTAGCTGACTCCGTTCTCGCTGTCCTCCTCATCGCACATGAAGGCGAATGACATGCCGGTGATGTCACCACGCTCGATGGCTGACAGCAACTCATCAGCAGTGGCGGTCTCGGCCAGTGTGCAGCGTATGAACAGACCCTTCTCGTCGAGTGAAAGTGAGAGGGTGCCCTTTCCGTTGACTGAACGTCCCAGGATAATCTCGTTGTTGTGGAAGGCAGTCAGCACAACGTCGCTCTTGTTAATGAGCTCAGGTGTGATGCTGCCACGCTCAATGATCTCATACACTTCGCGGTATGATGACCAGGGTGTGAGATTGACGCTGCGCTGTCCAAAGATCACGGCGTGACCCTCGACAGTGCGGCTCTTCTCTTCTCCCTCTGCTTCACGGACATGCAGGTTGCATGCCAGGAAGTCAATTTCTCTCTGAATTTTTTTACTCATTGCAGTTATCTTCTAATTATTCGTGAACTTTCCGTCTCAGGGTTTACGGCACGAGAGACATGTCCGTAAAACATAACAGCTTGCTCCTGCTCAGGTGTGGGAGCAACGGCGCGACGGATGCCTGGCTGTTCGGTGTATTGTGCTGGTTTCATATCTTCAACTCTTTTAAGATGGCTTCTTTCTCAGGAGTGCGCTCATTGACCTGGAAGAACCGGCGTTCATGATCACGTATGATACCTTTGGTCCTTTCAGGGTTACCGTGATAGCCACGAGATAGCTTGACTTTTACCCACTCCTCGGCAGTCTTAGTCCAATAGTGATCGATGCGCATGACGCTATGATCACACTTGCAGAAAGCCGATTGCTTGACACGCTCGCCCTTGGGGTTGATGCAATAAAGCGGGGGATCAGACGGATTGTGGGGGTTAAGTCTGAACTTGACTTCACCCAGACCACCACGCACAAAACTCTTGATGTGGTCATCTTCGGGGAAGTCATACTTGACTTTGCGGTCCACGGGCATCGGCTCGGTGAATCGTTCTTTGAGCGGGCGGTCATCGTAATGCACCAGACCATTGTCGGTCATGATACGCCAGTTGATGAGCAGCACATCACCTTCAGTGTACTTGGCCAGCTTATCCGGCAGCTTTTGGGTGCCCTTATAGCGGACGAACTCGTCAAAGTCAAGGAATCCGATCCAAGCATACTCGTTCTGATGACGGCGGTAGCACTCCTCATAGACGCGGCACTGCATGTTGGCACGGTCGTGTATGTCTATGATTTCGACAAATCCCTGCTTTACATAATCTTCCAGCACATCAATAAACTTCTCCTCGTCCTTGAAGTGGTTGTCATAGATGAATATCTTCTTGACACCCAGCTTCAGGTAGTGCTCCACCCACTCGCGTGCATACCGATTCTCCTGACGTCCGTAGGCGCAGATGGCCACGTCCTTGATGCCACGCATCTGGGGTGACGGCTCCCAAAGGGAGCGGTGCTGCTCCAGCCATTTGTTATGCTCATCAGGATTGGTGAATCGCCATGATGCGGAACGATAATGGATGAAGCATTTATCAAGATCAGCATAGTTACGGGCCACCAATGCCGGCTTGGTTTTGATGATGTCCTCCAGTAGTGATGCGCCGGTGTCATACCAGTTGCCTGACACTTCACCAGGCAGCAGCCACCATGAACGCTGGGGATCAAAGTAGCGTGCGCCGTGCTGGGTGAGTTTGGCCACGTTCATGTAACATAAGAACGGACAAAGGCGGTTCTTCTCCTTGCTTCCATTGCGTTCAAACCACTCCACCTTACCGCAAGCAGCGAACTGCTCATTCCAGAGGAAGTTGATGTCACGTGTCAGCAAGATGTCAGAGTCCATCAGTATGAATCCGTCGGGAAGTACCGACCAGAGGTATTGTACTGAAAGCATGTGCTTGACGCTTCCGTAACCAGACACCTTGGCGAATCGGTTCTGACGGTTGGGGTACTTGGCCAGTTCCTGCTCAAAGTCAATGACCTGGCCCTTGGTGTTATCAATTATCTCAACACCCTCCAGCGTGGTTGTGAACGGACGGTTGTCGGAGTTGTCAAAGACTACCACACGCCACGACATCCCTCCGTGCTTACGCAGGGAGAGGATGGTGGCTTGTGTGAGCTCAGGGGTGTTGTAATGAACGATGGCGGCGGCTTTCTGGGTCATAGTCTTGGATTTTAGTTGCCGTCATCGACACAAGCGAGCTGGTAACCGTCGCTGGTCTCAATCATATACTCATCGTATGTCTGG
>Ga0265300_10002677_pt1 | contig 15192 bp, 13 predicted proteins | sample AusTroGonzalo_MG_FD_193482 | JGI IMG/M metagenome (GOLD analysis project Ga0265300, IMG submission 193482) | Bovine rumen microbial communities from tropical cattle in Woodstock, Queensland, Australia - Gonzalo_03 | ecosystem: Host-associated > Mammals > Digestive system > Stomach > Rumen ...
AGCCTGCAGCTCTATCAGCGCAGTGCCGACTGTTTCCTGGGCGTGCCTTTCAACATAGCATCGTATGCACTGCTCACCATGATGATGGCACAGGTAACAGGCCTCAAACCCGGTGATTTCATCCACACCACGGGCGATACCCACCTCTATCTGAACCATCTGGAGCAGGCCCGTCTGCAGCTTACACGTGAGCCGCGTCCGCTGCCCAGGATGATAATAAATCCCGATGTAAAGAGTATATTCGACTTCAAGTATGAGGACTTCCAGCTTGAGGGATATGACCCGCATCCGCACATCAAAGCCGACGTATCCGTATGATATCAATAATTGTCGCTATAGCCCAAAACGGGGCAATAGGTTATAAAGGGGACTTGATCTATCATTTGAGTGCCGATTTGAGGCGTTTCAAGGAACTCACCACAGGACATACCGTAATAATGGGCCGCAAGACCTATGAGTCTCTGCCCAAGGGTGCCCTGCCCAACCGCCGCAATATTGTTCTGACACGCCAGAGCGGAGTGTCATTCCCCGGCACCGAGGTCTATTCGTCAATCGATGAGGCGCTGAGCAAATGCGCCCGTGACGAGAAGGTCTACATCATGGGAGGAGCACAAGTCTATTCACAGGCGCTCCCCATGGCCGATGAACTTGAAATAACGCTCGTACATGACTCACCCACCCAGGCCGATACATTCTTCCCGGAATTCGGCAGTGATCCCAGCTGGCATCTGATAAACCGCGAGGACCACGATCCCGACGAAAGGAACCCATTCCCCTACTCGTTCCTGACTTATCGCAGATAACATAAAACAAGAAAGGCCTCCTTGAAAAAGAGGCCTTTCTTTATATGAACGAATTAACGTCAGTTCTTATTCTCCTTAGTAGCTGAATAGACAATGTTCAGAGCACGTGCCTTACGAAGCTCCTGCTTCACGTCGGTTACGATACCCATCTGAACACCCTGGTCTATCTTAAGAGACATCTTCATGAAAGGTTTGTCCTTCTCAGACATGCTCTCACGCTCTGCTACTACGAACTCGCGGATAGCTTCCGGCTCAGCGAAAAACTCATTAAGCTGAATACGGGGGGCTGCACCGTAGATAGCACGATAAGTCTTTGAGGGAGGACCGATGTAGATATGTGACACCAGTGACTTTCTCTCAAGCTTCTCGATCTCTGTGCCTCCTACAGGAGTCTTAACCTGGACCTTTACCTCAACGTCACGCATGGATGTTACCATCATGAAGAAGAACAATACGGTAAAGATAAGGTCAGGAAGTGACGAAGTATTCAACTCCGGCATTTCTCTCTTTCCATTACTTCTAAATTTACTCATTGCGCAGTACCATATTGTTTAGGTTCAGCCTCAGAAATCTTGTTGGCGTAAACACCCTTAACTACAGCTTGTTCTGATTCATCACACTCGGAGAATTTCTTGCCGAAGGTCTTCTTGGCCCAGGCATCTCTCAACTCAGTATAAGCCTTTGACAGCTCATGCTGGACTTGGAAATAAATCTCGTAATTGGTGGTACGGTCTGTCTGAAGTGAAATGACATGCTTCACTGTTGTGACAACTACACCGTAGTCCTTGATATCATAATCCTCCTTGATAGGAAGGTTGACGTTATCGTCGGGGTTTGCAATGAACTCCTTGGCGATATCCTTCAACTCTGATACGTCGATTACGCGATTTACAACACCATTCTTGACAAAGATCTCGTTGTTCTTGTTGACCTGGACCGTCATAACGTTACGCTCCTTGATCTTCATCTCCTGCTCTACTGCATCCGGATCCCACTCAGGAAGACGACGGGACAGACCCGAGTCAGTGTCCATTGATGTGGTCACCAGGAAGAATATCAACAGGATAAACGAGATATCAGCTGTCGAAGACTGGTTAAGTCCGGGAACTTTTCTTTTTCCTTTTCCCATAACTCTGATTCTTCAAATTCTCTTCCGTTACTTTCTTGCCTTAAAGATACCAAGCATAGAAAGTATGGTGCATAATACTGAAACTACTACCAGTGCATAGATTGAGTACAGGCAGACGTCTGAGATCTGAAGCTCCCATATTGTCCTTACAACAACACCGTCACCCTTCTTAACAGGATCAGTGCTTGCCAGGAAATAGGATACTATCAGTGTTATGAAGGTGAATATGAATACCCAACCTGCAAAACCGGTTCTCTGCTGTCCTGTAGTCTTTGTCTTAAGATTCCTGATAGCTGCAACAATACCGAATCCCAGTACTGACAGGACACCCATTCCTACGAGAGAATAGAGCCATACCAGCAACAGACCGGTAAACTGCGGATCTGTCAGGTTCTTCCCGTTGCTATATGTGGTATGTCCGTAACCTACGCCGAAGAACAGGATCAGAACTGCGGCAGAAAGTACGAAGAGAATACCCAGAGCCCACTTGGAAGCCTTTATTTGTTTATTCTCGTTTTCCATAATTCGGAGTTATATTACTTTTTGAACTTCAGGTTGTACTTCATGATGATGTCGAGCAGAGAAACTGATGAGTCCTCCATATCTGTGTTAAGAGCCTCGACCTTACTCAGAATGTAGTTATAGAACACCTGAAGGATAAGAGCAACGATAATACCGAAGATGGTTGTGATAAGAGCAACCTTCATACCGCCGGCAACAACGTTAGGTGAAATATCACCAGCCTTCTGGATGTCATCGAATGCCTGTACCATACCGATCACAGTACCAAGGAATCCGAGTGAAGGAGACATTGCAATGAACAGGGTGATCCATGAGAGGTTCTTCTCAAGGTTTGAAGCCTGAACGCTACCGTAAGAAACAACTGAACGCTCAACTACGTCAAGACCCTCGTCGATACGAAGCATACCCTGATAGCAGATTGAAGCTACAGGACCACGGGTATCGCGGCAGATTGACTTTGCGCCTTCAACATCACCGTTCTCAAGAGCAGCCTGAATGTCCTCAAGGAGCTTCTTGCTGTTGATCTCAGAAAGGCTGAGGAAAATAATACGCTCGATGCAGAGAGCAAGACCGAAGATCATAGCGATGGCAACAAGAGCCATGAAGCCTGCACTACCCTCGATGAACTTAACCTTGATTGTCTTGTGGAGACCCTTAGCCTCTTCTACGTCATCGTCAGAAGTAGTGTCTTCAGCCTCTACATCTTCAGCAGCTGCGATTGAATCAACAGCAGCAGAATCATCCTGAGCAACCTCCTCGATAGCAGGTGCCTCATCTTGAGCATTGATTGTCTGGTTCACTCCGAAAGTCAGGAGGCCCATCATTGCAACGAATGCAAATACCTTTTTCATTTGAGATAATTTTTAGTTATTGGTTATATTTAATTGTTTCAAACTAGTAATCAGTTCCAAACTCTGCGGAAAGACGGGGATTCGAACCCCGGATACGCTTTTGGCGTATACACGCTTTCCAGGCGTGCCTCTTCAACCACTCGAGCATCTTTCCCTTCAGGCACTATTTACCCATAGCGTCCAAAACGGGCGCAAATTACAACATTTTTAGTGAATATTACAACCAAAGGTTATTAAAACATGTAAAAATGCCGTCATCTGTACCGTTCCGGTAAAGCCATCAAGTACAAATGTACCCAATATCTTATAAAATGCGTACTTTTGCACCCGAATATCATTCAAAGATAGGGTATTATAGCGAATAATGAAGTCTGAATTCAAAATAAACAACGCACTCAGGCCTCTTGGCTGGCTGTACGGCCTCGTCACCGGAATAAGGAATTTTCTGTATGACAAAGGCGTCCGCAAAAGCCGGTCGTTCGACCTACCGGTAATAAGCATCGGCAACATAACCGTGGGCGGAACGGGCAAGACCCCGCACGCCGAATACACCGCCACCCTGCTCAAGGACCGTTTCAAGACTGCAGTCCTGAGCCGCGGATACGGCCGCCACACCAAAGGTTTCTTCATGTCCGATGCCCATTCCGACAGCGGACTCATAGGCGACGAGCCCCTGCAGATAAAGCGCCGTTTCCCGGACCTGGAGGTGGCTGTCTGCTCTGACAGGGCCGAGGGTATCAGACGACTTATTGAGATGTGCGCTCCCCAGGTCATCATACTGGACGACGCATTCCAGCACCGTCGGATCAAGCCTTCACTGAACATACTGCTGGTCAACTGGCACCGCAACATACTGGACGATGCAATGCTACCCGCCGGCTATCTGCGCGAGAGCGTCAGAGGCCGCCACAGGGCCGATATCATCATAGTGACCAAGTGTCCCGACAACCTTGACAAGAAGTCCATGGCCGACCTCACCCAACGTCTCAAGGTAAGGCCTGAGCAGCAAGTGTTCTTTACAACTCCTCAATACAACAAGCCGTACCTCATAGACGACGCGGGGCAGCCTATTGACCTTCCCAAGGCGCCCCTGCTGGCCGTAACCGGAATAGCCTCACCCGCACTTATGCAGGCGGAACTGGAACGCCAGGGACACAACGTCACCCTGATGGCCTACCCCGACCATTACCGTTTCACAAAGCAGGACATCACAAACATCACCGACCGTCTGGAAAGCTTGGGACAGGATGCGGTCATCATCACCACAGCCAAGGATGCAGCCCGTCTGCAGGACCTTAATCTGGCCGATGAGTTACGAGCCAGGATATACATCCTCCCCGTCGGAGTCCGTTTCCTCCGCGATGCCGACAAGTTTGAAAAGGCCGTCATACAGCACGTGGAATCATACGTAAACAAGAAATAACGACATAACTATGGCAGATACCAAACGTACCGAGATAGCCGAGCTCGGAGAGTTCGGTCTTATAGACCACCTCACCAAACACCTTAAACCGCAGAACGCCTCGACACTTTATGGTGTGGGTGACGACTGCGCCGTCCTGGACTATTCCGGTAAGGACAAGGAGGTGTTGGTAACAACCGACATGCTCATGGAGGGAGTACACTTTGACCTCACCTACGTACCCCTGAAGCATCTTGGCTACAAGAGTGCCATGGTAAATATCTCCGACATATACGCCATGAACGGCACACCCCGCCAGATGACCGTATCGGTTGCCCTGAGCAAGCGTTTCTCGGTCGAGGATATGGAGGATTTCTATGCCGGAGTAGTACTTGCATGCCAGCGTCACAACGTGGACCTGGTAGGCGGTGACACCACATCGTCACTGACCGGTCTGGCCATCAGCATAACATGCATCGGCGAGGCGGAGAAAGGCAAGGCCGTATACCGCAACGGAGCCGGCCAGAATGACCTTATATGCGTATCGGGCAACCTTGGAGCCGCCTACATGGGACTGCAGCTGCTGGAGCGCGAGAAAGCCGTGTTCAACAGCACACCGCACAATGCGAACGAGCCCTTTAATCCCGATTTTGCAGGAAAGGAATATCTGCTTGAGCGCCAGCTCAAACCCGAGGCCCGCGGTGACATCATAAAGGAGCTACGCGAGGCCGGAATACAGCCCACCGCCATGATGGACATATCCGACGGCCTGTCATCGGAACTCATACATATCTGCAAGCAGAGTAACACCGGCTGCAGCGTCTATCAGGAGCGTATCCCCATTGACTACCAGACCGCAGTCATGGCCGAAGAGCTCAACATGGACGTTTACACCTGCGCCCTGAACGGCGGCGAGGACTACGAGCTCCTGTTTACCGTACCCCTGACCGACCACGACAAGATCATCCAGCTGAAGGATGTCAAGCTTATCGGCCATATGACAAGACCGGAGCTTGGCAGACATCTGGTCACCAAGTCCGGTCAGGAAGTTGAGTTGAAAGCCCAGGGCTGGACCTCGAACCTCTAGTCCGAGGTCCATTTTCCTTTTTTTATTTTGCTCCGCAAAAGAGGCTACCTCCGGTAGCGTCCTTCGGACTATACTGCAATTAAATACTTTTTTCTACGTTCCAGACAAATGCACGGAGGCCGAGTTTCTCGGTCGCTACGTCCATTGCGTGCAGTTTCTCCAGTATGATGTCAACCTTGTCGTCATCGACCATAGCGATGATACCCGAATTCATTGAGGGCCATGCATGGTTGCCGTAGTGAGGCTGACCTGTCTTGGAACCCCTGCCCTGCAGCTGCTCCACCATGGAGAAGCCGCGGCAGTTGTTGGTCGTGAGCATATCTATGATACGCTCGGTATATACCTGATCAAAAGTTATAAGTATTGCTTTCATATCTTTGCTGTCTTATCGTGAATGAACTGATCCTTGTTCTCGGCCCAGAACTTAGCCAACTCAAGCTGTCTGCGATGCTTGCGGCGAGCCTTCTTGACGCCCACGCCCTGACTGATGCAATACAGGGTCGGAACCAGGATAAGAGTCAGTATTGTTGATATTGTAAGACCGCCTATAACCGATATACCCAGCGGGCGCCACATTGCGGAGCCCTGACCCTGGCTGAGAGCCATAGGAATCATACCCAGGATGGTTGTCAGTGTGGTCATAAGTACCGGACGCAGACGGCTGCGGGCTGCGGTAACGGTAGCCGTGATAGCCGACATGCCGCGCTCACGGCACAGTTTGGTATAATCGATGAGCACGATACCGTTCTTAACCACGATACCAATCAGCATTATGGCACCCAGGGCACTCATAAGGTTGATCGAAGTGTCCGTGAGATAAAGAGCCACCAGCACACCGCTCAGAGCGAACGGGATTGAGAACATGATGATGAACGGCAGAGTCAGTGACTCGAACTGGGCTGCCATCACGATGAACACAAGCAGGATGATAAGCAGAGCCAGGGTAGCCATATCATGGAATGACTCCTGCTGGTCCTCATAGTCACCCGAAATCTGTATGGTTACGCCCTCGGGCAGTTCCATTCCGGCAATGATCTCCTGACCTGCATTGACAACATCACTAAGGGCCGATCCGCCCGCAATGACGCAGGTAACCGAGTTGATACGCTGACGGTCCTTACGCTGGATGGTAGGCGGAGTGAAAGTCTCCTCCAGATGACCCAGATCCCTTACGCGAACGGCGCTGTTGCCGCTTCCGTAAAGCAGGATGTTCTCAATGTCATCCAACTCGGTACGGTACTCGGGAGCATAACGTACCTTGATGTAATACTCCTCACCGTCCTCGCGGAAATATGATGCTGTAGCACCGTAAATACGGTTACGCAGATAAGTAGCGGCTGTCGAAAGGTTCAGACCGTGCTGAGCCAGTTTCTCGCGGTCAAATACCACCTGATACTCAGGCTGGTACTTCTCGCGGCTGATGTAAGCCTCACCTACTCCGGGCACGTCCTTGACCTTGCTCAGGAACTCGGCGGCAACGGCATCGGTCTCATCAAAGTCATAGCCGTAAATCTCAAACTCGGCGGTTGACTGACCACCCATGCTCATACCTCCACCTACTGTAACCATGAAACGCTCAATCTCGGGACGTGCGTTAAGGTCGGCACGCATCTGGGCAACCACGTCATCAGACGAGATGCTGCGGTCCTTCAACTCCTTGAGTGAAATGGTGAATGATATGATGTGAGTACCGTTGGTCTGCATTGACGCAAAGGTGTTGTTCTCGTCGGCAGCACCAACGCGGTAGTTGCAGGTAACCAGATCCTCGGCATAACGGTTCATCCACAGGTCTGACAGTTCCTGAGCCACCATGCGTGAACGGTCCGTATTGGTGTTCATAGGCATATAGATGGTGGCCGATACGCGTGACTGCTCATCGGACGGGAAGAACTCAGACTTGAGGTCGCCTGCCGAGAAGAGTGATGCTACGAATATCAGGATACAAGCCAGCACAATCCAACCGCGGTGACGTACTGCATGGTTGATGCGGCGTGAGTACCAGCGGTCCAGTCCGTCCAGAGCCTTCTGGATAGGACGGTAAAGTAATGTATGTATGCGGCTGCCCTTCTTCTCAAGCTTAAGCATACGCGAGCAGAGCATCGGGGTAAGTGTCAGTGATACGATAAGAGAGATACCTATGATCACGCACATCATACCGCCCAACTGCTTGAACATCACGCCGGCCATACCGTTCAGCATGGTAAGCGGGAAGAACACGGCGAATATGGTCAGTGTCGATGCCATAACCGATACGGCAACCTCATTGGTAGCGTGGATGGCGGCCTGCTTGGGATCGGCACCGCGCTCAATATGGGTGGTGATGTTCTCAAGCACAACGATGGTATCATCCACAACCATACCGATGGCAATCGTTATACTACTCAAAGAGATGATGTTCAGAGAACCGTCGGTAATGAACAGGTATATGAACGATGCAATCAATGAAAGCGGGATTGTGATGGCCACAACCATAGTCGCACGCCAGCGTCCTGTGAACAGGTAAACCACCAGCACGACGAACAGCAGAGCGTAGACGATTGTCTCGGCCAGAGAGTTAACGGTCTGGATAATATCCTGTGATCCGTCGTTGATGATACCGATATGGATATCACTGGGCAGGTTCTTCTCAATCTCGGGCAGTGCGGCGTTCACCTTGCGGCAGATCTCCACGGTATTGGCACCGGTCTGCTTCTGGATAACCATCATGGCACCCTGGACGCCGTTGTTGTATGACTCCTGGGCACGCTCCTGAGTGCGGTCCACGATCTGAGCCACATCACTCAGGTATACGTTACGGCCACCTACCGAAGCAACCACCAGATTGGTCATATCCTTAGGATCCTTGAATTCGCCGTCCACACGAAGTGCGAATGTCTCGTTACCTATGTCTATGTTACCGCTGGGGATACTGCGGTTCTCCTGACCGATCATTGCGGCAATAACCTCGATTGTCAGATTGTAGGCCTCCAACTTGGCGGGATCGCAATATACGTAGATCTCACGCTGCGGAGCACCCGTGACAGACACGGTACCCACACCCGGGATACGGGCCAGCGGGTTCACCACGTTCTCGTCAAGGATCTTGTATAGTGCCGTCTGACTTTCGCCTGCCTGTACTGAAAGCAGCATAATAGGCAGCATGCTTGTATCAAACTTGAAAATGATAGGCGATCCGGCACCGTCGGGCAGCGAATTGGATACCATATCAAGTTTGTCTCGCACATCGTTCGTAAGGTCATCGATATCATGGCCGAACTCAAACTCCAACTGGATGACCGATACGTTCTCCGATGACTTTGACGTGATATGCTTGATGTAACTGCAACTGTTCAGCGTATTCTCAAGAGTACGTGTAACGTTGTTCTCGATATCCGATGCGCTGGCACCGTTGTAGTATGTGAACACCATGATGGTGTTGGTCTCGATATCGGGCAACTGGTCAATAGGCAGTTTGGTGTACGAGAACACGCCGAACACCACCACTGCTACAAAACACAGCGCCGTCAGAATTGGTCTCTTGACCGAACCTTCGTATAGACTCATATCGTAAACGCTATGTTATTTCTCAACTTCAACCTCCTTGCCGTCGGCCAGTTTTGACAGTCCGGCAATGACAATCTCAGCACCGTTCTCAACGCCCGAGAGCAACTCGTAACGGTCACCCAGACGCTGTCCCAGTTCAACCTTGCTGTAACGGACCTTTCCGTCCTTATATACATACACGAAACGATCGCCTGATCCGGCACGCTTATCGATAGCCAGGTCAGGAACAACCACATGGTTCAGGGTACCCAGGTTAAGAGTTGCACGGGCAAACATACCAGGACGCAGCTTAAGGTCCTCATTGGCCACGTTCAGCTCAACCGGGAAAGTATGTGTCATTGCATCAACGGTAGGATAGATCAATGAAACCTTACCCTTGAATGTCTCACCGGGATATGCGTCAAGCTCAATGCTCACTGCATCACCCTTCTTAACCTTTGAGTAATACTGCTCAGAAACGTTTATGGTCAACTTGACAGGAGCAATCTTCTGAACAACCAGAATGGCCTGGCCGCTGTATAGGTCACCGTTGTCATAGTTACGCGCCGTAACCACACCCTCGATGGGGCTTTCCAGACGGGTGTTCTCCTTCAAAGTCTGGAATGACTTGCGTGCAACCTCAAGCTGGAGCTTGACATTGTCCCACTCGGACTTGGAAACGCCGCCCACCTGATAGAGCTGGTCAATGCGGTTGAACTCAGTCTCAAGGTTCTTGAGCTGCATCTCCTGCTGGCTCAAAGTGGTCTCATCCATCTCAACCAGGATCTGACCCTTCTTGACATTGTCACCAACCTCAACCTTGATCTTGCTTATACGGCCGGGAGCCGATGGAGCGATATTGTTCTTAACCTCACCTACAATGGTAGCCGAATAGACCAGAAGCTGGTCAACCGGCTCCTCAACAACCTTGGCAAGCTTTACCTTCGGCTTGGCATTGGGATCAACAGCCGGAGTCTGAGCTGTGTCTGACTTTTTCTGCCCGCATGCCATAATCAGCATGGAGCATAATGCAATTCCTAAGATTCTGAATGCTTTCATATCTTTTGTTTTATTTGTTTTCGGTTCTTATTGTTTTTCATTATCCATTACAGGTATCAGGGATTCATCGCCCAGCACCTTGTCCAGATCAGCCTTGGCAGCCAGATAGTTGTAGATTGACTGGCTGTAAGTAAGCTTGGCCTGTGTAAGTGAAACCTCACTGTTGTTAAGTTCCAGTATGGTACCCTTACCTATCTCATAGCGCTTGCTTGCAATCTCACGTCCCTTCTCAGCCTGCTCGATTGCCTCACGGTTGCTGGCCACCTGCTCGGCGTTGGCCTTCATGTTGTCAATGTAACTGCGGGCCTGGATGTTCAGTTGCTTCTCGGTATAACCGATATTCTCACTCAACTGGCTTATCTGCAGTTTGGTACTGCGGATCTTGGTAAAGTTACCCATACGGAAGATAGGCACTGACAGCGACAGCACTATCGATGAACTCTTGGCCCACTCATACTGGCCGATATTCCAGTCCTTGTTGTAAAGTGACTGGAATGCATATGAACCCGACAATGCGAGAGTCGGCATGAAATTCATTTTCTGCACCCTGAGACTCTGGTTCAGCATAGTCTCATTCAGTTTGAGCTGACGTATGTTGGTATTGTTCGCAAGAGAAAAATCTCCTGATGTGAGAGCCTCACCGTAAAGCCGGTCCTCATAATCCTCAAGACTTCCCTCAATCACGAGCTCCGTCTCAGGGTCGATGCCCATAAGCACCATCAGCTGAAGTTTTGCCAACGTTACAGCGTTACGTGCCTGGATGACAGTAGGATTCAGGCTGCGCAACTGGACCTCGGCACTTATCTTGTCATACTCACTGGTACCGCCCAGCTCGTACAGGGACTTGACTACATTGAAATTCTTCTCGGCCTGCTCCAAGCTCTTGCACAGCACATCATAACTGTCCTGTGCCAGGATAACCTGGTAATAAGCCTTTGTAACCTGATTGATCAGATCCAGTTTTGAACTGCGGCTCTGCTCAACGGCATTGTCCAGGTCGCTCTTGGTAAGATTCATGGTTGCATAAACGGTGGGAGCAAACAGCGGCAGACTCACCTGGAACTGACCGTTCCATGTGCTGGTATTATCCTGACCCATCTTGAATGAGCTGACCTGGCCACCCATGTTCAGTTTCATTACGGCCGCCAACACAGTATATTGGATAGTTCCGCTGAAATCAACACTAGGCAGAAGTGCCTGCCATGCCTCATCCTTGCTTATCTTCTTAACCTCAATCTGCTGCTCGGCCACCTTGATTGTGGGGTTCTCACTCACAGCAATCCTAAGAGCGTCATCAAGAGTGAGATTAAGGACAGCAGCGTCCTGTGCATGGATAGCCGTTCCGGTAATGAAAGCCATTACAACCGGAAAGCCAATCTTGCATAAAAAACCTCTTTTCATCATCTATTGTTTGTTTTATACCTATACTTTTCAAGCATTGCCATACCCTTGGGCGCGGCAATTCCACGCAGCAGCACTACCATAGTACCGTTTATGAGTTGCTCATAATCATAAGTGCCCTTACGTGCCTCCTCACCCGCAATCCTTCCTATGGCGTTGAATGCCATCATCTCAACATCCATATTAAGGTCATCACGGAACACACCCTGCTTTACGCCCAATTCCATGAATCGGCGGATATTACCTTTCATATCCTCCATGTATTCGCAGAACAGTTTCTTCAGGTGCGGATACTTGTCCATATCGCTGAACCTGTTATGATCCGCTTCACGTGACTCCCTGATTATTACCTCCAGATGCTTCAGGAAAACAGTCAGCACATCATCCTCACCGCTCATCTCGGTTTCCAGAAGTTGGTTTATGCGACCCATATGATTCTTAAGGCACTCTATCAGGAGCGCCTCCTTGCTTGAGAATATTTCATACAGGGTACGTTTGGAGACAGAGAGTCTCTGAGCCACATCATCCATGCGCACGGTAAGGTTACCGTCACGAAGCAATATCTCTGTAGCGGTATCTATAGCCTTAATGCGGATTTCCTCTCTGTTTGTTGGATTGATTATCATCCTTGCCAAGTCCTCTCTTTTCGGACCGCAAAGATACAAGAAAACTCCACGCAGTGCGCAGAGTTTTCCGACTAAAATAGTCTATTTAGCCATTTTTAGCACTTGTTGTCAACCAATCACATCAGAATTCCAAACCGTCTATGATTTTTGCGTTCTGACGAGTGGAATAATATGTCATCCTGGCATAAGTCACAGTACCTAAGAGGTTCTTCTCGACTTGTGACACAAGCCTGTTCTTTGAATCATACGTATAATCAATCTGCTGCAACAGCTTCATCCCCTCATCATCCTCGGTTGACACAATATAGCATACCACATTGCCCCTTGCATCGAAAGACCAGTCATATTGACGCCATATCACCCAGCGTTCATTAAGCCATGAATAATCAGTGGTACGGATAACGTTTCCGTTTTCATCGGTTACCTTCTCGGACCTGTGTCCCTTCCATGTCTGACTGGCATAATCAAATGTAAGGTTATACTCGGCACTGGTCTTTGTCTCAGGATCATACGCATAAACGGTACGTGTAACTCCCTTCCAGTACCAGCCGCCATCCTTATATGACCAATCAAAACGTTTCACATCAGACTTGTTGCCGTCCTCGTCATAAGAGTATTCAGTCTTTATTCCAGGCACCCAGTCAGTCGACCCCCATGAATAACTCGTCTCCAAAACGATACGGTCATTATCATCATATTCGGCAGTATATTTTCCGCCACCGAACCAATGTCCTTGGCTTGCATCATACATATAACCGGCTTCAAGTATCTTATTGCCGTTTGCATCAAATGCCATCTCCTTCTTCTCGCCGGGAATCCATTCGTTTTCCCGCGAATACCAGTTATAATCTACAAAACCGGTGTTGTTTCCATAGCCGTCATAAGTGTATTCCGTCTTGTCAGAATTTTCCCAATGAGTATTGACGGCATCATCCCATACCTTGTTTTTGCACAATGATTCAACTACCCTGTCATGTTCATCGTATGTAATGAAATACTTGGCAGAACATTCATCCCAGGTTTTATTGACCATATTCCATGAGAATTCCTGACGGGTTTCAATATTTCCGTTTCTTTCAGTCACCCACTTGGAGCCGTTTGCAAGGAACCACTTTCCATCGTTATTGTTGTAACTGTATCTCAGAGACTGCTGTTTAATGCCGTCTTTATCATAACGGTCATAGATTTTCTCCTGTTCAACCCACTCTCCTCTCAACCATGACGAAACTACAATAAATGTATCCCGGCCGGCCTCATCCTGACAATAGACCTGACGTGACCCGGATTTCATGACGTCATTCACATAGCTTGTCTCCTCCCGGATATATTTTCCGTCGGCCCAGGTCAGTTCGCTGCGACTGAGATAAGTGGTCTCGCCCGTAGTTATTGAATTTACGGTTACAGAATTGCATATATTTCCCTCCGGATCATACAGGTCAGTCTTTTCCAACTCCCAGCAAGCCTCACTCAAATTCCACAGATATGACTTCTCCGAGGCAAGATTGCCGCTGTCATCATAACTCCATTCCATCTTGCGATACAATCCGCGCCAGGCATTTTCATACCAGGAATATTCAGCATTGGACAAGGCACGTCCCTCACTGTCAAACGACTTGGATGACTTGCTTTTGGGGACCCACTTATCGGCATCGGCATCCCAATCATAGACGGTGTTTTCAATTACATTACCGTATTCGTCGTAACTGATTTCATATTTCTGTCTACCCATCCAACCGTCCTTGTCAATGTCCCACTTCATCAGGGAATAAGCGGTGATACGGTCCTCGCCGTCAAACGCACACTCCACAAGACTGTCGCCTATCAGCGAACCTGAATGGGAATAATATTTCTGAGCCTTGCAATAGACACAGTTGCCCCTGTCGTCAAATGCATAATCAGTCTGACGCGACTCTATCCATTCGCCGTTCCTCCACGAATAAATCTTATCCAGGATGCAACGGCCCTTACTGTCATACGCAAACTCTCTCTTGGAACCGTTGTTTTCATCGGGCATATAACTGTAACTCAGGAGCAATCGGCCGTCGCTGTCATATGCCACCTCGGCATATCCCTCCAAGATCCACCTGATGCCGACCTTCTTATATCTTTCGGTGCAGGAATCCCTGTCGGCAACCACGGTTATGACATCCTTTGCACTCTCTTTCCATGAGTTACCCTCTTTATCCGCATAGACTATCGTTATGGTCTTGCCGCCGTCAGAGTAGCCCCAACTTGAGCGCTTGTAATGGTCCTCATTATCATAATGCCTGCATTCATTCCGCTCTATGGGCCTGCCGAACGCGTCATATTTCCAGGCCACACGCAAAGTGCATACGCCATGTGCATATTCACTGACGCTGTCCAACAGCTCCATGTCACCATAATGCCAGACCACAGAACTGTCGGTATCCTCTGGCTTTACATCCACCACATCCTCCTTACAGGAGAGTACGGCCAAAGCAACAAACAGATAAAGGAGTAAGAATCTAAAAGTCAATTTCATAAAACAAAGATATAATTATATGCAAACAATCTGTCTATATATCAGAAGGTATATACAAGCTGGGCGCAGATGCCAAGATGAACCAGGCCCTCATAATGCTCCTTATCCAAACGGATAACCTCTGACTGAACGCCATCGGACACAACCATGCTCTTTATCAAACCTGATGCATAAGAGAGGTCCGCGCCCAATGCCAGCTTATCAGAAACCACATAAGAATAACTTATGTCAAACAAAAAGCCCAAGGTATTGCCGGTCATAATCTGTTTCTCATCCAGGAACGTGGC
>Ga0265300_10002680_pt1 | contig 15164 bp, 11 predicted proteins | sample AusTroGonzalo_MG_FD_193482 | JGI IMG/M metagenome (GOLD analysis project Ga0265300, IMG submission 193482) | Bovine rumen microbial communities from tropical cattle in Woodstock, Queensland, Australia - Gonzalo_03 | ecosystem: Host-associated > Mammals > Digestive system > Stomach > Rumen ...
TTGGCATAGCCGGCACGGATGCCGCGCTTGTTCTCGTTGTAGAGCTGGCTGAGGCATACGGCCATCTTGCCGGAGCCAGGACCGGGTGCGGTGATGATGACCAGCTGTCGGGTAGTCTCCACATAGTCGTTCTTGCCGAATCCCTCGTCGCTGGCAATCAGTTCCACGTTGTGTGGGTATCCGTCGATGAGGTAGTGCACGTACGACTTGATGCCCATGCGCTCCAGGCGGTGGCGGAACTGGTCTGCGGCGTGCTGGCCGTTGTAGTGTGTGATGACCACGCTGCCCACCATGAAGTTACGGTCCATGAACTCCTCGCGCAGACGTAGCACGTCCTCGTCGTAGGTGATGCCCAGGTCGGCGCGGACCTTGTTTTTCTCGATGTCCTCGGCGCTGACCACGATGACTATTTCCAGCTCGTCGCGCAGCTGTGCCAGCATGCGCAGTTTCGAGTCGGGCTTGAAGCCAGGCAGTACGCGTGAGGCATGATGGTCGTCAAACAATTTACCGCCCAGTTCCATGTATAGCTTGCCGTCGAACTGTGCAATTCTCTCGCGGATGTGCTCCGACTGAATCTTGAGATACTTCTCGTTATCGAATCCTATTTTCATTGTTTTTCCAAATTTCATGCAAAGGTAGTGCAAACCGAGCGAAATGCAAAATAAAATCCTATTTATTTTCACTTCCGAGGTGCAGCCTACCTTCGACCGATAGGTCAAAGTACGAATAAGCGAGAAGAAAACCAAAATATTTTTCTCTGTTAAGTGCAGGATTTTGTAATTTTGCCGTTATAATAATAGATAGTAACTTAAAAATACGGATGATTATGAATAAATGGCTGATAAACTTTTGCCTGTGCATCATGGCGCTTTCACTCTTTTCATGCTCGAAAGAATATGACGATAGAATAAGAAATTTACAAACTCAAGTAGATTTAAATGCTGTGTATGCTTCATTGAGAGGAAAGTATTATGGTTCCTGGTGGATTAATGATGAACAGGTAAGTGATGGCTCTTCATGTGTAAGATGCCTAAGTGATGGTTATTCGGGAGAGAATGTTATACCTTTTGAGCCCACAAGAGACAGGGAATTACCTTGCAAAGCTATTGCCGAACGGTTGTTTCCAGACATGGATGTTGCTAATCTTCCATATAATTCTGTACAATCTCGTTTTAATGCATATTCGCCACTCCCTGTAGGCTATTCGGATAACATACTCTATTTAACGCTTCAACCAAAAGAGGGTGATGCCTACGTGCCATATTGGTTCCAGATATTTAAAGACAATACAAATGATCATATTATTGCTATTGCACTAGACATAGTTCCTTATGAGAGCATTATAATGCTGGACAAGGACTCACAATCGCTAACGCTTAAGTGGCTGGTCAAACAGGTAGAGATCTATGAATATAATAAAGGTCAAGAGGAGCTAAAGAGCGTCAGGGAACTGAATCCGGAGATGAAACTAACATTCATAGGTTCTCGGAAAAACGATTGAATAATCAGTGGAGACTGAACAGCAGTTATTGAAAGCGATATACAACGGGGAACGAGCGGCGCTGCGCCGGCTTTACGACCGTTATTCAGGATATGCTACGGCCATCGTGCTCAGGTATATTACTGAACAAGAAGAGGTACGCGACGTGCTGCAGGACAGTTTCATGAAAATACTGACATCTGTCGGCAACTTCAGCTATCGCGGCGAAGGCTCGTTGAAGAACTGGGTGTCGAGGGTGGTAGTCAACGAGAGCATCAGCCATCTGCGAATGCAACAGCGTGCTGTCTTTACCGACGACATTCCCGATATGCCCGACGAGGAACTGCCCGACATCAAGGACATTCCGCCCGACTTGCTGGCAGAAATGGTGGAACGGTTGCCAGACAACTATCGAACGGTGTTAAACCTTTTCGTCGTTGAGGAACACTCCCACAGGGAAATCGCCCGACAACTCGGGATGAAGGAAAGCACCTCCTCCTCATTGTTCTTCCGAGCGAAGAAAAAACTGGCAAAGATGATTAAAGAATATCAAAACGATGATACAACATGAATCAGGACGAGTGGATCAAACAACTACACGATAAACTGGCCGACCGTGAAGTGGCTGCGCCGGAAGGCTTGTGGGACGACATCGAGGCTGCCCTCCCACAATCCGTAGTTCCGCAGAAAGCCCGTTTCATGACGTTGCGCCGGTGGGCTGTCGCTGCGTCGGTTGCCGCATTGCTGGCAACTGGCGTGTATTGGTGGTGGCCGCAGGAGGCAGAAGTGTCCCAGCAGGTGTCCCAGAATGCAAGGACCGAAACCCCGCAACGTACCTCGGTTGTGGAAGCTATTGAACAGGAAAGTACGCTGACGCCCCAAGCCGTTACACCAATCAGGAGGAACAAGGTGGCACATGCCATAGAAGAAAAGGCTCCGGCTGTTGAAGAACTTCCTGTTCCTGCTGCCGTCGAGGAAGAACCTCAGGATACAGAACCGACTCCAACGACCACTAAGCCAACTACCGAAAATACGTACCAGGCAATTGTCCGCCAACTCGACGAACAGATAACCAGGCTATCCGTAGCAAGACATAGAACGGTCAACATCAATCTCTATGCCATGAACGGCTTCGGCACACAGACGGGTAGCAACGGCGTCATCATGAGTCCGCAGATGGCCGACAAGTTCCGTCACCTTACAAGGGGTAATGATGTCATCTATCTGGCAGGCTACGAGGAACGTCAGAAGCACTACCAGCCCATCTCCATTGGCCTGACGGTCGGCTACCCGCTCACCGACAGGCTGTCCTTGTCGTCAGGCATCGTATTCACCAAGCTGCAGTCGGATTTTTACTATATAATGCCGAGTCAGCAACTCCGGAAAGAACAACGCCTTTATTACCTTGGCATACCGCTCAACCTCAACTACCGCCTGTGGGCGTATAAGGGACTGAAGGTCTATGCCTCCGCTGGCGGACAGGCCGACTGGAACATATCGACAAAACTGCAGATAAACGGTGTAAGCCAGGAGATGGCCAAGGACCGTATGCAGTGGTCAGTCAACGGTGGACTTGGCTTGCAGTACGACATCATTCCACAGCTCGGACTCTATGCAGAGCCAGGTGTGAAGTACTACTTCGACAACGGCAGCAACGTGCAGAACTTCTTTAAGGACAAGCCCCTGAACTTCAATCTTCAACTGGGTTTGCGACTGAATTTGAATGATTAATAATAAAAACGAAGAAATATGAAAGTAAGATTTTATCGTTGGTACAACACACTGTTGACCTCGCTGCTCGCTCTTTTGGGCTATGGCTGTTCTTCTGAGAGTCCGATGGACATGTATGGAACTATAACTATTTTAATGTACGGCAGCCCCACTGTCAGGTATAGTGTCAAAGGCAATGTAACCGACGAAGACGGCAACCCCATTAAGAACATCAAGGCATCGGTGAAGACATGCCCCTATGAGGATGGCACCCTCTATCACCCCATAGACTCCACCATGACCGATGCCCACGGACAATTCACGATTGATAATCTTTGTGATGGCTATCTGGACCATCATAAACTGATTCTGGAGGATATCGACGGTGAGGAGAATGGCGGTGAATTCCAAAGTGACACCTTGTCGTTGGATCAGCTTGAGCCAAAGCAGATTGAGCCGTCCAGTGGTGCATGGGACGCAGGAAAGTATGAACTGACGGCAAACATACGACTGAAAAAGAAAGAGCAATGAAAGCCACACCATTGACCCTGCGAAAGAAACTGGCCCTTGAACTCTGGCAACGCAAGGAGGCCTTGTTGCGACAGGAACATCCCTTGCAGCAGCTCTTCTGGGAGTGTACGTTGCGCTGTGACCTGAAGTGCCGCCATTGTGGCAGCGACTGTAAGATGCAGCCGGCATCAAAGGATATGCCCAAGGAGGACTTTTTGCGGGTGCTCGACAGCATTGCCGCCAAAACCGATTCCCACAAGGTTTTTGTGATTGTTTCCGGCGGTGAGCCGCTGATGCGTCAGGACATTGAGGAATGCGGGGCGGAAATCCATCGGCGAGGCTTTCCCTGGGGTATGGTGACCAACGGCCTGCACCTGACACCACAGCGCTTTGAGAGACTGCTGCAGGCTGGCATCGGTTCTATGGCCATCAGCATGGACGGGCTGGAGGAAGACCACAACTGGATGCGTGGCAATGAACACAGCTTCCAGATGGTGAGTCAGGCCATAGACATGCTGGTTCGCACCGAGGGCTTCGTGTTTGACATCGTCACCTGCGTCAACCGTCGTAACTATTCGAAGCTCCAGGACATCAAGGAGTTCCTCATCAGCAAGGGCGTCCGTCGCTGGCGTCTCTTTTCCATATTCCCTGTCGGAAGGGCTTCTTCAGACCCTGATTTGCGGTTGTCAAACGACGAGTTCCGCGGACTCTTCGAGTTCATCAAAGCTACCCGTAAGGAAGGGCGCATCCGTGCCGACTATGGTTGTGAGGGCTTTTTGGGTAACTATGAGGGCGAGGTGCGTCACCGTTTCTTCTCCTGTCAGGCAGGCATCACCGTGGGTTCCGTCATGGCCGACGGCTCCATTGCAGCCTGTGCCAGCATCCGTTCCGACTATCATCAGGGCAACATCTACCAAGACGATTTCATGAATGTTTGGGAGAACCGCTATGCAGCCTATCGCCAACGCGAGTGGATGCGTAGCGGTGTTTGTGCCGACTGCAAGTATTTCCGCTACTGTCAGGGCAACGGCATGCATCTGCGCGACGGCAACGGCCGTCTCCTGTTCTGTCACCTCAAACGGCTTTCTGAGCAGTAAACCATTTAAAACGAAGATGAAAGACTATCCCGATAAGATGACGCTGGAGCAGGCGAAGTTGTTTGGCGAAGATGTGCTGAATATCGTCAGTCAGATACCTTATGGTAAGGTGACGACGTACGGGCATATCGCAGCGTTGGCGGGTTGGCCCAGTCATGCCAGGATGGTTGGTCGTACGTTAAGGTACTCGCCTTGTGCGGTGGGTTTACCTTGTCATCGCGTAGTGAACAAGGAAGGACGTACAGCTCCGGGATGGAGTCGCCAACGGACATTGTTAGAGGCGGAAGGTGTAACCTTTAAGCCCAATGGCCATGTGGATATGCAGCGTCACCTTTGGGAGCCAGGAAAATACCCATAAAGTTCTACACTTCTACTTTAAGCTTCTTTTAAATACCTGATTATTAAAAATGCTTAAATGTGATACTTAATATTACATTTATAGTTTTCTTTGAAGCTTAAAGTAGAAGTGTAGAACTATCGAGCGTAGGGCGGATAGCATGTGAAATCAAATACACGTTTTTGAATTCTTGTATTTGCTTAATTATTAATACTTTACATATTGTGTTATTTCGCGCAGGAAAGATTTTTCAGCTGTTTTTTTGCGTATATTTTGCAGAGATATTCAGAAATCACTAACTTTGTAGCACGAAACGATACGAAAGGTGCCGGATATCTCCTTGAAAGGTGCCGGTTATCGCCTCGATAGGTGGCACATCGTGAAGCTTAAAGACCGTCATTTTCTTTGGCTGTCAGCCAATGGAATGAAGAATCAAAAAAAGGCGGCTATCCTTATTAGGACGGCCGCTTTTTCTCGATAGTTCTACAGTTCTACTTTAAGCTTTTTCCGTATCTTGTTTTTATCGCTTCAGCAGGTTCATCTGGACCTGAGGCTTTAACACGTTGTTGACCTTGGTCTGTTGGGCTTTTGCCTCGGCGGTGAGGATGGCTCGGATGTCATGTGAGGAGGCTCCGACCAGGAACTGGTACTCACCAGCAGTCACTACCCAGGCAGAGGCGCTCTCGTCGAACGAGGCAAGGTCGGCGGCTTTCACAGTGAGGGTGAGTGTCTCGCTCTCGCCGGGCTTCAGCTGACGGGTCTTGGCGTACAGCACCACCGAAGCATTGTAGCCTGTCTTCCCATAAGCGCCGTTTCCATATCGTCTAAGCGGCACTTTTATCTTCTGAACTCGGTACTTTCCCGTACTCAAAACGGTGTTTATAAGAGGTTAAAACGCACTTTTAGAACGTTAAACAAGCGGTTAAATAAAAGTGGTATAAAGATGGAAAATGTTGGATAATGGATGAGTTTTTTCGTTGGCCTCTAAACCTTTAGGCGGTTTTTACGTCAAAATAGAAAACTAACACTAGAACATTTTATGTACCACCTACGAACCGGATTGTTTTTCCTCCTTTGTAGTATTGCCGTACTGCGGGTGTCGGGCCAGACAACTGCACTGACAGGTCGCGTGACGGACGAAGAGACCAACGAGGCGCTGCTGAGGGCCACCATACAACTGTACCGTCTGGGCAGGGACACGACTTTTGTCGGGGGAACCTTCTCGGATGCGCAGGGCGCTTTCTCGCTGAACACCAACAGGACGACGGGACAGTACCTGCTGCGCATCTCGTACCTGGGCTATAAGACGGCAGAGCAGCGCGTGACGCTGGCAGGCCACACGCAGGCGCTCGGCACGATAGCACTGGAGCCTGACGCCACGAACCTGGAAGAGGCGGTGGTGACGGCCAACGTGCCCAAGATGGTCATCAAGGATGATACGGTGGTGTATAATGCCGATGCCTACCGCGTGCCCGAGGGGTCGGTCATCGAGTCGCTGGTGGAGGCGCTGCCCGGTGCGAAGATTGACGAGGACGGCAAGGTCAGCATCAACGGCAAGGACGTGAAGCGATTCAGGCTGGACGGCCGCGACTTCATGACGGGCAACAACGATGCGGTGATGAAGAACCTCCCCTCGTATGTGGTGGAGCAGGTGAAGGCCTACGACGAGAAGAGTGACCTGAGCCGCCTGACGGGCATCGACGACGGCAACGACGACTTCGTGCTGGAGTTTGTGACCAGGCGTAGCGTCAGAAAGGGGCTGCAGGCGAATCCTGACGTGGGCATCGGTACGGACGGCCGCTACGGTATTCGTCTGACGGCGATGAAGCCCTTCGGCGACGTGCGCTATACGTTCATGGGGAATGCCAACAACGTGAACGACCGCAACTTCAGCGGACGCGGCGGAAGGGGACGCGGCAACGGACAGGGACAGCGCGAGACGAAGACCACAGCGCTGGACATCAGCTACGAGAAACAGAACAAGCTGAAGCTGAGCGGCCGCGTAACGTGGAATCACAGCGATGCGGACAACTGGAACAGGACGGCCTCGGAGAGCTTCGTCAACACGCGCGGCGGAGCCTTCTCGAACAGCATCAGCCAGAGCTACTCGCGCAACAACAACTGGACGGGCAACATGAACCTGCAATGGACCATCGACCCGAAGACCACGCTGTCGTTCCGTCCTGACATCAGTTTCTCGACGAACGACAGCAGGAGCTTCTCCACCTCGGCATCGTTCAATGCCAACCCCTACGACTACGTCAGCGACCCGCTGAGCGAGGAAGGGCTGGAGACGTTGAACAGCCTGTCGCAGGTGGTCAACAGCCGGCTGAACAAGTCGCTGGGCTACGGCGAGAACAAGAACATCAACACGCAGCTGCAGCTGTACCGCCGACTGGGTGACAACGGTCGCAACATGGCCCTGAGCGCCAACTTCAGCTATCGCGACGGCAACAACCAGAACGCCAGTCTCTCGGCCGTACACCTTTACCAGCAGAAGAGCTATCTGGGCGAGGACTCCACGTATCAGACCAATCGCTATACCGTGTCTGCCAACGACAACCTGAGCTATTCGCTGGGCATCACCTATACGGAACCGCTGTGGAGCATCAAGACGCTCCCACAACCCGACTCAGAAGGGAGAGGAGCAGGTGCAGCTCCCTGGGAAGGTAACTTTTCCCCTCCCTCACAGGGAGGGGCCAGGGGCGGGTCCGGTGGGTCCGGAGGCCGTGGTGGACGAAATCGCGGATTCGGGCAGCAGGGACTTTTCCTGCAGCTGAACTACCGTTACGCCTACAACTACCAGAAGAGCGACCCGCTGACCTACGACTTCCCCAACTACAGCGCGGAGGCCTTTGCGGAGGTCTTGCAGGACTATCGTGAGTGGACGGCGCTGTTCGGCTATCTGGACAACCCCTACGAGAGCTATCTCAGCACGCGTCTGAGCCGTTACTCGGAACGGACCGAGTATAACCACACGGCCGAGGTGCAGCTGCGCTACGTCCGCGACAAGATGAACATGAACGTCGGCGTGTCCGTCATGCCCCAGCGCTCGCATTTCATCCAGGAGTACCTGGGCTATCCTGTGGATACCGTCCGCACGGTGACCAACGTCTCGCCCACCCTCAACCTGCGCTACCGCTTCAATCAGCAGACCAACCTGCAGGTGCAGTTCCGCGGACAGACACAGCAGCCCAACATCACGCAGCTGCTCGAGATATACGACGACACGAACCCGCTGGACATCTCAACGGGTAACCCCGGACTGGTGCCCGCCTTCAATTCCAACCTCTCGGCCAACTTCCAGATGATGCGACAGCCCACCATCGTCACCGACAGCCTCGGAAACCAGGTGCCCAAGAACCAGCGCAACTGGAGCTTCAACGCCAACGCCCGATGGCAGATTACCGCCAACAGCATCGGCGACGTCGTGACCTATAACGAGACAACGGGAGGACGCACCAGACGACCGGAGAACATCAACGGCAACTGGAACACCAACTTCGGCATGGGCTTCACCGTGGGGCTCGACACGCTGAACCGATGGGACATCACGGGCTCCGTCAATGCCAGCTACGCCCACCGCGTGGGCTATGTCAACCTGAACCGTACGGCACAGCCTGACCGTAACGTGACGCATACCTACAACGTGAATCCCTCGCTGTCGCTCAGCTTCCGCAACAAGTGGCTCAGCGTGTCGCTGAACGCACGCACCACCTTCGCCCGTACCGAGAACCGGCTGCAGGCATCGAACAACCTGACGACGTGGAACTTCACCTATGGCGGCAATACCAAGATCACGTTCCCCTGGGGCTCCAACCTCTCGACCGATTTCCACATGTTCAGCAAGCGCGGCTATGCCGACGAGACGCTGAATACCAACGAACTGCTTTGGAATGCCCAGCTGTCGCACAGTTTCCTGCGCAGCAAGGCACTTACCGTCATGCTGCAATGGTATGACATCCTGCGCCAGCAGACCACCTTCTCGCGCACGGTCAATGCCAACGGATGGCGCGACCAGGAGGTGAACGCCATCACGTCGTATGCCATGCTGCACGTCAGCTACCGGCTGAACCTTTTCGGTGCAGGCAACAATAACGGAAGGGGTAACGGACGAGGCGGCCGCCGCGGCGGACGACCTTGGGGAGGCGAATGGCCAAATGAGTAATGAGAAATTCATTAAATGAGTAACGAGTAATTAAAATGTAGGAATGAAGGAATTACATTAGTGCTCGTTTTGATGTAAGCCCTAAAGGATGATGAGTATATTCTCATATTCTAATGAAAATTTATTGTTTTTCGATAAAAAAGTTGCAATTTTCTTTGGTGATTAAAAAATAATGTTTACCTTTGCACCGAAAATAATTATCGTTTAACAATAAAAACTTATCAATTATGAACAAAAAACTAAAAATTTACTGCACATTATTTGTTGTAGCAATCATTATTCTGGCAGTCACCAGTACCTTCCATTACAATTATTATACCTGGGACTCCAATTCTGAGGAAAAGCTGGAATTGGTAGAAAGTCCCTCCGAATTCATGAGTACCGACACGCTTGCCAATGGTCAGGTCGTAACCAAACGGCATCCGTACATTGGATATGAAGTAAACGTTGAGCCAAGAAACTATCCTAACCAAAAGATCCTCCTTTCCAAGTCCGATGGCCAGACTTATCGGGTTAACATGAAGAAGGTGAATCTTGAAGTTCCTGCTTCCGACGCACATTCATACCTCCCCATGATTCTCATCCTCTCTTCAGCGTTGATTGCCATCATCGTTGCAATATGGATTGTCGTTCTGGTGTTCAAGCTCATCCGGAACATTCGGAAAGGTGAAATCTTCGTTACGAAGGTGTCAAGATACCTGGAGACGGCAGGAATACTTCTTTCTGTTCTCTATCTATATACACTTGTCTCCTCATACATCACGACACAATATTTTATTCAGAACATGCACATAGCGGATTATTATATCGTGTTCAAGAACGAGTGTAACGGCATGTACATCCTCACAGGTCTGGCGCTGATGATGATCTCGCAGATTATCCTGATGGGCAAGGACCTGAAGGACGAGCAGGAACTGACCATCTAACCCCCGTGAGCCTTATGAGTATCATCGTAAATGTAGATGTGATGATGGCCCGTCGCAAGATGTCATCACAAGAACTGGCCGAGAAGATCGGCATCACCCAGGCCAACCTCTCCATTCTGAAGACCGGCAAGGCAAAAGCCATCCGCTTCTCCACGCTGGACGCCATCTGCAAGGCACTTGACTGCCAGCCGGGAGACATACTTGAGTACACGGAATAAATTGTGCGATTAACTGTGCTTATTTTACATCTTGCTCACTTATTCGTACACAGACCTTACGGAGAGGAAAGAAAAATAGTTTTTCTGTTCCTGCTCTGTTGGTTCATGTCTTGAGAAAAAGTCCCCCGTCGTCCGAACGCTTTCGGAGTGGGGGGGGCATGTGATGAATGTATGTGTGACCTATTTGAAGTTTTTCTGAGTGAACATGGTGAGGTAGATGTGCCTGTGTTTTATCGCTTCAGTAGGTTCATCTGGACCTGAGGCTTCAACACGTTGTTGACCTTGGTCTGCTGGGCCTTTGCCTCGGCGGTGAGGGTGGCCCGGATGTCCTGTGAGGAGGCTCCGACGAGGAACTGGTACTCACCAGCGGCTACTACCCAGGCAGAGGCGGTCTCGTCGAACGAGGCAAGGTCGGCGGCTTTCACCGTGAGGGTGAGAGTCTCACTCTCGCCGGGCTTCAGCTGACGGGTCTTGGCGTAGGCTTTCAGCTCCTTGGTGGGCTTGTCAGCAGCCTTGTTGTCGGGGGCGGAGATATAGAGCTCAACGACTTCCTTGCCTTCGTGGGCACCGGTGTTCTTTACCGTTACGCTGACCTCATAGGCATCGTCCTTCTGTGCTATCCGGGCATCGCTGTACTCGAACGTGGTATAGCTGAGACCGAAACCGAAGGGATAGCTGACGGGTACGTCGAACGAGTCGAAGTAACGGTAGCCGATGTAGATGTTCTCCTCGTAGTCGGTGTAGTCAACGTTCTTGACGTTGCCCTTCTGACCTTGGTTCATCATGTCGATGCGCGGATCTTGGTCGATGGGGAAGTTACGCGAGGAATAGGCGTCGGTGAACTTCACCGGCCATGTCATGGTGAACTTTCCCGAGGGTGACAGCTTGCCGCTGAGCACGTCAACGACGCTGTTGCCGCCTTCCTGACCAGCCTGCCATGCGCAGAGGATGGCATCGGGCAGTTCCTTCCACGTGGCGGTCTCGATGACTCCGCCGATGTTCAGCAGCACCACTACCTGCTTGCCTGCCTTGTGATAGACGTCGCATACCTGCTGGATGAGCTTCTGCTCGGACTCGTTGAGGTTGAAGTCGGCCTGCTTGCGGTCGAGGAACTCGCCGGAGATGCGTCCGATGGTGATGAGTGCCACGTCGGCCACACTGGCCTGTGCTGTCAGCTCGTCGGCGGTGAACAGCTTTTCTGCTGGCAGCGTGCCGGGCATGAAGCTGGCGAGCATGGCGGCCTGCTTGTCCTTCTTGGCCATCTCTGCCAGTTCCTTCTCACGTGCAGCCTTGCAAGCAGCGATGTACTGCTCGTAGGTTGTCTTCAACTCGTCGCTGACGGTGTAGCCGCCATTCTTCAGACCGTCGAGCAGCGACACGACATAAGCGTGGTTGACGTTGCCCGAGCCTGTGCCGCCGGCAATGAAGTCATAGGAGGTGCAGCCATAGAGCGCCACATTCTTGATCTGCTTCCCGAACGGCAGTGCTTGTTCATTTTTCATCAGCACCATACCCTCGGCTGCTGACGTGCGGGTGACGGCGGCGTGAGCCTTCAGGTCGGGCTTGTTGGAGTACTGGTAACCCTGATAGCGGGGACTGCGCTCCACGAGGTTCAGGATGCGTTGTACGCTACGGTCGAGGTCGGCCTCGGCGAGCTTGCCGCTTTTGACGGCAGTGACGATGGAGTCGAACTGCTCGGCCTTGCCCGGCTGCAGCATGTCGTTGCCTGCCCACATCTGCTTGGCACCGTCCTTGCCTCCAAACCAGTCGGTCATGACGGTTCCCTCGTAGCCCCACTCATCGCGCAGGATGGTGGTGACGAGGTCTTTGCTCTCGGAGGTGTAGATGCCGTTGATGTAGTTGTAGGAGGTCATGACCGTCCAGGGCTTGCTCTCCTTGATGGCAATCTCGAAGCCCTTGAGGTAGATCTCGCGCAGGGCACGCTGAGAGATATGTGCATCGGTGTTCATGCGGTTCGTCTCCTGGTTGTTGGCGGCGAAGTGCTTGATGCTCGTGCCCACGTCGTTCTTCTGTACGCCACGGATATAGGCGGCGGCTGTCCAGCCTGCCACCACAGGGTCTTCGGAGTAGTACTCGAAGTTACGTCCGCAGAGTGGGTTACGCATGATGTTGATGGCAGGAGCCAGCAGCACGTCGGCACCGTACTCCTTCACCTCCTCGCCAATGGCCTGTCCAACCTCTTCGACCAACTGGGTGTTCCAGGTGGAAGCCAGCAGGGTACCGATGGGGAAGTGGGTGCAGTAATAGGTAGCGGAATCACCCTCACGAGTAGCATCGATGCGCAGTCCGGCAGGTCCGTCTGCCAATACGACGGCGGGGATGCCCAGCGAGTCGAGTGGGAAGGTGGTGCCGGCAGCACCTGGCACGATGCTCCGGGTGGCACCAATCACAGCATCGTCGCCAGAGAAACCGGCCATGCCAGTGCCAATCACAAAGTGTGCCTTGTCCTCGAGCGAGAGCTTCGACAGAATCTCTTCCTGGTCGATGGTCCTGGTCACTTTGTCGGCAGAGGTACAACCCACTAAAGGTAAAAGGGTAAGAAGGTAAAAAGGTAAAGAAACTCTTACCATCCCCTGAACCTTAGTCAATAATCTCTTCTTCATACTGTATTTCTTTTTGCTTTTTTCTTTTTCACTTTTTTACTTTTTAAAAAGTAGCGGTGTGAACTCTGAAAGGTAGATACGCCAGTTGCGCCAGATGTGTCCACCCTCTGTCTCCAGATAGGTGTAGGGATGGTGCTTGGAGTCGAGATAGGCTCGCAGATCGTTGTTGTTCTGGATGAGGAAGTCGGTCTTACCGATGCCGATCCAGAAGAGCTTGGGGTTCCTCGTGAACAGCTGGTCAATCTTCTGGTTGCGGTCGGCATAGATGTTGGGGAAGCCGCCGTTGGCCGTGTTCTGCTGCTGATCGACGGCTGCCGAGAACAGTCCTACGTAGTCGAACAGGTCAGGGTTGTTGATGCTGATGAAGAGGCTGTGGAAACCACCCATGGACAGACCGGCGATGGCGCGGTGTGCCTTATCCTTCTTCACGCGATAGGCCTTCTCGATGAACTTGACGACATCGGGGAAAGCGGTCTCGAACGAACCTTCCATCGTCTTGGGTAGCATCATGGTGGGCACCTTGAAGCCCTCGGAGGTCTCGCCCGGACAGGCCTCCTGCGAGATGTTGCCGTTGGTCATGACGACAATCATGGGCTCTGCCTTGCCCTGGGCAATGAGGTTGTCCATGATCTGGGCAGCGCGTCCCAGCTCGCTCCAGGCGTTCTCGTCGCCACCAATGCCATGCAGCAGGTAGAGCACGGGATATTCCTTGCCGCTGGTCTCGTAGCCGGCAGGCGTATAGACCGTGCAGCGGCGTGTCAGACCTGCCGTGGGACTCTCGTACCACACCTTGCTGACGGTGCCGTGGGCTACCTTGTTCACCTTGTACAGGTCGGCACGCTCACCCCCGATGAGGAAGATGTTGAAGAGGTTGTTGATGTCGCGCAGCGAATAGACATTGAGGGGGTCGGTCACCTTCACGCCATCCACGATGAGGTTATACATGTAAAGCTCTGGCTGCAAGGGTTGTGAAGTGAAGCTCCACACGCCCTTCTCGTTCTTTACGAGGTCCACCACGCCGGGGGCGTCATAGCTGCCGTAGCCTGCTATCTCCACCTTCTGCGTGGGCAGGAAGTCGCCCGTTATCTGCACCTTCTGTGCCTGCGGGGCAACCATGTTGAACGTCACGGTATTGTCAGCATTCACCACGGGAGAGGCTACCTGTTCGCCCTGTCCCCAGTTCAGGTTCTGCTGAGCCTGTGCTGCCATGCCTGTGAGGCAGAGGGCAGCAATCGCTAATATCTTCTTCATAAAAATCTGTAATCTAACTATTAATCCTTAATCTGTAATCATTTAAAGTACTTGCCCAACTTGGCCATGAACTTGGGATAGCAGCCCTTCCAGAAGGCCCAGTCGTGAACGCCGGAACGCTCGATGTACTCGAAGTTGGCGAGTCCGAGGGGCTGGATGGTGCCTGCCAGCCAGGGGCAGAGGTCATAGACCGTGGCATCCTCGGTGCCTACCTCGATGGTGAGGTCGGGCAGCTCGGCAGCAGGTGCGGCGGGATAGAGCTCGAAGAGGTTGGGCAGTCCGTCGATGTAGCAGGCGGGACTCATGGCATAGGCGCAGCAGAACATGTCACGATGTTTGACGGCATAGTAGAGTGTTCCGTAGCCGCCCATGGAGAGACCACCGACAGCACGTCTGGACTGGTCCTTACCCACGTTGAGCATGACCTCGATGGTGGGGATGAGTTCGTTGAAGAAATAGTCCTCGTAAGCCAGTCCGTCCTGATAGCCGTTGCAGTAGAAGGTCTGCATGGCGTCGGGAGTGACCACGACCATCTTGCCGACCTCTCCGTTTGTGATGGCGGCACTGGTCAGAGCAGCGAGGTCGCCTTTCTCGAGCCACGAGTTCTGGTCGTCACCATACCCGTGCAGCATGTAGAGTACGGGCAGGGTGGTCTGACCGTCGTAGCCGTCGGGCAGATAGACCGAGCACTTCATCTGACGGCCCAGAGCCTGGCTGTCGATGATGATGTCGTTGATGACGGTTCCCTTTACCTCGAGGTAAGAGACGAACATGATGTTGAAACCAGCATTCTCGGTGGTGCCGCCGGCTGCGTCGATAACGCTCAGGCCGGTGCCTTTCAGC
>Ga0265300_10002682_pt1 | contig 15155 bp, 11 predicted proteins | sample AusTroGonzalo_MG_FD_193482 | JGI IMG/M metagenome (GOLD analysis project Ga0265300, IMG submission 193482) | Bovine rumen microbial communities from tropical cattle in Woodstock, Queensland, Australia - Gonzalo_03 | ecosystem: Host-associated > Mammals > Digestive system > Stomach > Rumen ...
AGGCTCCAGAGAAACTAGTTGCTCAGGTAGTAACAGCAGCAAAAGCAGTTACACAGATAGCAGAAACAGCTATGCAAACAGAAAGCGAAGTTCCTGAACCTACAGAGAAGGCCACACAGCCCGATGAAACGGCTAACAAACCAAAGGAAGATACACCAAGCCCACAGGTACATCCCCTACTGTCAGCAGAGCCTAAGGCAAATTCTCATGTGGAGCATCATCAGCAAAAGCCGATGCGCCTTACCATGGGGCTGTTTGCCCAGGGTAACACCAACGATATGAACAATAAGAATGCGGTGATGATGAACCCACAGTTGATGCATCGCGTGGCTGCAACGCGTGCTTTCCTGCTAGATTACGAAGAGCAAGAGAGTCATAACCAGCCCATATCGTTCGGTCTTACTGTTGGCTATCCACTCAATACCTGGTTGTCGCTCAGTTCGGGTTTGGTTTATACCAAGCTGAATTCAACCTTTACCACCCAGATGCCCAACCATCAGATACAGCGTCATCAGAAGCTCCACTACATAGGCATGCCCCTGAACCTGCAGGCCCACCTGTTGCAATGGCATGGCATCAGTCTTTATCTTACTGCAGGCGCTCAGGCCGACTGGAATATCAAGGCCGAATCGAATACCGATAGGGTGAATCAGGTGATGGACAAGGATCGCATGCAGTGGTCGATAGGTGGCAGTTTGGGATTGGCCTACCATATCATCCCTCAGCTGAGTCTGTATGCCGAGCCTGGCATTCGGCACTATATAGATAATGGTAGTACTATCAATAATTATTTTAAAGATAAACCTACGAGTTTCAATCTACAGTTGGGACTCAGATTCGACTTAAACTCACCAAAATGAAGAAACTATTATTACTCTCACTACTTACCCTCTCTTTGACGGTAAGCGCACAAACCAGCGAAAAGCCCGCCAGGAGTATCTCAGCAGAGTTTCTTGGTGCACACTTAGGATATGGCATCAACTACGACTCGCGATTTAAAGGTAACGAAGGTACTGGCTATCGAGTTGGATTAAGCTATTCCCATCTTTTTCCAGGACAAGACCAAGAAACGCATGGTGTGGCCGTCCCTTTAGAACTAAACTACCTCTTCGGTAGCAAAGTGTTGAAATTTGAGCTGGGAGGCGGTAGCACGGTTGGCTACTATCATACAAGAAATTTTGCGACAGCCCCTGATCACCCAGAGGAAATAAAAAATCGTATCGGTTTTATTCCATTCCTGAATGCTGGTATCAGATTACAACCTAAGCGTGGCCTAACACTACGACTGGGAGTTACCCCCATCTGGGCCATATTTCCATACCCCTACGTCAGCGTAGGCTATGCCTTTTAAACAACAATCCCCGCCTGTTGGGCGGGGATCGTCATATTATTATAAGCTAAATTACTTCAGCAGATTCATTGTATCGGTAGCAATCATCAGCTCCTCGTCGGTTGGGATGACAACAACCTTCACCTTTGAGTCATCGGCAGAGATGATGGCCTCTTCGCCACGAACGCTGTTCTTCTCGTCGTCGAACTTCACACCCAGGAACTCCAGGCCCTTGCAAACCTCAGAACGCATAGAAATCTGGTTCTCGCCAACACCAGCGGTGAACACAATCACATCAACACCACCCATGGCAGCAGCATAAGCACCGATATACTTCTTAATACGATAGAAATACATCTGCTGAGCCAGTACAGCCTTTGGCTCACCAGCCTTAGCAGCGTTCTCTACGTCGCGCATATCGCTCGAGCCACCAGTGATACCAGCTACACCACTCTTCTTGTTGAGCAGGTTGCTCATACCATCAGCATCGAGACCGAGTTTCTTCTCGATGAAGGTAACAGCACCACCGTCGATATCACCAGCACGAGTACCCATTACCAGACCCTCGAGTGGGGTAAGACCCATTGAGGTATCAATACACTTGCCATCCAGAACAGCAGCGATAGAACCACCATTACCGATATGGCAGGTAATCATCTTAGTACCCTCGGCCTTGATACCCAGGAACTCGCAAGCACGAGCTGATACGTAACGGTGAGAGGTGCCGTGGAAACCATAGCGGCGAACACCGTACTTCTCGTACAGATCGTAAGGGATAGCGTACATATAAGCCTTAGCAGGCATGGTCTGGTGGAAGGCGGTGTCGAACACACCAACCTGAGGCAGACCTGGCATCAGCTCCTTAACAGCATTAACACCCTTCAGATTGGCAGGGTTGTGCAGGGGAGCCAAATCAGAGCACTCCTCGAAAGCCTTCAGAACCTCGTCGGTAAGAATCACGCTCTTATTAAACTTCTCGCCGCCATGCACCATACGGTGACCTACAGCGTCGATCTCCTTCAGATCTTTGATCACACCGATTTCGGGATCGGTAAGCAGAGAGAAGATAAACTTTACACCCTCAGTATGCTCGGGGATATCGTGCATAATCTGCTTCTTCTCGCCATTGGCCAGCTTTACCTTTACAAAGGCATTGTCCAAGCCTACACGCTCGGCACCACCGCTGGTCATCACGCTCTTATCGTCCATATTGTACAAAGCGTACTTGATTGACGAAGAGCCACAATTCAATACAAGAATCTTCATATTTAATGTTTAATCTTTAATGTTTAATGTATTACTTCTTTGCATCCATTGCCTGACAAGCAGTGATAGCAATCATGTAATAGATGTCGTCGATAGAGCAACCACGCGATAGGTCGTTTACAGGACGTGCGATACCCTGCAGGATAGGACCGATAGCGATAGCATCGCCCAGGCGCTGAACCATCTTATAACCAATGTTACCTACCTCGAGGTTAGGGAATACCAGTACGTTAGCCTTACCAGCGATATCAGAACCAGGAGCCTTCTTAGCACCTACTGATGGAACCAGAGCGGCATCGGCCTGCAGCTCACCATCAATCTTGAGTGCTGGATCGAGTTCCTTAGCCAAGCGAGTAGCCTCAACTACCTTATCTACTACCTCGTGCTTAGCAGAGCCCTTTGTTGAGAAGCTGAGCATAGCCACACGTGGCTCAGCAAAACCAGCCACGCTCTTAGCAGTCTGAGCGGTGCAGACAGCAATCTGTGAGAGCTGAGCAGCATCTGGCATTGGGGTAACAGCTACGTCGCCAACTACCAATACGCCATCCTCGCCATACTGCTTCTGCTTAGAGATGAGCAGCAAACCACCACTTACACAGGTGATACCAGGCTGGCACTTGATAATCTGCAGGGCAGGACGCAGTGTATCGCCAGTAGTAGAGAGTGCACCAGAAATCTGACCATCGGCACCTTCGGTCTTGATAATCATACAACCCAGGTACAGAGGATTCTTAATGAGCTTACGAGCCTCCTCGATAGTCATACCCTTGCTCTTGCGAATCTCAGCCAGCTTCTCAGCAAGCTCTTCGCTCTTGTCGTAGTTTTCAGGGTCGATCAAGGTTGCCTTACCAATGTTGGTGAGTCCCTTCTCCTTAGCCAGAGCCTCAACCTTAGCAGGGTTACCAATCAGGATGATGTCGGCGAGGTCGTCGGCCAGAGCCTTATCGGCTGCACAGAGTGTACGCTCCTCTTCTGCCTCAGGGAGCACAATGCGCTGCTTATCACTTTTAGCACGCGCTACAATTGAACTTAATAGATCCATAACTTTGATTTGTTTTAAAATGTTATATATATGAATTCTTTATTGTTCTAATTCTTTGGTGAGGATACTCTCCAGTTCCTCGGCCGAGAGACGCAGATGGAACTCGCCTTTAACAGCGACAGAGATACCACCCGTTTCCTCGGATACAACGATGGCCACAGCATCGCTCTCTTGCGATACGCCCATGGCAGCACGGTGTCGCAAACCCAACTCCTTTGGGATATCCATATCGTGACTTACCGGCAGGATACAACCTGCGGCCTTGATACGTTTCTTGGATACGATCATGGCACCATCGTGCAAGGGTGAGTTCTTAAAGAAGATGTTCTCGATGAGTCGCTGATTGATATTGGAGTCGATCTGATCGCCGGTCACAGCTATCTCGTCGAGTGGCATCGCACGCTCTATCACGATGAGCGCACCTACCTTGCCACGACTCATATTCATCGATGCCATCACAATAGGCATGATAATCTCCTTAAGTGCCTTCTTATCATCTTCGCCCACATCCCTTGATGTAAATAGTTTGGCAAATGCCCGCATACGACGGTGGGCACCTACGTTATAAAGGAACTTACGGATTTCGTCCTGGAAAAGTACGATGAGCGCGATAACACCCACACTCACCAGCTTATCAAGTATCGAGCCAAGCAACTTCATCTCGACCACCTGCGACACGAACAGCCACGTAATCACAAACATCAGAATGCCTATGAACACGTTAAGCGAACGTGATTCGCGCATCAGCCTGTAGATGTAGTAAAGTATCATAGCTACAAGCAGGATGTCGATGAAGTCCTTTATGCCAAACTCGAAGAACATGTTTATTTTGCGATTTGACTATTTAACGATTGCACCATTTTTACGCATTCTACGGCCTGACGTACATCATGCACTCGGAGGATGTGAGCCCCCTTCATGAGCGAGATGGTGTTAAGCACCGTAGTACCATTGAGCGACTCCATAGGCGTAGTACCCAAGAGTTTAAAAATCATCGACTTACGCGAGATGCCTACCAACACGGGCAGTTCCATCACGTGCAGACGCTCCATCTGGTTCATAATCTCGTAATTCTGCTCCAGCGTCTTACCGAAACCAAAACCAGGATCAAGAATGATATCGCAAGCACCACAATCACGCAACTGCTGTACCTGTCGGGCAAACGACATCAGCATGCTTTTCAGCGTGGGCTGCTGCGACATTAATATATAAGGTACGCGTAAGCGCGACACTAACCGGTACATGGTCTCGTTGCCTTCGCTCACATCGTTAATGATATCGGCACCAAACTCCTCAACCGTCATATGGGCCACATCGGGACGGAACGTATCTACCGAAATAATGGCATCGGGCAACTCACGACGGATAATCTTCAAGCCAAAACGCAGGCGCTCCATCTCCTCGGCCTCCGACACCTCGGTGCCACCAGGACGGGTAGAATAGCCACCCACGTCAATCATGCTGGCACCTTCGTCGATAATCTGATGACAACGCTGCACAATTTCAGCCTCAGTCTGCACTCGGCTCCCTGCATAAAAAGAGTCGGGCGTAACGTTCAGGATTCCCATCACCTGCGGGGTGCTGAGATCCACTAATTTGCCTCGAATTTGAATCGTTTCGTTCATATCGCCCACAAAGATACACATTTTTTTTGGATTAAGAATCCTGAATTAAGAATTTTCACTATCTTTGCACCAAAAATAACGAAGTTTATGGATATTAAGGAACTATACAAGCTGTATGAGCAGCATCCGTGCATCACAACCGATAGTCGTGACTGCCCCGAAGGAAGCATCTTTCTGGCACTGAAAGGTGAGTCGTTTAATGGTAATAAGTTCGCCTTGCAGGCACTCGAAAAAGGCTGTGCTTATGCCATCGTAGATGAAGACGTGGCCAACGATCCCCGCATCATCAAGGTTGACAACTGTCTGCAGACTTTCAAGGACCTGGCCCGCGAGCATCGCCGCCAGTTCGATATCCCCGTAATCGGTATCACAGGCACCAACGGCAAGACCACCACCAAGGAGCTTATTGCCGCTGTGCTCTCACAGAAATACAATGTGCTCTACACCCAGGGTAACTTTAACAATGATGTAGGTGTACCCAAGACGCTGTTCCGTTTGAACAAGGAGCACGAAATAGCCGTGATTGAGATGGGTGCCAGTCACCCTGGCGACATCAAGACGCTGGCTGAGACCGCTGAACCTACTTGCGGACTGATTACCAACGTTGGTCGTGCCCACTTGCAGGGCTTCGGCTCGTTCGAAGGTGTGATTAAAACAAAATGCGAACTTTACGATTTCCTGCGCAGTCGCGAGGACAGTCTTATCTTTATCAATGCCGACAACGAGCACCTGATAGATCAGATTAGCGACGACGAGGAGATGTGGTTATCACCCTACTCTACCGATCCCGACAACCAGTACTCGTGCATCAGCGGCGAGGTATTGGAGTGCAACCCATTCCTGAAGTTCCGTTGGCGCGAGCCTTTGATGGTACTCGAAGAAGAAGGTCGCAGCACCAAGTGGCACAAGGTACAGACCAAGCTGATTGGATCGTATAACATCGACAACCTGCTGGCAGCCATCGCCGTAGGTATCAACTTTGGTGTAGATCGCAAAAAGATTGTAGCCGCCCTCGAAGCCTACGAGCCATCCAACAACCGCAGTCAGATGACCGTTACCGAGAAGAACCATCTGATAGTAGATGCCTATAATGCCAACCCCTCATCAATGCAGGCTGCCCTCGAGAACTTCAAGATTATGCAGGCCGACAACAAGATGGCCATCCTTGGTGCCATGCGTGAACTCGGCGAGGTATCGGCCGAGGAGCACCAGCATGTGGTTGACTACCTGAAAACATCGGATATCAAGACTGTATGGTTGGTAGGCGAAGAGTTCGAGGACACCCAGTGCGACTTCCGTAAGTTTAAGGATGTAGAGGAGGTAAAAGCCGCCATCGCTGCCGAACAGCCAACAGGCCATTACATTCTTATCAAGGGTTCAAACAGCACAAAGCTCTATCAACTGCCCGAACTGCTGTAAGACATTGATCATTGAAGTTTAGGCTTTGAACTTTAAAGGTTGCACGCTGTGGGCTATTCTGCTGGGGCTACTAATGATTAGTTGCGGAAAGCAGAGATATCAAGACGAGAGCCTTGAGCAGAGTAATGGTGTGTACTACTGGCGCACCGACTTGCATCTCGATTCTACCGAGCGTGCCTTCTTAAAGCAACACCATATTAATAAGGTATATTGCAGATATTTTGATGTAGTGATGAGCGATGATGGCACTGAGCCCAAGCCCAATGCCACCATCGCTTTTACTGATACATTACCAGCCGGCATCGAGCTCATACCCACCGTTTATATTACCGAGGACTGTATGCACAAGCCCCACAAGGACCTGGCCGAAAAACTGGTGAAACGCATTATGCAGATGAACGAGACCAACCACATCGGCAACGTTCACGAGATACAGATTGACTGCGATTACACCTCAAAAAGTCGCGCCACGTACTATCAGTTCCTGGAGCAAGTACGCCATCACCTATCACCCACCTCCTATCACCTATCCACCACCATCCGACTGCACCAGCTATCAATGCCCGTGCCACCTGTGGATTATGGTGTGCTGATGGTTTACAACACGGGCGATCCACGTAAGTGGCAGGAACGAAATCCCATTCTCGACTATCGCGATGTGTATCCATACCTTAACAAGCTGGCCCAGTATCAGTTACCCCTTGCTGCAGCCTACCCCGTTTACCAATGGATACGCAACATACAGAACGTAAGGATAGAGCATACCGTTGAGGCGGCCGAGATATTGAAAGTAAAGAAAGCCTTAGAAAAAGAGCGCCCCAGCCTAAGCAAGGCTGTCATTACCTATCATTTGGAAACAGATAACATTAACAGATATAAGACCGAGACCTATGAAGAGATTTATCATCATTAGCCTTTTATGTGTACTCGCCATGCCCATGATGGCATGCTTGTGGTGGGACACCACCAACTCCTATCTGTTCAGCATGTACGAACAGAAGAACTTTAAGAACCGTGTGGAGCGTATCTGCAACGACAACTGGAAAGCCTATCTCGGATCTACCGAGGAGTACTTCTGGTTTAATGCCGACGATGCCATCAAGGCCGCCCGAAAGAAAGGCGATGTCCTGATGGTGAGCTACCTACAGAACCTGAAGAAATACCTGAACTGCGTAGATATTGAACAGCGCAAGCAATACGAGTGGAACTACCCCACTCCTCAGGACATAAACGCCCAGAAACGCGACCTGCAAACGGTACGCACCTATGCCATTGGCAAAACCAAGACCAAACTGCGCTCGCAGCATGCCTTACTCTATATGCGCTGCAACATGATATTGGGTCGCCATCAGGACAACATTAACTTCTGGGAGCAAACAGCCAGCAAATTCATCGAGACCGTATATAAGGATATGATGAAGAACATCTATGCCGGTGCCCTGTATAAGAGCGGTCGCACAGCCGAAGCTGGCGAGATGTTTGCCGAGATGGACGACTACGAGAGTTTGATGACCATCTATTATAAGAAACGCTCGTTCCAGGCCATCAGTCAGCAATACCAGCAGAACCCCAATGCCAAGGTGCTGCCATTCCTGTTGCAGGACTTTGTAAACAATGCTCAGGAAGCTGAAGATGCCAAGACCGAAGGTGCTTTGGGCGGTAAGCTCTTTATCCGCGACATCAACCAGCAGGAGTCGGTTCAGATGCAGCAGTTCTGTCAGAAAGTGGTACGCGAAGGTAAAACCGAAACACCCATTATGTGGCAGAGTGCTAAGGCCTGGCTCGAATACCTGGCAGGCAAGAAACAGGAAGCCCTGAAAGACATCAACACCGCCATGCAAATGGAAGGTACCCAGCGTATGAAGGATAATGCCCGCGTGTTGAAGTTCTTCATGACTACCGCCACAGCTAAACCCAGCGACAGTTTTGACACGTATTTTACCGAAGAGCTGACATGGCTGCAGTCTAAGCAGCAAACAGCCGACGGATTCTTTGACAGTGCATTGCGACGAATCTCGTATCAGGCTATCGTGCCCCACTATCAGAACAAACCCGAGCAGCAGTTGGCGCTGATGATTATCACCAACAACACCGATTACATCGAGCGTATGGAAACCATGCCTGTGGCCGACCTGGAGAAGTTTTTCTATTACACCAAGACACCAGGCGACAAGCCCTTCGACCAGTTCCTGCAGCGCCAGTTCCAGATTAACGATTCATCGTACATCGAGCTCATCGGCACCAAGTACATGCGCTTAGCCAAATGGGACAAAGCCATCGAGTGGCTCAGCAAACTGCCCCTGACATACTTTAACTATCACCACAGTCAGGAGTACCTTTATTATTCTACAGCACGCAAGTACGATGTTGAACCTTGGCTAACACGCCAGTGGCTTGATAGCAGCAATGCCTACAAGCGCGAGCAGAAGTGGAACAAAAACATCAAACTCGAATTCTGCAAGGAGATGCAGACCATGGAAAGTTCGCTGAACCTATTGCAAGACAAAGCTCTCGACCAGCGTTATTACGACCTGGCCGTACGCTATGCTCAAGCCAGTTTGAAAGGCGACTGCTGGTGGCTACTCCGCAGCTCGAAGAACATCTACGACTCGGTACGTGTAAACGAGATTGACTTTGGTGCTAAAGCTGCGGAGCTGTTGCAGAAGACAACTATGACAAAGGATAAGAACCTGAAGTTGAAAGCTATGTTTGCCATGGGCTGGCAGGAACTCTATAACGCCACACCAGGTGCCAAGCTGTGGACCAGCAATGAATGGAACGAGCAGGCAGCCGACTATATCAGGCAGTATAACCGCGAATCGTGGCAGTTCCGCGCCTTCCAGAATCTGTACAATATGGTTGAGAATACGACCAACAAACCAGCGTACATTACCAAGTGCGATGAGTACGACCAGTTCCGTCAATACTACAGTAAGCATAAATAAGGGATTTAGTAAAAATTATCCCTTTTCGTGCACGTATTTCAAAAAATAGATGTACCTTTGCAGGCGATTCTTCGGAATCACCCGCAAAATCGGGATGTAGCGCAGTTGGTAGCGCACTACGTTCGGGACGTAGGGGTCGGGCGTTCGAGTCGCCTCATCCCGACCTAGAGCAAGAGAGGTGACTGTGTAAAACGGCCACCTTTTTTATGGCTTTATGTATAAATTTTCGTCCAGAAATGCATTTTTTTGCGTTTTCCCTTGGATATTCCGCTAAAATTGAATAAATTTGCACCCCGTAAGTTAGAAACGTTAGAAACAAAACTGAATATTATGGCAGAAACATTGGAAGTGAAGGAGCTTGACCAAGTGGTCGTACGCTTCTCTGGTGACTCCGGCGACGGCATGCAGCTTGCTGGAAACATCTTCTCTACGGTCAGTGCCACCGTTGGTAACGGCATTTCAACATTCCCCGACTATCCAGCCGACATCCGCGCCCCGCAAGGTTCGCTCACTGGTGTATCAGGTTTCCAGGTACACATCGGTGCTGGTAAAGTTTACACCCCTGGTGACAAGTGCGACGTGCTCGTAGCCATGAACGCAGCCGCACTGAAGACTCAGTATCGTTACGCTAAGCCCGCCGCAACGATTATCATCGACACAGACTCATTCGGTCCTAAGGATCTGGAGAAGGCCCAGTTTGCTACCGAGGATTACCTTGGCGAGATGGGTATCGACCCCGACCGTGTGATCCAGTGCCCTCTCACTACCATGGTTAAGGATTGTCTGGCCGACAGCGGTATGGACAACAAGGCTATGCTGAAATGTAGAAACATGTTCGCGCTCGGATTGGTTTGCTGGCTCTTCGATCGCGACCTGAACCTCGTAGCTAACTTCCTGCGTGAAAAGTTTGCCAAGAAGCCTGCTATCGCCGAGGCTAACATCAAGGTGATTCAGGCTGGTTGGGACTACGGTCACAACACACACTCAAGCGCTATCAATGTTTATCGCGTAGAAACCAAGGAGAAGACTCCTGGACGCTATATGGATATCACCGGTAACAAGGCTACCGCTTACGGCTTCATCGCTGCTGCCGAGAAGGCTGGTCTGCGCCTTTACTTAGGTTCTTATCCTATCACTCCTGCAACCGACGTGCTGCACGAGCTCAGTAAGCACAAGTCGTGCGGTGTCATCACCGTACAGTGCGAGGATGAGATCTCGGGTTGCGCCTCGGCTCTCGGTGCTTCGTTTGCCGGCGCACTGGGTGTTACCTCAACCTCTGGTCCTGGTGTTTGCTTGAAGAGCGAGGCCATGAACCTGGCTGTGATTATGGAGTTGCCACTCGTAGTACTCGACGTACAGCGCGGTGGTCCTGCTACAGGTCTGCCAACCAAGAGTGAGCAGACCGACCTGCTGCAGGCCCTGTTCGGACGTAACGGTGAAAGCCCCATGCCTGTAATGGCTGCTACCAGTCCTGCCGACTGTTTCGACGCTGCTTACCAGGCTGCTAAGATTGCCCTCGAGCACATGACACCTGTGGTGCTGCTCACCGATGCTTATATCGCTAACGGTTCGGGTGCCTTCAAGCTGCCTGAGATGGCTAAGCTCGATGCCATCAATCCTCCTTACGTTCCTGAGGAGTTGAAGGGTAAGTGGACACCATACATGCGTGCCGAGAACGGAACCCGCTACTGGGCTGTTCCTGGTCGCGAGGGCTTTGCTCATATCCTGGGTGGACTGGAGAAGGACTCTAACACAGGTGCTATCTCTACCAACCCTGAGAACCACGATCTGATGACTCGTCTGCGCCAGCAGAAGATTGACAATATCCAGGTGCCCGACCTTGAAGTTGACGGCGACGCCGATGCCGACCTGCTGATTGTTGGCTTCGGTTCCACCTACGGTCACCTGCACTCAGCTATGGATGAGCTGAAGGCTAAGGGCTACAAGGTAGCTCAGGCTCAGTTCAAGTATCTGAACCCACTGCCAAAGAACACTACCGAGGTACTCAAGAAGTACAAGAAGGTGGTTGTAGCCGAGCAGAACATGGGTCAGCTCGCAGCCTACCTCCGCATGAAGGTGGATGGATTCGTTCCTTACCAGTTCAATCAGGTCAAGGGCCAGCCATTCGTCGTAGAAGAGTTAGTGAACGCATTCGAGGACATTTTAAAGTAACCGCTTTAGCGCTTTTACAAAGCGTAGCGACTAAAAGAAGTAAACTATTATGAGTTATACAGCACAAGATTTCAAGAAAGGCCAGCCTCGTTGGTGCCCTGGTTGCGGCGACCACTTCTTCCTGGCTTCACTCCATAAGGCTATGGCCGAGATTGGCGTAGCTCCCGAGAACGTAGCAGTCATCTCTGGTATCGGCTGTTCAAGCCGTCTGCCACACTATATGGCTACCTACGGCATGAACACCATCCACGGTCGTGCCGCTGCCATCGCTACCGGTGCCAAGGTAGCGAACCCCAACCTGACTGTATGGCAGGTATCAGGTGATGGTGACGGACTGGCTATCGGTGGTAACCACTTTATTCACGCCAACCGTCGTAACATCGACCTGAACATGATTCTGCTCAACAACCGTATCTACGGTCTTACCAAGGGTCAGTACTCTCCTACCTCACCCCGTGGCTTCGTATCTAAGTCGAGCCCTTACGGTACCGTAGAGGATCCTTTCCGTCCTGCCGAGCTTTGCTTCGGTGCCCGCGGTCACTTCTTTGCCCGTTGCGTGGCTACCGATGCCAAGGGTACTGTTGAGGTTCTGAAGGCTGCTTACGAGCACAAAGGTGCCAGCGTAACAGAGGTTCTGCAGAACTGCGTAATCTTCAACGACCATTGCCACGATGTGGTTTACAACAACGAGGGTCGTAAGAAGAACGCCATCTATGTAAAGCACGGTGAGAAGTTGGTATTTGGCGAGAACAACGAGTTCGGACTGGTACAGCAGGGCTTCGGACTGAAGGTAGTTGAGATTGGCAAGGATGGCTACACCATCGACGATGTACTGGTACACGACGCTCACTGCGAGGACAACACTCTGCAGCTGAAGCTGGCTATGATGACACCTGAGGATGGATTCCCCATCGCTCTCGGTGTAATCCGCGATGTAGAGGCTCCTACCTACAACGATGCCGTTCATGCACAGCTGGCTGAAGTAGCTGCTCAGAAGAAGTATCACAACTTTGAGGAGTTGCTCGAGACCAACGACATCTGGGAGGTTAAATAACCTCTAAATTACCCGCGAGTTTGTAAACTCCACATATCAATCATCCCCATGGCAAATCGTCGTGGGGATGATTTTTGTGTAAAAATACACTCATTTATCGTTTTTTCTCTCAACTATAAAACTAATTTCTCAATAAATGATTATCTTTGCGCTCGATTTTTACTTAAAACCAAATATTAAAAAATAACTTATTACATATGTTTCACATTTACGAAGGATTTAATCTCGTTGAGGCGTATCATAAAATGCGTCACCAGCGTAAATACCATCCAGCAGATGGTACCAAACGTGCTATCAAAATCGCTTTGGTAACACTCGTTACTTTATTACTTTGGAATATGCCATCCGATTGGTTCGGCATCCAGAACCTCACCGTTATCCAGCAGCGCGTCATCGCTATCTTTGCGTTTGCCACGCTGATGTGGATTCTCGAGATTGTTTCATCTTGGGCCACGTCTATTGCCATCATCGTGCTGATGCTGCTCTTCTGTTCGGATAGTGGTATAAAACCGATGGTCGACCCTGAGATTGTAGGAAAAGTGCTGTCGCACAAGGCTGTGATGGCTTCGTTTGCCGACCCTATCATCATGCTGTTTATCGGTGGATTCGTGCTGGCTATTGCCGCCACCAAGACCGGTCTCGATGCACAGCTGGCCAAGGTGCTGCTGCGCCCCTTCGGCACACGCAGTGAGATGGTGTTGCTGGGCTTCCTGCTCATCACCGGACTGTTCTCTATGTTCGTATCCAACACCGCTACTGCAGCCATGATGCTCACATTCCTCACCCCTGTGTTCCGCCAGTTGCCTCCCGAAGGCAAGGGCCGTGTAGCCCTGGCCATGAGTATCCCTGTAGCCGCCAACCTGGGTGGTATGGGTACCCCCATCGGTACACCTCCAAACACCATCGCCCTGAAGTATCTGAACGATCCTGAGGGACTGAATATGGGTCTTGGTTTCGGTCAGTGGATGATGTTCATGTTTCCCCTCGTTATCTTGCTGCTGTTCATCAGCTGGCGCCTGCTGCTCAAGTTCTTCCCATTCACACAGAAGAACATCGAGCTCAACATTGAGGGTGGCATGCAGAAGGGCACACAGTCAACGATTGTTATCGTTACCTTCTTAGTAACCGTAGCCCTCTGGCTCTCCGACCAGGTAACTGGCATCAACGCCAACACCGTAGCTATGATTCCGTTCTGCGTATTTGCGCTTACAGGCGTTATCACCAAGCGCGACCTGGAGCAGATTAACTGGAGTGTTATCTGGATGGTAGCCGGTGGTTTCGCACTGGGTACTGGTCTGAACGCCTCTGGTCTGGCAGCTAATGCCGTAGAGAGCATCCCCTTCGGCGAGTTCTCACCCATTCTCATCCTGCTCATTGGTGGTGCCATCTGCTACCTGCTCAGTAACTTCATCTCTAACTCGGCTACTGCAGCGCTGCTCATGCCTATCCTGGCTATCGTGTGTGGTGCTATGGGCGACAAGCTGGCTCCTATCGGCGGCACACCAACCGTACTGATTGGCGTAGCAATTGCAGCATCAAGCGCTATGATTTTGCCTATCTCTACCCCACCAAATGCTTTGGCATTTGCTACGGGCTATGTAAAGCAGAGCGATATGTCGAAGATTGGTATCATCATGGGTATTGTTTCAATCGTATTAGGCTTCGGTCTGGTTTACATGATGGGAACGCTACACCTCATCTAAATAACAAAAAACCCTCCCGATTGGGAGGGCTTTTTTGTTTTATAGCTTTTTATAGTTTCTCGCCGTAACAGAGATCGCCACAGTCGCCGAATCCCGGCACAATGTATTTGTGCTCGTTCATGCCAGGGTCGATAGCGGCACACCAGATGGTAGAGCCATCGGGAAGCGCACTTTTCACAACCTCAAGTCCCTCGGGTACAGCAATCACACAAGCCACATGAATCTTCTTAGGCTTGCCTGTCTTCACTAACGCCTCGATACTGGCAGCCATCGAACCGCCCGTAGCCAGCATAGGATCAACAATTACCAGCGTTTTGCCTTTAGCACTTGGTGCAGCCAGATACTCGGTATGCACGCCCACCTCGGTATGCTCACGGTTGGTATACATACGATAGGCCGAAACAAAGGCGTTATCAGCATGGTCGAACACATTGATAAAACCCTCGTGGAAAGGCAGACCAGCACGCAGCACTGTGGCAATGAGCAGATCCTCCTTAGGCAGCTGGATGTCGAGTGTGCCCAGCGGTGTTGTCACGGTCTTGGGGCGATACTCCAGTGTTTTCGACAGCTCGTAGGCCATCATCTCACCCACACGCTTA
>Ga0265300_10002688_pt1 | contig 15117 bp, 17 predicted proteins | sample AusTroGonzalo_MG_FD_193482 | JGI IMG/M metagenome (GOLD analysis project Ga0265300, IMG submission 193482) | Bovine rumen microbial communities from tropical cattle in Woodstock, Queensland, Australia - Gonzalo_03 | ecosystem: Host-associated > Mammals > Digestive system > Stomach > Rumen ...
TTCGTAAATATTTCAAAAAGGATCAATTATAAAATTATATCCAATATCTCATCGAGCATTTGTGAGTGTGTGATATTTGTAAACATATTGTAAATATGTAATGGCATCTTCCTGTGTTTTGATTGTCGTATTGTCAGAAGCAGTATGATGAATTATAATTTTTGTTTTTTTATTCCTATGATATTCAGTTCGTCGAATATTTTGTCAATTATATGTTGTATTTGATCGGTCAACATACATATCACTATAATAATTCTTCATCAAATAAGCATTCGCTGTGTTTTTCTTTTCATTTGCTTTATCGCTTTCTGCTACTTTTTTCAGATATGCTGAATAGTTTGTGGCTCTAAGTTCATCCAAAGCTTTTTGATTTGCTGCTCTGCTGGCCAATACTGATTGCCGTTTACTATAACTTGTTAATCTCATAGTTTCATCTGCTCATCGTTCTGCACGAGAAATAATTGTAATTCATGGTAAATTCCAATCAGCAGCAAATATTTTTGAATTGGCTAATAATAGTGTAATTCATAGCAAAGCCAATATTTTTGATATTTTTTTCATTTGCAACAAAAATTAGTCGAAATAAAATTCGTTCAAAATTTTTATAGTGAATAATGATTGTTTTTCAAGAAATGATTAAAATAATATAATATCTTGAATATAATTTTTGAAACTTTATATTAAATGTGTTTATTTTGATATGAGATATTATGGAATTTACTCATTTACATTGACATAGTACATTTTCATTTTTAGAAGCAATTTGAACACCAAAAAAACTTGTAGCAAAAGCAAAAGAGCTATGATTTACCGCACTTGGAATTACTGATTATTTTGCTATGTATTGAGCAATTCAGCTTTATGAAGCTGCAAAAGAAAATGAGATTAAGCCAATAATTTGAGCAGAATTGTGATTTGTATTGGATATAAATTGATTTAATAAAGTTGATGAAATTTGAAATATTTGTTTATTAGCAAAAAATACTGAATGATACCAGAATTTAATGAAATTAGTGTCTGTAGCAAATCAGGCATGAATAGCTGGAAAACCAAAAATTGATGTAGAAACTATTTGAAAGTTTAGTGAGTGAATAATTGCTTTTATGTGATGAGAAGAATCATGGATTTGAAAGATGATAAATAGATCTGAGACAGACGACAAAATCATGGAGATTGTTTGAATGATCCAAAAAAAATTATGAAAAGAAAATGTATATTTTGAAATCATCGCACAAAAAGAATCTGAAAATCAAACATTGAAAAAAATTAATCAAAAGATTTTGTCTTTGGCAAAAGATAATTGAATATCTGTGATGACTGATAATGTATATGATTACATAAACAAATGAGACAAAGATGCGCGAGAAATGGCTTTAGCAATCAAAGACAACAAAAGAATGTTTGATTCTGATAGGAGAGATCCAAAATGAGAATTTTATTTAATGACTTGAGATGAGGTAAAACAAATTTTGATTTGAAATTGATATGATGAATCAGAAGTTGATAGTTGGATTGCTACAAACAATAAAATTGCTGATGAAATTGATATAAAGATAAATATGTGACAGTGACTTTTCCCAAAGTATCAGCCCTATGATGATATCAAAGAAATTTATGAAAGCATTAAAGATTCTTTAATTTCTGATTAAACAAACATGGAAAATATGTCTGATGATAAAATTTTTTTTATAGCCGATACACATTTTGGAAGTGAAAAGATTTTTCATTATGAAAATCGTCCATTTAAATCTGTTGAAAAAATGAATGAATCAATTGTAAAAAATTGGAATGATACGGTTTGAGAAAATGATATTGTACGGTTTTTGTGAGATTTTTGAGATGATTCTTTTTTCTCTAAATTAAGCTGAAACAAGTATTTAGTCAGATGAAATCACGAGACAAAAGAAAATGAATATTATAGGAAATTGTGATTCATTGAAGTATATGACATGCCTGTGATATTTCAAGGTTTCTGGATATTGTCGCATGAACCATTGTATGTAAACGCTAATATGCCTTATGCAAATATATTTGCTCATGTACATTTAGATCCAAAGTACAAAACAGTATCTGAACAAAGTTTCTGTGTGAGTTGTGATAGGATTGGATTTAAGCCAATTTCATTTGCTGAAATAAAAGCCGAGATTAATAATCAAAGATAATTTTGACAAAATGACAATCTATTTTTTAAAATTTCAATTGAAAAAATTTTTGTGATTAGTAATTATTACATACGTTGTTTATTTGTCATTCTGAACACTGTGCCCGGCTTTAGCAGGGAAGCGAAGGATATAAGTATTTTTTTATATTCTTCATTTCATTCGTTTCACTCATTCCATTCAGAATGACATTTTGCATGTTTTTATAATGACCAGATTCAATGAATATACAGGAATACTTAGCTAGTAAATTGAATGAAGAACAATGTAAAGCAGCTTTGCATACAGATACTTCTAGTCTGATCTTGGCTGGTGCTGGGTCTGGAAAGACTAGGACTTTGACTTACAAAATTGCTTATTTGATGTTTGGATTAGGAATCAAGCCAAGCAATATTTTGGCCGTAACTTTCACAAATAAAGCAGCGAACGAATTGAAAGAGAGATTGATTGATTTAGCTTGAGAATTTGCAAGTTTGGATTTATGAGTTCAAAAAGATGTAAAAAAAGATGAAATAACATGAGATTCTATAGATGATTTTTTGGCTTTTGTAGAATCTACGGCACCCAAAAGCAAACCAGCATATTGAGTAAATGATTTCAAATGGATTTGAACATTCCATAGTATTTTTTTGAAGATTTTGAAAGAGGATATTGAATGACTTGGTATGAAATATGACAAAAATTTTTCGATTATTGATGCTGATGATAGTGCCAAAGTTATCAAAGATTTGCTGAAAAAGTACAATATGGAAGATGTATTGAAGCCAAATGAAGTGAAATGATTTATAAGCAACGAAAAGAATAATTGATTTGATGCAAAGATGTTTGAGACGAAAGTCGTAAGTCAGTACGATATGAATATGTGAAAGATTTATACTGAATATCAAAAAGAATTAGAAAGATCAAATATGCTTGATTTCGATGATTTACTGCTATTACCATACTTATTGTTTAAGAAAAAAACTGAAATATTGGAGAAACGAAAAAAAAAATTCCTATATATTATGGTAGATGAAGCTCAGGATACGAACTGGATTCAATTTGAATTGATGAAAATGCTGAGCTGAGAAGATGGAAATATCACGATGATTTGAGATGATTATCAGAGTATTTATGGTTGGAGGTGAGCTCTCATGGAGAATTTTTTGAATGTAAAAAAGTATTGGCCTGATATGCAAATGTTTAAATTGCAGATAAATTATCGTTCTCGTCCTTATATTGTAGAAGCTGGAAATGCTGTGATAAAGAAAAATATCAAACAATATGATAAAGAAGTTCGTTCTTTTAGAGAAGAAAATGGAAAAATTACAATTTTTGGAAATAATACAGAAATGGATGAAGCTGCGAACTTGATTGATTTGATTTCTAAAATGAGAAATAGTGGGAAAATCCAGTCTCGATGAGATGTGGCAATATTATATAGGACAAATGCTCAGTCCTCCCCTTTTGAGCAAGTTTTAGTTCAGGAATGAATTCCATACAAAATATGGTGAGCATTTAAGTTTTTTGATAGGAAAGAAGTAAAAGACATTTTAGCTTATATGAAATATTTGGCGAATCCAAATGATTCAATTTCGTTGAAAAGAATTATTAATTTGCCGTGAAGATCTATTTGAAAAGCGACTTTGGACAAATTGGAAGAATATGCAGCTGCAAATTGATATAGTTTAAATGAAGTAATAGAAAATATTGATTCTATACCAGAAAAGGTCACTCCACAAGCAAAAAATGGAATTTTGGAGTTCAAAACTTTGATACATGAAATCACAGATAACTGGGATAGTTACTCCCCTGCTGACGCTATGGAAAAAATTGTAAAATGAATAAAATATAGAGCTTATTTGGTAAAAGAACATGGTAGCGATGAAATTGCCGATGAAAAGTACGAAAATGTATGACAATTGATAAATCTTGCTTCAAAGTATGTAGAAAAATGACAAGAAGCAATTAGGCAATTTATGGAAGAAATTACATTGCTGACCGATGTCGCTACTGATGAAGGTGGAAATTTGGATGCGATAAAGCTGATGACAGCTCACAGTAGTAAATGATTGGAATTTCCAGTAGTATTCATTGCTTGATTGGAAGATAATGTATTCCCACTTACGAATGCCATGATGGAGCCAAATCTTTTGGAAGAAGAAAGAAGATTAATGTATGTAGCTATCACAAGAGCGAAAGATCACTTATTTTTGTCGTATGCAAATAGTAGGATGACTTGGTGACAAACAAGAAGTAATCCTGAAAGTAGATTTATAGCTGAAATACCTTTGGAACTTGTAAAAAGATACGATTTATGATCAGGTTCTGTCTGAGAATGAAATCAACAAGAAGAACATTATGACATTTCAGAATGACATGTAGTGAATCATAAATTATTTGGAAATTGATATGTCTTGGAAGTTTGGAATAATCTTGCTATAGTAAAATTTTACAATCCGAAATTTGGAGTAAGGAAGATTGAATTAAGGTTTTTGAGAAAAGTGGAATAACTTGGTTTTATAGGTAATTTGTTGTTGGTTTATCTCAACAATTTGTTTTTATATTTCTTGAAAATCATTATGAAATGCTTATAATGTCAATATAGGTTTATTTTTTATTAATAGTTTTGATGGACAAAAAATTATGAGTTTTACTAGCTGTGGCTACACTTACGGCATGATGTGATCCTGAATGGCAAACGGATTTAAAGAAAGTTAAGAATGATACAAATTCTCAAGTTGTTGATGTAATTAAAATACCTGATGCTGATAGTACAATATTATACGATGAAGCAATTGAAAAATGAAATGTCTATGACAGTTTAATTCAAAAAATCAATGCACCTATTGTTTCGTGAAATTTATTGAAACCAGAAATGACAATTACAATCGATGATTGATGTGGTTGAAAAAATACAGATAGAATTTTGGATACATTGGCGAAATATAATGTAAAAGCGACATTTTTCATACCATGAGATCGTATAAGGATGCATGCACAACAGCGAAGAAGAGCCATCGATGAATGACATCAAGTTTGTTGCCACTCTTATGATCATCACTATTTTAAAACATCTGAACCAGAGTTATTAGAAAAGCAAATATTAGATTGGGAGCAAGCAGTAGTCGATTCTCTTTGAGAAGATTATTTAATTAGGATGAAAAGAGATTTTCCATTTTTCCGTTTCCCATGATGACACTGAGATACTAAAGCAGAACATCTTGCAGTATTAAGGAAATTGTGATACTTACCATTTTGACGAAGTGACTGTACATGGAAAGATGATCAAAAATTATATAATTGAGAAATTGAATTATTTCACGTCAAACCTGAAGATTTTTGAAGAATATCAAACTGCATTCAACAAGCACAATCACAATGACTTACTTGTAAACCATTAACTGAAACAGTAAATCCGAATGATTGATATGAAACTCCAATTACTTGAAAAAATTTACGATCAGAACGTAGAAAAGCAAAAGAATTACTAAAACAAAAGGAATTAGAATTAAAGGATGAAGAAAATTAATCATCAATTCATAAAATATCAATCAATTCTGCTAAAGTAGGTATTGTAATAAATTTATTTTCTTTATCATAACTTATTTTTTCAGTTTTTTTTGAATCTTTGTTTTCCCTTTTTAATAACACTGCATCCATTCAGGCACCTTTTGCTCAATCAATATCTTTTTTTTTGGAATCTCAAATCATAATCATGTCATCTTTTTTTAATTCATAACCATCTGATTCTGCATCTTTTTTTGCTACATCATATATTTGATTGAAAATTATTTGATCTGGTTTCACAGCTCAAACATCATACGAAAGCGCCTCATAATCAAATATGCCATCTGGGATAAATTTTCTCAATGGAGCCTCGAAATCTTGTGAAAGATTTGAAACTAATGCCAATTTATATCAGCTGTTTTTTAATTTTCTTAAAACTGCCAAAGTCTCTGGATAAATTTTAGTATTTTTTACTTCTTCATCAGTGTGCTTTTGTAGTATATGAAGTGCACAATTTGGCATTTTAAATCCATCTACTGAATCATATGCTGGTTTTATGTCTTCTTTTTTTGTTGTTTGAATTATGTTGTAATACTTTTTAAATGGTGTGATTCATAGATTTCTCAAAAAATATTTTGCTTTTCAATAAGAGCGAGGACGAAAAATCAGTGTACCATATAAATCGAAACAGATAATTTTCTTCTGTCTCAGTATTGGATTATCATTTAAGATTTCACTAATTGTTTCCGAATTATCGACTTTGGTTTCTGAATCGCTTTGAATCTCCTTTCCTTCTATTGTTTCAGCTGATTCTTTTATCCTTCACATTTAATATATAAATTTGTAAAATCATTTACTTTATTAATAATGTGATATAAAATATCAATGAGAAAAAACACATATTTTGGTCAAAAAATGATTTGACATTGGGAATAAAATTCTTATATAGGAAATGAAATTTTTATTTTATACATGAATACGATGAAAAAAACTTGAGAAATTATTCTTTACAAAAAACCTGATGGGACATCTGAAATTGATGTAAGGTTTGATTGAGACACGGTTTGGTTAAACCAAAATCAAATTGCGAATCTTTTCGATGTTAAACAACCAGCTGTTGCAAAGCACTTAAAAAACATTTTTGATGACTGAGAGTTGGACAAAAATTCAGTTTATTCCATTTTGGAATATACTGCAAATGATGGTAAAACTTATAAAACGCAATTTTATAATTTAGATGCTATTATATCTGTATGATATCGTGTAAATAGCAAAAATGCCACATCTTTTAGAATTCGAGCGACAAGTATACTCAAACAACATTTATTAAAATGATATACTATAAACCCCAAAAGGTTGAAAGAAACCGGGATAGATGACTTTGAAAAAGCAGTTTTACTAATTAAAAAAAATATTGAACATAACGTGTTGAGAGATCAAGAAATTAAATGAATGTTGTCATTGATTACGAACTATGCACATAGTTGGATTTTGTTGCAAAAGTATGATGAATGAACTTTGGCTCTCGGTAATTTAGATATTAAAAAGGCTGAAAAATTTACTTATGAAGAAGCTATATCAGCAATAAACGATATGAGAAATGAATTTTTGCCAAAAAAAGAAGTTTCAGAAATGTTTGGTATTGAAAGAAATGATTGATTAAAATGAATTATAAATCAAATCTATCAATGATTTGGATGAGAGGGATTATACCCAAGTATCCAAGAAAAAGCAGCAGCTCTGATGTATTTTACAATTAAAAACCATCCATTTTCAGATTGAAACAAAAAAATCTGAGCATTTTTGATGTTGGTGTTTTTGTGAAAAAATAATTTATTATATCGTAAAGATTGAACTAAAATTATTGATGAAAACACACTTACGGCCTTAACTTTACTAGTATCTACAAGTGAAGCCAGTGAAAAAGAAATGATAATAAAATTGATTGTTAATTTTATTACAGAATAATATTTAATAATTGATTCAATAATAATGCAAGAAATGGAAATGAACAAAAGAGAAGTCTGACAAGAATGAGAAGATTTGGTGCTGGAATATTATGAGGAAAATTGATATGAAATCCTTGATACAAATTACACTATTAGATGATGAGAAATTGACATTATTGCTCAAAAAGATTGAGAAATTGCTTTTATTGAAGTAAAAGTTGTCAATTGAATGGATGATATCATGTGATATATCACTCCAAAAAAATTAATGCACTTGGAAAAGACAATTCAAAATTATATGTACAAAAAATGATTAAAATTTGGGGTAAGAATTGATGTGGCTTTTGTGAAAAACAATAAGATTTTGGAAGTGTATGAAAATGTGACGAATAATTAGTTTTGCTGGTAGTTATTAGCTGATAGCTTATAGCAAAATAAATGCTATCAGCTATTAGTCACAAGCTATTAGCTAAAATTATTAAAAAATCTTGAAAGGACAAACCATATTGTTAAAAGTAGCAAAATATGTTTATTTTTATTGTAATTAAAATTTATGAAATTCATAAAGTGATTTATAGTATTTTTGTGCTGAATATTAGTATGATGAATTATATTCAAGTATAATTTAGTCAACATTTCAAACTGAATACAAAATATTGTTATAAAAAATAATTCATTATGATATTATCAAGATAAATATTCTCGTTTTGAATTGGTCGATGCAATTTTGCAATATGATTATTATTATCCTGAAAATATTGATAGTTGATCTATGATTCAAGACGCTGTAAAAGCTTATGTAGATGCTATCGATGATCCTTATACTGTATATATGGATGCAGAAGAAAATAGTGGTTTTATGAATGAATTGGAGTGAGAAGATCATTTTGAGTGAATTTGAGCAGTAGTTAGTAAAAAAGATTATTATATATTGATAGAAGAAGTGATAAAGAATGCTCCAGCATATAAAGCATGAATCAAGCCTTTGGATCGTGTAATTAAGATTGATGATGATTATATTCAAGATTGGGCACTGGATGAGGCTGTAAGTAAAATGAGATGACCAGCATGATCTTTGGTGACCTTGACATTGGAAAGAGGTAGCTGAGAAGAAACACAAGTTTTAAAAATTGAAGTTACCAGAGATACTGTTAATGTTCCATCGGTAACGAGTAGTATTTTTGATATTTGAGAAAAGAAAATATGATATATCGAAATCTCTACTATATGAGAGGAGACCGAGAACTTATTTAAAAGAGAGGTTAAAGAATTAAAAGATAATTGAATTGAGTGAGTAATATTAGACTTAAGATGAAACTGATGATGATACTTGGATATCGGAGTTCAAATTGCCTCACATTTTGTGCCAAAATGACAATTAATAGTTGCTGCTAAATATAGATGATATTCGGATACAAATTATTATTCAAAATGATATTGAGATTTGGAATGAATGAAAACTATTGTTTTAATTGATTGACTTACAGCAAGTGCATGAGAAATTATTGCTTTAGCATTACAGGAGCAAATTTGAGCAACATTGATTTGAACGACGACGTTCTGAAAATGATCAATACAGACGATATTGCCTTTTGATGATTGAGATAGTATAAAATATACTGTTTGAGCTCGATATCCACCTAGTGATATGAGTGTAAACGAGATTTGAGCATCGCCAGATATTGTCGTAGAATTTGATGCTGATGCTTATACCAATGACGATATCGATAATCAATTGGAAGAAGCAAAAAATTTATTTAAATAATATTTATTAATATGATTAAAATTACTGTACAGGCTACAGATTGAACAGATTTAGGTTCATTCGAAGCTAAAAAATGAGAAACAATAATGGCTTTAGCACAGGCAAACAATGTTGAAATTCCATTTTCATGTGGAGCAGGTGCTTGTGGATTATGTTTATGTTATATTATCGAATGAGGAGAGTACATCAATAAAGCTTATACAAACCCATCTTTTATGGAATTGGATGAAGATCAAGTTTTGACTTGTATAGCTGCTGTAAAAGATGAATGTTTTGATGATGAAAATGCTAATATCGAAATAGTTTTGAAAAGAGCAGTATAATTAAGAATTAAAAAATTAAGAATTAATAATTTAAAGAAAATCCTAAATTATTAATTATTCATTCTTAATTATTAATTATTTAGTTTACTAAATTTGAAATTTGGATTTTGAAAAAGAATTTATAGAAAAACTGATAAAAAAGGATCAAATGGCCTTTAATGAATTTTATTTGAAGACCATTGATGTATTTTCTCGTTATTTGAATACGAATTATTTTTTGGATAGTACTGAAATTGAAGATATTTTGGCTGATTTTTATGTTAAATGGCGAGATGTTTGTGATAAGTATAAATTTGAACAATCTTTTTCTGCTTATGTTTGGACTGTATTTAAGAATTTGTTAAAAGATAATTTCAAAAAGCATAAAGATATACCATTTACAAGCATGTCTTCATGAGGTGATGATGATGAAAGTTTTGAAGATACGTTGCAAGATGATTTGGATATCATAGATTTTTTGGAATCTGAATTTCAATTTAAGCAAATTGAACAAGCAATGCAAGATCTTGATAATGATAGTAGGGAGTTGATTTATTTGAAATTTATTGAATCAAAAGATAATAACGAAATTTCAGAGATTTTATGATTATCAGTTGATAATGTTAGACAAAAAACGTTTAGAGCTTTAAAGAAATTAAAGTCTTTACTTGATGATATGCAATAATTCTAAATACATTTTTAAAAAAATGTCAATTAGTATAAGCTAAGCATCAATTACACTACTTTTAGAAATGGTAGTTATTAACTGATTTTTTAAAGATAAGTACATAAATAAAAAAAGTGTAAAAAAAACTCAAAAATATATTGAAATTGGTCGGAAATAACCTAGTATAAATATCGTACATAAGTACTTGTTTTATTTATTAAATTGTACAATTATGACAAAAACTGCTCTTATCGCACAATTAGCTGAAGAATTAGGAGTTTCTAAGAAATTAGCAGCTGAATTGGTAAACACTTTTATTGACACTGTAATAGCTGGTGTTAAAAAACAAGGTGAAGTTAGAATCCAAGGATTCGGAACTTTCAAATCTTCAAAGAGAAAAGCTAGAGAAGGAGTTAATCCTCAAAATCCATCTCAAAAAATCAAAATCCCTGCAATGAACGTTGTTACATTCAAAGCTGGATCTGATTTCAAAGCTGCTGTTAAATAATAGCAAACTTAAAATGAGAAATATGAAAAAACCCTCTGCTGAGGGTTTTTTCTATTTAAATATTTTATATTTATTTGTGAAATTTTAGGAAACTTTTTACATAAAATCTATTTTTTTAATTTCTTTTAAAGTTTTTGTCTCTCGACTGGATGCCTGAACTTCTGCAATATGATATGCTCATATTATAAACATAATCAATCTTGTCATTCAAATTCCTCATCAGATCGTATATGGTAATTCTTTTTTCATTATACTTTGGTGGTATGGTAGTTTTAATTTTTCTAATTTTCATGCTTTTTCAAGTTGCTTTACTAATGATTCTTCTGACACACGAATTCACATTGAGCTAAGCTCTATTACTCTATCATATTCTTCATCATACATCAACCGATCTCAATCTAAACTCCAATCATCGTAGTCAGGGCTCCTTGTTCAATGCACTACCCCACTCTTCAATTTGTCTCATATTCCTATTATAAATACTGCTTTATGCTCTTTTGATATCAAATATTCTCTTTCTTCTGGTGTTTTCATTGGATATCTAGCTTCCAATTCCTGTGTAGTAATGAATGTAATCTCTTTTGGCAATTCTCTATATAATTCTGGATACTTTTTATATATCACACTACTTGTTATAAGAAGACTTTTATAAATGCTCTTTACTGTCTCTTTTAAGTAATCAATGGTCCTATCTTCTGCTGTGATTGACTTTTTCTCGATCATACTGTTCAACATACATAGAATGTAATGGATCTACAATTTCATCTTTCCTGATTGCTTTCATCTCTGTATACAGACCTTTTCATACTGGAAATCAGTATTTTCACAAAGCCATTCTTTTCCATTTAGCAAGAGAATGTACAATTTCAAATTTTTCTCAGGATTTTTCAAATGATACTCATTTTTCTGTACCAGTTAGGTCATCCTGTAATCATGTATCAGTTCTCACAAACAAAGGTGCTCAAACCTTGATTAAATCCAATTCTTTTTCAAATATTCTTTCAAAAGTTTGTTTTATCTCAGCAATAGCTGAAATCTTTTCTAAATAAGTTTTTTTTCTGTCTTTTTTCATTTTAGTTTGATTAGTATTTAAATAATCTTTTTTTCAATTATAATTTTATAAAATAGATTTGTGAAAAATATTGAAATTATTGTGAAAAAAGAATTCCTCAATTTGAGGAACCCTTTTACACGATGTGATACACACATGAGATAATAAAAATTGTTATCCCGCCAGCTATTGACAGAAATCCAACTATCCAATGATATTTCGCATTGTACAAAACATCGCCCAACGAAAATTCCCAATATGGTATTGGAAGTATTTCAGCGATTACATTATATACTACTCTTAATACTTCCCATATACCAAAAATGATCATAATTGGCAATGATATAGCAGCCCAGGATGCTGCTATTGCAAGCGCAATCGACAATATTACAAGCACCAAATTGATTATGTACATTGGCGTTTGGAATAAATTGATCCAAAATGAACATTCATTCATTGGGACGCGCAGGCCGACGCACCATTGTGGTATATCACGGACGAACCATCGAATTAACAATGTTATCATGCAATATGTTGCACACATGACAATAAGTTTCAGCAGTTGGAATTCATCGTCTGACCATTCTCTTCTTTCATTTCTTTTCATTTTGTTTTTCCCTTTCTGTTATTTATTTGTTTTTGTTATGAATCATATTTAATATTAATATGGACTATACTTATTAAGCTAATTCTTTTAACTTTCCATCATCTAATAATAACACAACAACTCATATTATTAGACAAATCAAATCACTTAAAACCTTGTGGTCTGGAAATATGAATGTATCGCATAAATCCCAGATGCCTCTCCAAACCATGATAACACATGCACAACTAATTAGCATGTTCAGGTTTGAATTATCATCGTTTCTAAATCTTTTTAATAACCGTTTGTCTCTCTCCTTTTTCTTCTTTTTCTTAGGTCTTTTCATCTTAATATTTTTATTTGTAAAATCATATTTTTATTGTTCAATTGTATTGTAAACAATGTGATTGTGAAAAATATTACAATTTTTATGAAATTTTTCATATGCGAAAAAGAGCTGAGAAAATCACAGCTCTTTATTCTTATTCCTACAACGTCCACAAACTTCGCAGCAGTTAGAACATCTAATCGCTGTATTTGAAATTTGTGAAAACCGTTCTGGATGCCTCTTTATAGAGATTTCCCAATCAATGAAGTAAATCATCGATATCAGAATCAGAGTATAAGAGGGTACAGATGGAATGAATACCAATGGAGAATTCAGCATCAGTTGGTCCCATCCGTAGATTCGACAAGTTGTGCAGCACTTGTTCCCCATGATAGCGCCGAAAGGACACCATACAAGGACAAACAGCTTATCGAATATGCGCAGGCTTATCATTCCTACTATTATCGTTTTCTCATCGATAATATGGAAATAGTATGAGAAGCCTTCCACAACCAGGAACATGATCCACAAGATAAAGATCCTTACCGCCTTTCTACTTTGTTTTTTGATATCATTTTTTATTCTGACATCATCAACAGTTTTGCATGCGATATAACGACTTTTTCTGTGTTTCGTAGCTCCTGTTGGTCGGTCTATGCAAAACAGTGATTTAATCGCTGTCCACATTCCGACAATCCAAATGGCAATTAACCAGTTTGGATGATTTACACCAGAACCAAGTTTAAAGGACATTCCGTCTTGGGTAATAGCCCACATAAAGACAAAGATCCAAAACATGATTTCGATATAAATTTCTCTTCTTTTTATTTTCATATACTTTTATTTTTGTATTGTGATTGTATTGTATTTAGATGTGAAAAATATTGAAAAACTTTTGAAAAATAAAAAATCCCTCAAAATTGAGGGATTTTTATATATTTATTTATATAGTTAAAATTGGTATACTATTCAAGCTGTCGGAGTTAATTTTCCATTCTTGAATATACAACTCAACTGTGCTCAAAATCATTTTCAAAGTTTTACGTCTAATATGATACGTCCATAAAAATGTCATTTATATCATGTTTCGTACCATCACTGTCATGTTATTTTTAAGGCTTCGTTTAATCCTTTTTCAATAGTTAAACGAAATGCATCACTATCTTCTCAAGTTTTAAATTTATGGGCATACATTCATTCAAATCTTCGTCATCCATCTGTAGTATATGATAGCACTACATCTGGAGAGAATCCGTTTGCTTGTGGCAAGTGGTCTATAAATGTATACTTTCATTCAACTCATAGTCAGAATCTTCAAAACTTTTTATTCCAGTGTAAGTTAAATACTGTTGCTCTTGAAGCGGGTTGGTCTGGATCGTTATGGAAGTCATCTAGCCTAATTGATGTAAACCCTAATCATGTTTGTGGGTGACTCATATCTACCACTGCAATTAATGTTCATCTATCACTACACACTTCTGCAAAGTCTCATGCAACTCAAGTTCATACATATAGCATTCAGTGTGTTACAAGTCCACCTTGAACAGCTGGTTGCTCTTCTTCGTCTTCTAACTCCAGTCAGTCTTCTCATTCTCATTCATTAATTCATTCAGGTTTTGGTTCAACTGTTGATCCATCATTTTCATCTGGAATTGGATCTGGTTCTCGATCTGGTCATCGTGGCACATCATCTCATGATATTAAAGTGTCAGATTGGACTTCAGTTGATGGCTGAACTACAATTTCCTTTCCGTCTTCTTTTCTTTCTTGTGTTCTAACCTCCTGCGCCATTCATTCAGCAACCTTACCTAATAGTAAAGTACTAAATAATGCAACTCATGCAAATGCTTTTTTTAATTTTTGTTTCATACCCCCATCGGGCTCAAGACGTTCTCTAAATCATTTTCATTTTCTCATTTTTATATTGGTAATAATATAAATACATTTTTTTAATTTTTTGTTATATTTTTATTTTTGCATTTACAGTATAATGATTATTGTGTGTGAAAAATATTGAAAAATTTATGAAAATAATTTATTTTTAATTTATACAAAAGGCTGAAAGAAATTCTTTCAGCCAAAATAGTAAACACTCTAATATTGACTAATAAAAACTGTAAGCAATTGTGTGACACCTGTAATTATAACCAAAACAGTGTATATAATTAATGCCGTCTTACTGAATAATATATCAGTCAATTTTTCAGAATCAAAATCACAATACGGAATGGGTAATATATGTGCAAATAAATTGTAAAATGCTCTAACAAATACCCAAATAATCATTACAGAAACAACTGGTGCAAATACAGT
>Ga0265300_10002691_pt1 | contig 15112 bp, 10 predicted proteins | sample AusTroGonzalo_MG_FD_193482 | JGI IMG/M metagenome (GOLD analysis project Ga0265300, IMG submission 193482) | Bovine rumen microbial communities from tropical cattle in Woodstock, Queensland, Australia - Gonzalo_03 | ecosystem: Host-associated > Mammals > Digestive system > Stomach > Rumen ...
TCTCTGCGTTGGAAGCCCCGTGGACCGTGAGCTTTATTTTAAAGTCCAATTCCGTCGAAGATATGCTGCCGTTGCAGAAGCTCACGCAAAAAGCGAAGTACGACAACATCCAATTCAATCACGTGTTCTCGCGTTTTGAAATCAAGTCGTCGCAAGATGTGTTCCCGCTGGAATTCTTGCATATCAAGAGCAAGAACGTCACGCTTTGCGGTGAAGAGCCGCTTGCAGACTTTAGCCCGAATCTTGCGGAACTGCGCGTGGAATGCGAACGCGAACTGCGCGGTTTGCTCGTGCATTTGCGTCGTGCGTTCCTTTACATCAAGGAAGACCGCCATCCTCATGGAATTTACGTGCGTTCTCAGCCGACACTCTTGCCGTTGCTTTACGGCGTTTATTTCCTTGCGACCGGCAACTATCCCGAAAGCCACGAACAAGTTTACGAGATGTTCCCTGACGTGCGCATTCCCAATGCGACCAGTGACAAGAACGTTCTTTTAAATGACGTCAACAAGTACATCGAAGCAGTAACCGCAATTGTCAATCAAGTCGATGCGATGAAGGTGTAGAAAATCATTCAGATTTTAATTTTTTTTCTAATTCCAGAATCGTCCTTAAAGTTCCTGTAGGACGAGATTTCCTAGACTGCTGAATTTTCAGGGAATCTTCTGGAATTTCCCATACTCTCATTATAGCAGGTCCCATTGGAGCAGAACGTCTTCTAGCATTCTTTAGCCTACGTTCATCATCGCTAACAACTGTTTTGTCGAGAACAGATGTTTTAAAGCCATCTTTATAGGTTTCTTCCTCTTTCAATTCTCCATTTTCATTCCACACTTTCCAAACGCCAACAGGCATGTCATCTTCATAATACTCTTCTGCCTTTAAGCGCCCGTTTTCGAACCACGTTTTTCTAACGCCGTCCAGTTTTCCGTCGCTATAATGTTCTTCCTCGGCGATTTTTCCATTCTCATGCCACGCTTTCCGAACACCTTCTAAATTGCCGTCTCTATAATAAAATACAGATTTCAATTTTCCACTTTTATACCACCTTTTCCATACACCATGAGCTCTGTCTAATACGTAATTATCTTCCCATTGCAATTTTCCATTTTCGTACCACCATTTCCAAGTTCCATAACGCTTACCGTCCTTGTAAATAACCTTCGATTTTAGGCGACCATTGCTATACCACTCCGTCCATATTCCATCAAACTCACCATTTTTATAGAATCGCTCATCTTTCAATTGTCCATTTTCATACCACGCTTTCCAAGCACCATCAAGCACGCCCGACTTGTATAAACTCTCTTCTTTCAGTTTTCCGTTTTTAAACCATTTTTTACTCGTCCAATCAAGTTTATCTGATATATAAAAAGATTCAGTCTCTAGTTGTCCATTTTCATACCAAGATTTCCAAGACCCCTCTTTTTTGTCAGACTTGTATTTTCGTTCGCTTAGCAAATGCCCATTTATAACATCCCACATTTTCCAAGTTCCATCTCTTTGGCCTAGTTTATAACTTGCTTCCGAAAACAAATATCCATTAGACCACGTGTTCCAAATGCTGTCTTTTTTTCCTTCTTTGAAATGCCCTTCAACAGACAAATAGCCATCACGATTCCATTCCCTACTAACACCAAATTGCACACCATCTTTATAATGGTTTTCCGATTCTAACACCCCGTTTTCATACCATTCCCGGCTCACGCTATCACGAATAAAGTCTTCTTTGCAGTCCGAAATTTTTCGACAATTCTGCACCCAATAACTATAAATTTTACCTTTATAGAACTCTTCTTTCGACAATTGTCCATTGCTATGCCACCATTTCCAGACACTGTCGCGCATCCCTGCATAATAAAAACCTTCAAATGCCAAGCGCCCATTTTCGTGCCATTCTCTCCAAACTCCGTCTTGCTTGTCATCTTTATATAAGCCTTCTTTTTGTTTTTTTCCATCTCTATAATACGAGATGTACGGGCCATCTTTAACACCTTTGCGATACGTCGTTATCTCTTTATGCACACCGTCGCTATAATACTCTTTGCGCTCCTCGACACAGGCTGCGAGGAAAAATAGTAAAGCGACAAATAGCGCGAATGGGAGATGTATTTTCTGATTCATAATCATTTAGGTCAAGTTAATAATTTCTTTGGGGATACCGACCCCGAAACAGGTCCGGGGTGACAACGTAAAGGATAATATGTTGGATGGGGCTATAGCCTCTCCCCTTTGGAACGATTTTCTAATAAAAGACATTTCGAGGTTTCACCAGCGGTTCTATACGAAGTTCCTTCAGCCGTTTTTTCATTTCCTTTTTCATCTTTTCCTTATCATTCTTATATTGTTCTTTTATCAATTTTCCGTTTTCATCCCATTCTTTCCAAACACCTTTTTTGTAATCCTCCTCATACGCTCCCATTTCTTTCAATCGTCCTGATTTATGCCAAATTTTCCAAATACCTTTTCTTTCACCATTTTCACAGACGCCCGTTTTTTCCATTTGTCCGTTATCATACCAATATTTGACAATACCTTCTAGCTTACCGGATATATAATTTTTTTCAGTTGCTAATCGGCCATTTTCATGCCATCTATTCCAAGTTCCATGCTGTTCACCATTTTTATAAAGTCCTTTTTCTCTCAATTTTCCATTTGAATGCCATTCTTTATAAATTCCATCTTGTATGCCAGATATGTAATTTTCATCAACAGCTAACCGACCATTTTCATGATATTCTTTCCAAGTTCCATGTCGTTCACCATTTTTATAAAGTCCTTTTTCTTTCAAATTTCCATTTGAATACCATTCTTCATAAATTCCTTCCAGCGTTCCATTTTTATATTGTTCTATCAATTCAAATCGTCCACTTTCAAACCACGATTTCCAAACGCCATCTTCTTTACCCGCCTTGTAATTTTTTATTGATTTCAATTTGCCGTTTTCATACCATTCTTTTTGAGTTCCATCTAATATTCCTATTTTATAACATTTTTCCTCATACAAGCGACCATATTTATCCCATTGTTTCCAGCAGCCATCTTTTTCACCATTCTTGTAACTTCCAGATTCTTCTAACCTTCCGCTATATTCATTCCATCTTTTGAAAGTTCCATCAAACACACCTTCTTTATAATTTTCGTCCAATACCAAAAAACCGTCGGAATTCCATACCTTCCGAGGACCATCCAATTCTCCTGCTTTATATTTTTCCATTTCTTTCAATTTGCCATTTTCAAACCATTCATTCCATATACTATCATATTTGCCTGATTTATAAAAATGAACCGTTTTCAATTGACCATTGGGGTACCACTCTCTCCATGTGCTATCGTCTTTACCCTCTTTATAAAACCGCTCCCAGCGCAAAGAACCTTCTTCACACCACAACCTTTTAGGCTCATCCGGTGTGCTTAACAATTTATATAAATCACAAATCGTTGAAAGATTTACAAACCCTGATTTACTGACACTTGTCACACCTTCGTTCATAATCAACATTTCGTTTGAATACCACGACTTCCATTCTCCATCAAACTTACCTTCTTTGTAATTTTTTACTTCATCCAATCGACCATTTCCGTACCAAGACTTCCATTCGCCATCATATTCACCGGCCTTATAATTAATTTTCTTTTTCAATTGTCCATTTTCATGATATTCCTTCCATGCGTTTTCCAGTTTGCCATCTTTATAATATTCTTCAACCTTTAATTTTCCATTACTATACCAAGAATTCCAAACACTGTCACGCTTGTCATTTTTATAGAAGCCCTCTTCTTTTTTGTTTCCATTTTCATAATACGAGATGTATTTGCCGTCTTTTACACTATCGCGATATGTCGTGATGGATTTAAGCGTTCCACTATCGTAATATTCTTTGCGCTCCTCGACGCAGGCTGCAAGGAGTATTGCAAAGGCGATGAATAGCGCGAATGAGAGGTGTGTTTTCTGTTTCATAATCGTTTATTGCAAGTTAATAAATTCTTTGGGGAGATGGCGTCCCCGGCATAAAAGTGAATCCAAGAAATAATGGATCCTATCGCCTGCGGCTCCAGGATGACAGGCCGGGGTGACAAGCGCCACGACGAGTCAACGCAATTCATAAATTCGGGGAAAAAATTCGATGAGAGAGATCTAATAACATGGGATGGCTGAATTCGTCTTTCTTCATTTTTCTTTGTTCCGTCTTTATCAATTTTCCACTTTTATCCCATACTTTCCAAACATCAACTGGCTTTCCATCTTCATATTTTACTTCGCTCATTATTTTTCCGTTTTTATACCATCTTTTCGTAACACCGTCGAGTTTTCCTTTTTTAAAATGAATTTTCTCTTTCAGTTTTCCATTTTCGTACCATGTTTTCCATACACCGTCTTTTTCATCAGCTTTATAAAAACCAGATTCTTCTATTTTCCCGTTTTCATACCATGCTTTCCAAGCTCCATCTTTTTTGCCTGCTTTATAAAAGCAGATCGACATCAAATGACCGTTTCCATGCCAAGATTTCCAAGTACCATTTTCTTTACCATCTTTATAATATTCTTCCCATTCTAGTTGTCCATTTCTAAACCATCTCTTATGGACTCCAATAGATTTACCTTCTTTATAGAATCGTTCAAAAGATAATTGTCCATTATCATACCAAGATTTCCAAAGACTGTCAATTCTACTCTCTTTGTAATAGCTTTCAGATTTCAATTGTCCATTCTTGTACCATTCTTTTTCATAGCCATTCCCAGTAATAAGCTTTTCACATACCTTCCCAAGCAAGTCCTCTAATCCTGTTGTTTCTGAACTTTTCCTGCAACGACGTTTCTTTCCTTCAGATGATTCCCATTCCTCTTTTGGATTGCCATTTTTATACCAACTTTTATTGGCGAACTCTGTTCCATCCTTATATATTGTTTTCGTTTTCATTTGACCGTTGTAGAACCATTCTTTCCACTCGCCATCTCTTTTATCGGCTTTATAATAGCCTTCTTCTTTTAGTTGTCCATTTTCATGCCAGCATTTCCAAGCTCCTTCTTGCTTGCCTAATTTGAAATTTTCTTCACTTTTCAATTGTCCATCATCGTACCATTCTTTCCAAACGCCATCCGGTTCGCCGTTTTCATATTGACCTTCTCCTTTTATTTTTCCATTTTCATGCAATTTTTTCCAAATACCATATCGCTCGTTTGCTTTATATTGTCCTATTTGTTTTACGTTCCCATTTTCGTAATACGAGATGTACTTGCCATCTCTAAGGCTATCGCGATATGTTGTTATAGATTTAATTCCGCCGTTGATGTAATATTCTGTACGCTCTTCGGAGTTGCAAGCCGCGAGGAGTAAGGCAAAGGCGACGAATAGCGCGAATGAGAGGTGTGTTTTCAGGTTCATAATGTTTTTCTCAAAGGAATTCTCTTTCTTGGAGTTTCAAGAATCCATTTTTTTATTTCATCCCAATTATTTACTTTTTCTACTTTATCCCAATTTTGCTCATTTATCAATTCACCTTTTTTATTCCACTCTTTCCAAACACCTACTTTTTCGCCATCTTTGTAATGACCTTCATACACCAATTGTCCATTTTCGAACCATTCTTTCCAAACGCCATTTTTCTCGCCAGCCTTATAAGATTGTATCATAGCCAATCGACCATTTTCATGGTACTTTTTCCACACACCAACAAATTTGCCATTATCATAGAATTCTTCAGTCTCTATATGTCCGTTTTCGAACCACGTTTTTCGAGCACCGACATGTTTTCCTGCATTATAATGTCCCATCTCAGCAATTTTTCCATTTCCATGCCATGCTCTCCAAGCACCATATTTCTTACCTGCTTTGTAATATTTTTCAGATTTCTTTTTTCCATTTGCATACCACGTTTTTTCAAAGCCATCCCCAACTGAATGATCGAGACACTTTGGTGGCTTAGGATCTCGAACAGCCCTCGAAACCACCAACAGAAATTCGCAATCAGAAGTTAATCCTCCGTTGGAAAACTGTTTTTCACTTTCAATTCGACCATTTTCATACCAGCTCTTTGATGTAAATGGTCTTCCATTTTTATAAAAAGTATCTTCCTTTATTTGTCCATTCTCAAACCAATTCGTCCAAGCACCGTTTCTCTTGTTATCTTTGTAAGTTCCTTTCAGCATTAGCATTCCACTTTCATGCCATTTCTTATAGACAAGCTCATTATTATTGGAATCAAAAATCGTTTCCGAAGATAATTTTCCATTTTCATACCACGTTCTCCAAACACTATATTTTTTGCCCGCTTTATAATAACCTATTTCTTTCAATTTTCCATTTTCGTACCACATTGTTTCAAAGCCATCCCCGTCAGGAAGACCTTGACACTCTGACATTTCAAAACGATCCCAAATCCTGAACAAATACCTATATGTTTTGCAATCAGGAACTGCAAATACACCATTGAAAAAATGTTTTTCACTTTTTTTCGGACCATTTTCATACCAGTTTTTAGACTTAAAAAGCAGTCCACTCTTGTAAAGTTCTTCTGACATTTTTTGCCCTTTTTCATACCAATTCGTCCATACACCATCTTTTTCGCCCAATTTATAAGAACCTTTTTCTCTCAATTTCCCATTTTCATAAAACGATATGTATGGACCTTCTTTGTATAGGTCTTTATTGTGTTTAAAAAAAGTTAGTTCGTCTTTTTCTACAGAGAACCGACAACAGAACGCATCCTTTCGATACATTGTTATTGACTTAATTTTTCCGTTGTCATAATATTCCTTGCGTTTTTCAACACCATTATCGCAGGCGATAAAGAGCAAGGCGAGGGAGAATAACAATGCAAATGAGAGCGTTCTTTTTAATGTCATAATCGTTTATTGCAAGTTAATAAATTCTTTGGGAGATGGCGCCCGGGGTGACATGCTCGCAGGATGACATTCTTAATGTTCATAATTACAAAAGAGTTTTATCATTCTTCCTGCAATTTACAACATGCGAAGGAGATTGATTATAGACAATCTGTTAAATTATTGTAAATAAAAACGTCCTAAATTCCCAATCCTACATGGAATCGGGCTCCGCGCTTTAAATCATAAACGTCACGGACCAAGTAACCAACAGATGCAGAAATTCTAAAGTCCAATCCCAGATTAAATTCTGCGCTCAAATCGAAATGCGGCTCAAAGTAAAATGAAGGATGCTTACAGAACCAAAAGAAATCGAAATGATACCCCAAAGACAACGACAACGGGACATGTTCCGGCCAAGGGAACAACTCAACGCTAGGATTGAATAAATACGTGATCACGTAAAACGGAGCATAACCATAATGTTGATTGTACGCAAGAGATCCTGCAAATGCAACAAAAGCATATATGGGTTCGGTCATCGAAAACTGGTAAGATTTTCTGTCTTTAACAAGTCGAAATGAAAGTGCTTCGCTTTTTACATACAGTTTCATCTCTCCGCGCCGAGAAATCGACGGTTGCCATATAAAATAATCAAATAAATGATATTCGCCTTTCGAAATCTCGATATTCAAATTAGCTAGTGATCTATCTTCGGAAGACAATGAAGGTTCCGCATGAACAAGGCCGACCAAGCAGAACAACGATATTAAAAGACGTTTCATTCTTACAAACACAACAACATTATACAAAATTATTGGGGATTCTATCGTCCGCCTGCGACTCCCTCCAGGATTACTGTTTTCTAACCACTGTTTACTGCCTACTAACCACTTATTCCGCAGTTTTGCGGTAGGCTTTGGGCGATACACCGACGAGGCGTTTGAAGAATTTTCCAAAGAACGAAACGTCCGGGAAATTCAGAATTTTCGAAACCTTCTGGATATCTCTTGACGACGAGCGCAAAAGCACCTTGGCATCGAGCGCGATATGTTCGTCAATCCAGCGCTTGGCATTTTTGCCGGTCTGTTCTTCGGCAACCGCAGAGAGGTACTTCGGCGTGATGCCGAGTTCATCGGCATAGAACTTGACAGAATGTTGTTCGCGATGAAGCTCTACGACCAAATCAATGAACTGCGAAAACAATGCTTGTCCACGAGTTTTTGCAGCATCCATTGCAATCGGTTCATTCTTAATTCCGATGCACTCGTACAAAAGCCCAATCAGATAATTCTTCAGAACTTGCAAACGGTTCGAGTTCATTTCTGTTGTTTCAAATTTTCGTTTCAAGAATTCAAAACTGGCGTTCAGTTGTTCAAACTCGCTTTTATTCAGTTGCTGCAGCGGATTTTCGCGAAACTTCAAAATCAAACGCGTATTGTCATCAAAGCGGATGATGAGTTCGTCAATCATATTTTTCGAACAAGCGATACAAATGGGATCAAAGTCTTCCGACGGTTTCCCGGCCTTCACCACCTGTTCCGGGAAGACAACTAATAGCGACCCCGCCTCAAGATTGTAGGTCTTAAGGTCCAGCTCGACTTTCACGGAACCACGCCTCACAAGGAGCAGAACCGCTGCCTGCACATTGACATAATTTTGCAACCCGAATTCCTTGAGATTGCTGAACATGGCAATCTTGTCGGGTAGTACGTTCACCTGCTGAAGATACTTCAGCATCGAAAAATCCGCAGTGCGGATGTTCGTATTCTTATGTAAAGGGTAATTACTCATCATAGAAACATCCGTCTTATACTTACTTTACTTTCAACAGGTTGTCAAAATAGACGATGGTTTTTTCGAGACCCTTGCGGAGCGGGATGGTCGGTTCCCAACCGAGAGCTTCCTTGGCAAGTGTAATGTCCGGGCGGCGCATCTTGGGGTCATCTCCGGGGAGCGGCTTATAGACAATCTTGCTCTTGGAACCCGTGAGGTCAAGGACTTCTTTCGCAAGTTCGAGCATCGTAAATTCACCGGGATTGCCAATGTTCACAGGTCCAATTATCTTGTCCTGATTCATCATGCGGACAAAGCCTTCGATGAGGTCATCGACATAGCAGAAACTGCGGGTCTGGCTGCCATCGCCGTAAATCGTGAGGTCTTCGCCGTTCAAAGCCTGCACAATAAAATTGCTCACCACGCGCCCATCATTCGGAAGCATGCGCGGACCATACGTATTGAATATGCGGACGATGCGAATATCGACGTTGTTCTGACGATGGTAATCCATGAAGAGAGTTTCTGCGACACGTTTGCCTTCGTCGTAGCAACTGCGGATACCGATGGGGTTCACATTTCCCCAGTAATCTTCGGTCTGCGGATGCACGGCAGGGTCACCATAGACTTCGCTTGTACTCGCTTGCAAAATGCGGGCATAGACACGCTTGGCCAACCCTAGCATGTTGATGGCACCCATGACGCTCGTCTTGATGGTCTTCACCGGATTGAACTGGTAATGAATCGGGCTTGCGGGGCACGCCAAATTGAAAATACGATCGACTTCCAGAAGAATCGGTTCAGTCACGTCGTGACGGATAAGTTCAAAGCACCTGTTGTCACGCAAATGGGCGACATTCGCCATGCGGCCTGTAAAATAATTGTCCAAACAAATGACTTCGTGACCGTCATTCAAAAGTCTTTCGCAAAGGTGACTTCCTAAAAAACCTGCACCACCAGTAACTAAACAACGCATAGAAACTCCAAATTATACTAACCATGGGAAATATAGTAAAGAGGTATGAGGTCGGGGCTAAGCCCCTCTGAGGTATGAGCTGTGAGCAGTCCGCATAGAGCGATGAGCAGTGAGGAGGCACATTGTGCCTTTGAGGTCGCATCGCTTTGAGGTTTATTGGAAGCATGATCTACTTTCACTTTTCATTTTTGCCTTTTTCACTTTTCCTGATGATAGCGATTATTCCGACGATGAGGACAATGCCTGCGGCTAGCGAAAGAAAAGGATTGCGAGTAAAACCAGCGATAATGTAACAGACGATACTGACAGACGCAACAAATAACGCATAAGGTAATTGCGTATTCACGTGATTCACATGGTTACACTGAGCACCGGCACTCGCCATAATTGTCGTATCCGATATCGGTGAAATGTGGTCGCCACAGACGGCTCCCGCCATGCATGCCGAAATCGAAATAATCATCAAGTCCGGGTCAATGCTGGAGAATGCAGCAACGACAATCGGAATCAAAATGCCAAACGTTCCCCAAGAAGTTCCCGTCGAAAACGCGAGACCTATTGCAACAACAAAGATGATTGCCGGCATAAAGTTCATCAACGTAGCAGCCCTACCGGATACGATTCCAGCAACGAAATCTTTCGCGCCAAGAGCGTCGGTAACACCCTTCAAACTCCAAGCAAGCACCAAAATGATAATGGCAGGAACCATCGCCTTGAATCCTTCAGGCAAGCATTCCAAGCACTTGCGAATTTTCAAAATGCGACGACTTAAATACCAAATCACAGTCACAGTAAATGCGGCAAAGCTACCATACACAAGACCAACAGAGGCATCACTCCCGCCAAAAGCAGAGATAAAATCTTTATGAGCATCACCACTTGCAAAAAAGCCGCCCGTATAAATTAATCCAATCACGCAGAAAACAATCAACAACACAATCGGGAAAACCAAATCGAGTACCGTTCCGCGACCTTGTTCAACATTCTCTTTTTCCATTTTTTCATCAATGATTTCTGCAGCGGACTCGAAATGTTTCATAGGACCAAAATCAACTTTCAAGAGCACCAAGGCAAAAAGGGTGACCATCGTCAGCAAAGCATAGAAGTTGTAAGGAATCGATTTGACGAATAAGCCAAGGCCATCTTCACCTTCAACAAAACCCGTCACTGCAGCCGCCCACGAACTGACCGGTGCGATAATGCAAATCGGAGCTGCAGTCGCATCAATCAAATAAGCAAGTTTTTCATGGCTCACTTTAAATTTATCCGTAACAGGACGCATCACGCTACCGACGGTAAGGCAATTGAAGTAGTCATCGACAAAAATCAAAATGCCAAGAATAATGGTCGCAACTTGAGCACCGACCTTAGATTTTATATGCAACTTCGCCCAATTTCCAAACGCAGCCGACGCACCAGCTTTATTCATCAAAGCTACCATCGCTCCGAGCATTACAAGGAAAAAGAGGATGCCCACATTCCACGGATCAGACACTTGCTTGACCATGCCATTTTTGAAAACGGCATCCAAAAACTGCGGAAAGTCGCCTTGGCTAATGAAAAGACCGCCAATTATAACCCCAATAAAAAGGGACGAATAGGCTTCTTTGGTAATAAGGGCGAGTATAATCGCCACAACGGAAGGGACCAACGCCCAAAACATGCCATGAAAAACAGATACGACTTCTACAGCTTGCTGTTCCATAAATTTCTCCTATGGAGTGAAATGTATAAAAAATGAAGGACTCACCTCTCACACTTTTACTATTTTTGTGCCACTATGTTTTCACAACTGACTGATTCTCTAGAAAATACTCTCAAGAACCTGCGTGGGCAGGGCAAACTCACCGAAGAAAACGTGGCGGAATCGCTGCGCGAAGTGCGTCGTGCATTCCTCGAAGCCGACGTGAACTTCAACGTCACCCGCGATTTCGTCAAGGCGGTCAAGGAAAAAGCGCTCGGAAGCGAAGTGCTTAATTCCGTGACTCCGGGTCAGCAGATTGTGAAGATCATCCACGACGAGCTCGTTGCCGTCATGGGTGGCGAAACTAAGGAAATTAACCTCTCCGGCCCCGCACCGGTGGGCATCATGATGGTCGGCCTCCAGGGTTCCGGTAAAACGACCTTCGCAGGCAAGATTGCCCTCTGGATGCGCAGCAAGAAAAAACGCAAGCCGCTTCTCGTCGCAGCCGACGTCTACCGCCCGGCCGCTATCAAGCAGTTGCAAGTGCTCGGCAAGTCCATCGGCATTCCGGTTTATGACGAAGGCCAGGGCAATCCGGTCGAAATCATCAAGCACGGCTACCAGTACGCGAAGGACAACGGTCACGATCTCGTGATTTACGATACCGCAGGCCGCTTGCAGATCGACGAAGAGTTGATGCAGGAACTTGAAAAGGCTCGCGAAGCGGTTCACCCGGACGAAATCTTGTTCGTCGCCGACGCGATGATCGGTCAGGAAGCGGTGAACGTTGCCGAAACGTTCTGGAACCGCCTGAACTTTACCGGCGTCTGCCTCTCCAAGATGGATGGCGATACCCGCGGCGGTGCAGCCCTCAGCATCAAGAAGATGACGGGCGTGCCTATATGCTTTATCGGCGTTGGCGAAAAGCTGAACGAAATCGACCTTTTCCACCCGGACCGCATGGCAAGCCGAATCCTCGGCATGGGCGACGTGGTCTCTCTCGTCGAAAAGGCTCAGCAGGTCATCGACGAAAAGGACGCGAAGGACCTTAAGAAGAAGATTCTTAACAACACGTTCGACTTGAACGACTTCTTGAAACAGCTCCGCACCATCAAGAAGCTCGGCCGCATCAAAGACATTTTGAGTCTCATCCCGGGCTTAAACAAGCTCCCGCTCGACCAGATCGACGAAAAGCAGCTAGTTTACGTTGAAGCGGTGCTCAGTTCCATGACGCCGAAGGAACGCAAGAAACCGCAGATTATCGACGGTAGCCGCAAGGCCCGTATCGCAAAGGGTTCCGGCACGGATGCAGCCCGCGTGAACGCAGTGCTCAAGCAGTACGAAGGCATGAAGGAAATGTTCAAGAAGGTCGGCGATTTCGCCAAGCGCCAGAACAACGGAGGCACCATCGGTTCGAACTACACCCCGCCAAAAGACAAGAACAAGAAGAAAAAGAGATAAGCGCCTTTCTTATAGTCATCCCGGCCACGGAGCCGGGATTTGTTGTTTATAGAAAAGCCGCCCCCGGATCGGCATTTTTTTATTTATTATTTAAAACAACTTATGAGTATTCTTAGAATTCAAATCTTTATCATCATCGCATCGCTTGCTGCATGCAAATCGGCGGATCCAACCTCAAAAAAAACGCTCGCCGAACATGTTTCATATCCCGAAAGCAGTTCAGCTTCTTTATTAACGACAAAGGAATGCACTGCAAAAGATTCAATAGAACAACTCGGAAACATGATAAACAACGCATTCAGTTCATTTAAAGCGGTGTATCAAGTGGACCATAGTTACGCCGCTGATTGCGTAACATCACAAAGCGAAGATACCCTTCGATTAACTGAATTGTCCTTTAAAATTATCAGTTTTTTATCAATGACGATAAAAAATGGAACTGCGATATTTCACGAAGAAATTGATAAAACAATTGATAGTATCTTATTCGATACAATATGGACCTACCATAAACAAGATTCCACTAAATTCAACCTCAAAAAAACAGGCTACACTATAACTTACACATCCCCCGCCAACTGCGTTGACTTAGAACGGCTTTTCGAGTGGATTATTGATATAGAATGCCCTAGGCGGATTAAACCTATACATGGGCGACATATATACCACGACGAAAATTGCAGAACAGACGAGTTCTGTGATGATCTGGAATGATTAAAAATCATCGCAAAATAAACTGCCCCCGGCACACAAGGCCGGGGTGACAGTGTTAATCAGAACTCAGGAAAACAGTCTTTCGTCTCTCGTCCGTAGGACCGAAGGTCCGTTCTCTCATCTATTCTAATCCTTTACGCAGCGGACAGAAAATCCACGATACTTAGGTTCATCATCAGCGAATCCTGCACCAGTATCACGATAGTCCGTAAACAAGAGGCTCGCTTTTGAATCATCTTTAGCGTTTTCCGTCGATGTCCAAAAACCGACGTGAACACCGGCAAAAGAAATGTCACCGCTCGCCGAACGCATACTGCCAGCGGACAAGGCCGAGAACCCAACTTCATCCGTGGAATTTCCACTCCATCCGATAAGGGAGCGAAGCTTTGTGCCTGCAGAATCCAAGTTTGTAGAATCCTTAGTCACAAAGGTCATCATAGTCATCCACTCATCCCTCGACGGCAAGTGCCAACCGGTTGGGCAAGCTTTAACGGAAGCATCCCAATTGTAAAAACGTCCGTAAGTATTGCAGTTATCGGAACTACAAAAACCTCCAGTCATATCATAATTCATATTCTGAGCGGTCCACAATTGGGAGCCGATTTGAATCGTCTTATAGACCTGATTGTCGCGGACATCCAGAAATTCGCCATACTTACCGGCTTTAAGCATCGTCTGATTCAAGCCTTCTGTACTTATGCAATCGTAAACAGTGCAATCGTATTTAGCGGTCGATACAGAAGAGGACGAAACTTTAGCAGAAGAGCTCGATGCAACAGAACTGCTAGATGCCACAGGAGGGTTGCCCTTCAAGCAACGTACAGACATCCCCCACGTATCACTAGACAAATCCTTGTAATGATACAAAACCGTATTATCACTCAACAAGCAACGATATTCGTTCGCATCGGAAGTCCAGTAAAGTCCATGCGATGGAGAACCGCAGAACAACACATCTCCAAAATAACGGCTAGCGATTCCAGAGAAGCCTACTTTATCAGAACCCTTTTCGCCATAAGTCCAAGTCAGCGATTTCAGACTATTACCAACACCTTCAGATCCGTTTTTAGAATCGACATAATCATTCAGTACATTCCATTCCTCATTACTGGGCAAATGCCAACCGCTCGGGCAAACAGAATTCGCCTCGCTTTGCAAATACAAGCGACCTAAAGAATCACAATTGCTGGATGAATTCGCATAACATTTACTTGTCGATGTCTTGTAATTCAAGTTTTGCGCAAACCACACTTGCTCTCCGATTTGAATCGTCCTATAAACCTGATTGTCTCTTGAATCAAGCAATTCACCATACATACCGGAAGCAAGCATATCCTGATTCAAGAACGCAGTAGTCACGCAATCATAAACGGAGCAATCGTAACGATTCTTTGATGCGCTAGAGGCGACAACCTTGCTGCTTGACGAAGGCATTACCTGTTTCACGCTGGACGAGGATACTTCCTGTTTTTTGCTGCTGCTCGATTTTACACTGTTGCTTGACGCAGGAACAGAAGACGAAGACGGCTTGCTGCTGCTGGACTTTGCACTATTGCTCGATGCAACTGCACTTGAGGATTCAACCTTTTTGCTGCTGCTCGATTTTGCGCTGTTGCTGGACGCGGGTACTGAAGACGAAGAAACTTTGCTACCGCTGGACTTTGCACTATTGCTA
>Ga0265300_10002693_pt1 | contig 15105 bp, 27 predicted proteins | sample AusTroGonzalo_MG_FD_193482 | JGI IMG/M metagenome (GOLD analysis project Ga0265300, IMG submission 193482) | Bovine rumen microbial communities from tropical cattle in Woodstock, Queensland, Australia - Gonzalo_03 | ecosystem: Host-associated > Mammals > Digestive system > Stomach > Rumen ...
TTTGACTTACTTCTGTACCGCTGGCTTTGTTTCCGCAACAGCCTATTTTTTCCATTTATCCAAAAGAGTAACAATTCTTGAAGAACACGACAAAGACCAGATAAAGGCCGTTGAACGTGTAGACACCCTTTCAGACAAGCTCACCAGAATAGATACAAAACTAGACCTTCTTCTTGAAGGCAAAATCAATACAAAGGACAAAGAATAAATGATTTATCCGCAGACATTCGCAGCCGAAGTCTCAAAAAATATTGACGCTATCGGCAAGTATGGTTGTTTGGCTATGTGCTACCTTTACTGTGTAGGCATAAGAGGTAATGAAACTGAATACATCCGCATTCTGTCGGACTGTATGAACAAAGGCATCCTGGATAATGAATGCACTGTACTGAATGCTTCCAGGTTCTTAGAGTATGTAACCGGCAAGCGCTACGAGGTAACAAAGGAACAGTTTAACGACCTGAAAAAAGTTAAGTGTTATCCGGTGCACTATGTGTACAATGGGCGCGACCACTGGGTAGTAGTTGAGAATGGAAAAATCGTTTTCAATTCCTTAATTAATTCTCAGTGTGTCACAAAGGGAAAACCGGACACAAAAGAAAACACAAGAGTTATTAAATTAGCGAGGTAGTATAAATGGAATTATCAGCTTTATTTTCAGTGGTTAAGGAATACGTTCCTATTCCTGTTATTGTGGCCGTAGTAGCTAACATTATGCTTGTTTACGGATCATCATGGCTTGTAACAATCATTGAGGAATACTTAGAGGACACCTACGGCAGACAGTTGAAGTTCTTTGACGGAAAGAAAGTCTGGCTTTCTGCTTTCTGGTGTATCATCCTCTCTGTAACTTTAGCACTTGCAAAGTTTATCGAGTGGAGAGAGTTACCTTTCTATCTGTTTGTTATTCTTGGTGCTAGTACTTTTTTGTATGAAGCATTTTTGAAAAAGTTAGGAGTGAAGAAAGATGCTTAATAAAATCTTAGCTGCTCTTTCTGTTCTTGGTGCCGGACTATCTGCTATCTTCTTTGTTTTATTCAGACAGGCAAAAGAAGAGAAAAAGATAGAACACGAAAAAAACGAAAACTTAAACACTAACCTTGACGCGCTCAAGGCTGGTGAAAAAGCAGAAAAGGAGAAACAGAAAGAAAATGAAGAACTTAAACAAAAAGCTCATAATGGTAATACCCTTGATAGCTTTAATGCTTGTAATGAGCTGCTGCAAAAGTAACGAAGTTAAAACGGAGTATAAGACAATATATGCAACGCCTGATTTATATTTTCCTTCGTATCCTAACCCACAAAACAACGTATTGCCACTTGATGAAAACTACAAGAGGGTAACAGACAACACACAGAATGTTGAGTATGTAGTCATGCCTTTCTGGTATTACAAACTGATTGTTGATTACAAGGTAAAAGTAGACGAGGTTGAGGCTAAATATGATGCTTTCAATGCGCGTGTAAAATAAAAAAAAACTCCCCTTGCCGAACTGAAACAAGCAAAGGGAGTCTATAAACCAAAAAACCTTACTAAATTATAAATCCAAAAAATCCAAAAAAATTAGGGAAAATTTCCTTTATTTTCTCCTAATTTCCTTTCTAAAAATAGAGATTTGTACAATTTTCTAAACTGTTAAAAATGTGTTAACCCCCCCTTTATACCCCCCTTTTAAGCAATAAGAAATAGAAATAGAATAAGAATAAGAAATAGAATAAGAAATAGAAATAGAAATATAATATATATATAATAATAATAGCCTTTCACTCCATTTTCATTCCAATACAATTTTACAAGAAAATATTTATACAACCTGGCTGTGCAAGTCGTTTAATAAATACCTTGCTATCAAGTCTTGCTCTACCATTGGCATAGTTCCACAACGGACAGAGGAAAGAGTATCACACAGAACAACAGGATAGAACTTGCCATTCATAAAGGCTTTGAGGCCGAAGGACTCAGACAGACAGAGAGTGAACTTGACATGAGACTTCCGCGGAGCGTCAAGCTCGAAATAATGATCGTGGAAGAGGAAAACGCCGTAAGAGTCAGTACGGCGCGGCAGCTTGATAGAGAGGTGATATTCAATATTGAAGTGTGGCGGAAGAGGCTTCCATCTTGAAATTGGAGACGCGGCGCGGATAGAAAACTCAGCGTTGAACTTCGGCAGCCAGTCTTTCAAAAACTCGTTGGCGCTCTGGTTGTCCTGAATGCCTAAGCGCCGGAAGATGTAAGGTAAGTTATCTTGTAAAGTTCCCCAGAGTCTTTCTATACGGCCTTTACCCTCAGCAGATAAAGCCAGTATGACTTCTATATTTAATTTCTTGCAGAGATCGTTGAAGTGTGTATTACTTGATTTTTCATACTGCAACCTTTCTTCTAGGCTCTTATGTTTTGGAGTAGTAACAAAAGAGGAATGGCGGTCAATGTACACCGCTTCCATAATGCCGTAATTCTGGAAGGTTTGTTTTAATACTTCATTGTAACCTAGTCGGCATTCGTTATCACAGAAATACAAACCGGTTACAATGTGCCTTGCATCATCTATAGCGCCATGTAAATTGGTGTAAGTGCCATTCATAAACCAGTCATGTTTTGAAGCATCCATCTGCACAAGCTCACCAGTGCAACGCCTTTCCATTCTGGACTCATGTTTTATTTTTTTATGCGGTGCGTATTCCTTGCCGCTTTTTACTCCGTTACGTTTCATAATTTTTCGTAACGAAGGGAGAGGAATATTTATATTTTCAATATCCCTCAAACCGCGCCAGAAGGCAGCAAAGGGAGCGCCTTCATAGTATTTGTGATAAAGTGAGATAACTAAGTTTTCAAAGTCTTTGTTATACTTTCGGTGATAGCCTGGATGACTTGGGCGCTTAAATGCCGCATCTCCAATTTGCTTATATCTGTTTTTTAATTTAAGAACGTTGCGAGGTGCAATTCCTATTTTCTGTGCAGCCTGTAAGTTTGTGATCTCCCCTCGACAACATAACGGTATATAAATAGACTTTCTTAACTGTTTCTGCTGGTATTCAGTCATAAACAGTCCTTCCCTCAAGTCCACCGAAGCAGAATGATAAACCCATAATTTAATTATCGTCAAGAAAAAAAAATTATCTTAGATTTTGAAAAAGGTACTTGACAATCACAAATTTCCATTCTAAAATCTAAAGCATAAACAACAGTACGAGCGTTGTGAAATTGCTTAGGATTTTAGAGAACTCACACTTCTCTTAAATTATACGGCCGCTAGCTTGCTCGTACCAGGTTAGCGGCCTTCTTTTTTTAACGCGAATAGGAGCGCGGAAGAAAATGAACGAGTACGAAACATTAATTTACAAAAGCGAGTTAGCAAGACAGACAGCTCGTAATTGTGAGACAAACTGGGGATGGTGCTACTGGAACAACGTAGCAGACAAACTCTATGAAAAAGCCTTGCTTCTGAATGTATCAGCACTTTAATCAAGCACAAAAAAAATTAAATAGGAGATGTGAACTATGGCAAGTATTGTTATGGTAATCGGGCAGTCAGGAACCGGAAAAAGTACCTCACTGCGTAATTTCAAAAAAGGCGAAGCAAGCGTTATTAACGTTTCAAAAAAGCCTATGCCTTTCCCTTGTGACTTGGCAGTTGCTAACGTAGGCAACTACAAGACTATTAAAGAGCTTATGCTCAAGACAACTTCACCGGCAATTATTGTCGATGATTGTACCTACCTTATCGTAAACGAGTACATGGCGAACAGTGATGTTAAAACTTTCGACAAGTACACCTCAATGGCAAAGAACTTCTGGGAGTTTATGAACTTCTGTATTACTGATCTTCCTGATGACAAAATCGTTTATTTCCTCGGACATTCTGAGAAGGGAGACGATGGCCGCGAACACTTCAAGACAGTTGGAAAGATGTTAGACAACACCGTAGTTTGTGAAGGCTACTGCACAGTCGTATTAAAGACAGTTGTTGAAGATGGCAAGTACTTATTCGCAACCCATAACAACGGATACGACACAGTAAAGACACCACTCGGAATGTTCACAGATGACAAAATTGACAACGACCTCAAGGCTGTTGATACACGCCTGAGAGAGTTCTTCAAGATCACACCAGCAAAGAAAGTAGAAACCAAAAAAGAAGGAGATAAATAGTTATGGCTTTTGGTAACGGATTTAAACATGAGGACAGTTCAGAAATGTTGGAAGTAGGAAACTACAAGGCAAAAATCGTAAAGGCTGAAATCAAAAACGGCAATTACGGGCAGTACATTCAGGCAGAGGTAGAGGTAGAAGGACATCCTAACTGCAACCCTCATATTTTCTTAATCAATGACAGACCGACACAGGGTTTTGGAAGTATGACAGCAGAACAGTCACAAAAGATGTGGGATAGAAACATGACACAGTTTTTCGCGTCATTCTCTATCACAGAGGGAGACTTCGAGCCGGCTCATTGGATTGGTAAGGTGGGAGAAATTACCGTACAGCAGCAGAAGAAAAATACACAGTACAACGAAATTGTACCGTACAAGACAAAGCCTAGAGCTGCAAAGAAAGAGGTAACAACTCACACAGACAATAACAATGCAGACGCATTCCCAGAGGATGTACCTGACATTTTTTAATAAGGGGTAAACACCTTGCCATAAAAAGCAAGGTGCTGCAATTCGCTTACTGCTGATGCGGTTACTATTCTTGAAAAAGAACGCGAGAAACATAAAGCAGATTTTTTAAGTTTGGGAGGACTTAGAAAAATGGAAAGAGCAAAAACTAACGACATTAAATTAATTTACGCGGCACAGACAGTAAGAAAAGTTATCCGCGCCATGCCGAACGGTTACACCTTCAACGGCTGGGAATTAAAAAAGCTGTGTGTCAAAGAACAGCCACTTCTTAAAAATATGTATGTTGAGACTTTCCTTCGTGAAATGCGCCTTCATTGTAAAGACGCTTATATCTGCGAAAACCGCAGACAGTCACTCTACTCTAAAATCGGACAGGCAGAATGAAAAAAATAAACGATGGCTTCAAGATGTGGGCGAATTATCTTGAAGCAATAGACAGTTACACAAAAAACGATGATGCACAATTCGGTAGGTTTATGCGCATCCTCTGTTACTACGGCATTTACGGAGAAGAAATAGCAGAAACAGAAATTGAGAAGCTGTTCTTTACCGGTGTTAAGTCCAGCATAGACGCAAGCGTTCAGAACATTAAAAACGGAATGCTAGGCGGCAGAGGTAACAAGAGTACAGAAACTGCATTTAAGAAACCTACAGTCGAAGAAGTTAGGGCTTATTGCGAAGAGAGAAAAAACAAAATTGATCCTAACGAGTTTATCGACCATTACGACCGCAACGGCTGGGTATATGGCAAAAAGCATACACCAGTAAAAGACTGGAAGGCTTGTGTAAGAATATGGGAACGTTACAGCAAAGATAACGGCCACGACATTTTACACGATACAGAAGGAGAGAGTTTATAAATGACACCGGAAGAAAAAGAAAAAGTATTTCCTATACGCATTGAAAAAAACTTCTGCGCTAAGTGTGGCGAACCTTACGAACAGCCGGCGCTTGTTTCACAGTTTGGCGTTATTATTGCACGCTGTTGTCCTTCTTGCGTAGAAAAGTACGACATAGCAGAAAAATCAAAACAGAAATATCAGAAAGAACAGACAAAGGCAGAATGGCTTGAGGCTATCGGCATTAAAGACCAGTACGAAAAAGCAACACTTGAAAACTATCAGGCATTTACTGAAAGTCAGAAAGAAGCTCTTCACTGCTGCAAACTTATCGACACCGGAGCAATAAAGAAACTTGTACTTCTTGGCTCTAACGGTGTAGGAAAGACACACCTTGCAAGCGCTCTTGTAAAAAAACATAACGGCCTATTAATTACCGCTTACGAAATGTTTGCTACTTACCGCGGATGTTTCACAGGTAAATCAAGCGAGCTGGATGTAATAAAGCGTTTTTCTAAACTTCCGCTTTTAGCCATAGATGAATATGGCAGAACCAAAGGAAGCGAGGCAGAAGAAAACTTCTTGAGCGCAATTATCGACAACAGACACTCAAACAATTTACCTACTCTTATTCTTTCAAACCTTATCAGAAAAAGAGACTGCATCTTCTACCAGAACAATAACAAAGAGTGTGAAAACTGCGAAAGAAGAAACTGTCTTGAAAGCAGACTTACAAAAGATGTTATTTCACGCCTTAGAGAAAACTCAAAGGTAATTCTCATTGAAGGTGATGACTACAGAAGGAGAGCGAAGTAATGGAAAAGACTGTTTTTGATTTGTGGTCCAGAACGTATTCAGGAAGAAGTAGACGGATTTGCAAAAGCAACAAACAAAAGCAACGCAGAGCAGATTTTTAGAGCTGGTTTTATTATCGGCCTTAATAACAAAAAGTACAAAGAGGAAATGGGAATTGCAAAATAGAAAAGGTTTACCAATGAGCGAAGAGTCAAAGACTGAATGGGAACAGGCTTTCAAAGACATTGAGGAAAGCATTGAAGAAATGGACTTGCGCGAGGATCAGAACAACCCTAACGCAAAGTATTTACGCATGAAACAACAGAGCTTGTTTTAATTAAAAAGTTGGCGCGGTGGGAAGTATGAAATCTTGGCTAATAGAGGGTCAGAATGAGTTTGACTTTGCAGACTGCTATATCAAAAATTATCCGCCTCTTGATTTGTCTAAGTATGAAAAAGACCGCAATTACGAGTTCTACAAGTTACAGAATGACTTGTTACTCGAATATAACAAGACCGGAGTAACAGACAAAAATATCTTGTGGAAGATGTTTCCCTATATCGAGGGAGTTGTTGAAAGTCTTGCAAAGAAAAAAGTTTGTACAGGCTGCAAGGTGCCGGACTTCGAGGGTAAGAGCTTTGAAGCAAGTTTGCGCGTAATGGGTTACTATGAGCGCTTTCCTTACTTCCGCGCAAAGAAACTTGAAAACGTTGCTTTCCACAAAGTAAGAGAAGTTTTCTTAGACGGCAACTTACAGATAAACGAAAGGACAAGGGATTTTGACTACGTTCTCGAATTGGAGCGGGAACGGGAAAAAATAGAAATGGGAGGCTTAACAGATGTTTGCGAAGCAGACGGAATTGAAGATTACTGAGGCAATACGGCTTGAAATTAATCAGGCAGTAAAAACCTATGGCGCGGAGTATCACAGCTTACACGAAGGCTACGCGGTACTTCTGGAAGAAGTGGAAGAAACAGAGCGAGACCTGGACTACATTAAAAATCATCTTGCTATGTTATGGGATGCAGTAAAACAGGATGATGCAAACGAGGTTAAATCTAACGCGCGTATTATCGGCCTTGATGCTGTAGAGCTTGCTAAAGAAGCGTGTCAGCTTGCAGCAGTTTGCAAAAAGATTTTAGGGGAAGTACATATATGAGCAACAAAATCTATACACTTTCTGACATGGCAGAAGAGCTAGACGTCAGCGTTTACTCTATCCGCAAACTGATTAAAAGGTTTAAGTTTGTGGGAATATTCAAAAATATTGACGGTAACCAGAATGTACTTGTTTACCCTCAGACAGTTTTTGATATGCTCCGCGACTCACTCGAAAGTAACAAAGTACTTGAAAAGAACTACTACACTTCTCAACAGGTCGCAGACTTGGCCGGAGTAACCCCTTCTTGTGTGAGCAATACAGCAATAAGAAACCATATCGAAAGAATTGTAAGACCTATGAAAAAGTCAAAGGTCGCTTTTTACTCGAAAGAGGATGCAGAAAAGATTGTTGAGATTATCACAACCAGAAGAGACAAGCGCTTCAAGGTTGAAAAAAAGAAGGCAGAAGAAACAGAAAAGGAAACTATAGACCTTGAAGAACTTCACCCTCTTGTTACAGACAAACGCTGCTTAAAACTTGGCTTCTGGCCGGATGTAACACCGAAGTGTTTTGCAGACATAGACAACTAAAAAAAAATATAGGAGATATGACAAATGAAAGTAACAAACATTTTTAACTTACCTACTGCACTTGTAGAAGCAGTAACAACAGAAAAACACAACAAAGACGGAGAGTACAGCGCAACAACTCTTCTAAAAGGCGCTTGTGAAACTATCCTTACAAAAAGACACTGGGATGACATTCTCGTAGATGCTTCTGAAAGTATATGGCAGATATTTGGAACAGCCACACACGCAATTTTTGAAGCTCAGAAAGACAACACCTTCAAGGAAGAGTTTTTTAGTGTGGATGTATCAAACTCTAAAGTAACAGGCAGAGTTGATTGTTATGATCTTGAGAACGAAACTCTTGTAGACTGGAAAACCGCTTCTGTGTGGAAGGTAATTAAACAGGACTTTGCAGACTGGAAAAGACAAGGTTTGATTTATTCATGGCTTATGAAACAGAACGGCCTTGAAGTAAAACACTGTAAGTTTATCGCATTACTTAAAGATCATTCAAAAGCAGATGCAAGAAATAAACCTGATTACCCTAAGCAGCCAATTTATATTTTTGAGTTTGACGTTACAGCGGATGACCTTGCAGACATTCAGACTTTTATTGAAGCGCGTGTAAAAGCTCTTGAGTTTGCAGATACTCTCAAGGATGAAGAACTTACACCATGCAGCAAAGAAGAACGCTGGACTACTGCGGAGAAATGGGCGCACATGAAAGAAGGCCGTAAATCTGCAATTAAACTTTATGACACAGAAGAAGAAGCTGCAAAGGTGGAACTCAAGAAAGACGAGTACATCGAACACAGACCAGGCGAAAACAAAAAGTGTGACAATTACTGTAATTGTCGTGAATGGTGTCCTTTATTCAAGAAGTAAGTGGGAATGCTAGAAAATATATTAATAGCTTTGTTGGTGGCTGTCATTGTGATAGCCACCATACATGGAGAATGAGAAAATGACTAAAGACGTATTGAAAAAGAAAGCAGAAGAAAGTCTTGATAAAATGGTGACTGACAAAGGAATTATCTTAGGGTGTCACGAAGGTTTTTGTTATGACGAAGTAACAGACTTTATGTCAGAGTTTGCCGAGCCAAGAGAAAAGCGGATTGCAGAACTTACAGAGCAGAACACTTCACTACTTACAAGCGTTGAAAATCTGAATAAGACAGTGCAGGAACTCGAAAAGGAAAATGCAGAACTAAAACCTTTTAAGCAAGACTGCATAAGACTTACAGAAGATAATGTTGTTATGGCAAGACAAAGAGCAGAAACTGCAAGGCAACTCACCAAAGCAAAGGAAATAATTAAAGACCTTTTGCTTATGGCAAAGGTTGAACACTTGAAAGAGAGATACGAAAGTGTCGATGAAGCAGAGCAATTTTTAAGCGAGGTAGAGAAATGACAAAGCGACAAAAAGAGTTTTATGACTACTTGCAGAAACTCAAAGCCTACGACAATCCGAAGTTTGTTGAAACTGCTCTTAGAGAGTTCTTCAAATATTGGGAACTGTATGAAAAGCGAGGTTGTAAAGACAGTATGACACTTGCTATGGAATCAACAGAAGCATTTATTGGACTTCCTGTAAAAGCACATTTGAATAGCGAGGTAGAGAAATGACAGACTTTAATTTACAAATAGGTGAAGAAAAAAAAGTTATTAAGCATATCAATGTATTTGATTTAAGCGGTAAACATTTCAAAGTGCAAGCAAAACAAACCGTAAGAAATTATTACGGAATAATGCCTAATGAAAACGCCTGGTGTCTTTATGTGATTTTATATCCTAGTCATCCTTTATTTGAACAAGCTGCAGCAAATACAACAGATTATGACACAGATTTAGGAAATAAGATTTATCCTAACTGGCATGGTGGATGTACTTATTATCATAAAAATAATGACTATGTAAAAATAGGTTGTGATTACCAACATGTAGGTGATGAAGAAATAGAACATGATTTTTCAAACGGAATAAACGGTATAGTTTTATCTGATATGAGAAACTTGTATGAGTTCTTCTCAAAATAGGTGGCGCGGCATGAAAAATAAACAAGCTGAAAGAGAAGCATTCTTTGACTTTTACAAGCAGAACAAAGAACCGGAAGAAGAAAAGGTTTATGAGGGAATAACTTTAGAGCCTAGACCACTACCAACAGAAAAGGACAATACCTACAACGGCGCAAACTGTTTACGCTGTAAGTGGCTTGATAAGACAAGGACTTATAAATGGCAAGGAATTGAGTTTTACTGGTGTAAGAGAAAAGAGCTTATAAAAAAGGCAGAAGAAAACAAACAAGGCTATAAAAATGAATATGGCGCGGTTATGGCTTCTGACTTACAGACAGACGGTTACTTAAATGGCTATGCCTGGAAATGTGAAAACAAGGACATAGACGAGTACTTGAAACCTTATCTTAATGAATTGGAGTTTTAGAAAATGCTTAAACAAAAACTTTTATTTGGTGGCAAAGAAATAGATATAACTGGCGTAGATGTTATTCTAAATAAAATCTTTGATATGAAAATATCTTACGAGGATAAAGAAAAAGATTTAGAAGGTATTGGCAGAATATTTGAAAGTTCAATAAACACTCCCGAAGGCGAAATATACCTGAGAGTAAACAAACGTTTATTAAGTGAATTACCTACGTTGTAGGTTTTTATATCTTCGTGGCTACCATTCACACACAAAACGAAGGCTTGAAAAAAATTACGGTAAGACACTTCTACGTTGTGGGAGTGTCTTTTTTTGTCTACGAGATTTATTACGAAATAGTTACGACAAACTAACTAATATTGTTATGGGAAAGCAATTTACTAGTGAATATCAACCTAAGAACAAACACTCACCAGAAGCAGACAGAAAGAGAGTTGAAACAAGAAAACGTAATCAGCTTCTTACTGGTGTTGTTTATGACTCATTACGCACTATCCTTCTTGACCCTCAAGGCAAGGACAATAACCCTTTTTATCAAGAGTTTTTGAAACAGTTTGCAAAAGAAGGACTTAAAAAACCAAACTCACCGGCTGGAATGTTCTTAGCATCAAAAATATTGCCTGAAGAAGTATTAAACGCTCTGGACTCTGAAACAGAACGCTATATGGCTAAAGATATTTCCTTTTTCAGATACAGACTACAGGAAAGACTTTTTGAAAAACAGAAGTATGTATTTAATGACAACACCTCAAGAAAAATTGTTGAGATGTGTTCACGCCGCGCCGGTAAGACAGAGAACAATGCAGACTTATTATTAAAATATGCTTGTGAACCTAATACACCGGTTCTTTATGTAAACCTTACCTTTGAGAATGCTGTATCTCAGATATTCCAGATAATTCTTGATGAAGCGAAAAGAGTTGATTTAATGGTATCACGATCTAGCAAAAGTGAAGGCTTAATTTCCTTTGCTAACGGTTCTACAATCAAACTCAAAGGCAACAAGGATAAATCAGAAGCAGACAAGTTACAGGGTTTTAAATACAAGTGTGTAATCATTGATGAGGCGCAGTCACAGTGTAATATGAATTATTTAATTGACACGATTATTAACCCTATGCTTATGGACTTTGAAGGCTCTGTATTGATACTCACAGGAACACCACCGCGCCGAAAAGGTACATACTTTGAAGCTGCATTTAATAACCCTTCATGGACAAAGTACACATGGACTATGAAGGATAACCCATTTATCAAGAATGTAGACGAGGAAATAACTAGAGTTTGTGACGAAAAAGGAGTAAGTCCTGATAGTCCATTTATCCAGCGTGAATACTTCGGACAGATAGCATACGACACAGAAGCACAGGTATTCAAAGGTTATAAGGTTTACAGTGGCGCGGTGCCTTCTAACTTCATTCCTAGTCATATTTACGAGGGTGTAGACTTTGGTTATGCAGACTATAACGGCGTTGTAGTTTTAGCTGCAAACGTAGAACAGAGACAGGCATATATAACCTATGAGCGCAAGTTTAACAAGGCTACAGTATCAGAAATCATAGACGCAGTAAGGGAAGGCTTTGAGAATGGCAAGCGCTTGTTATTGGAGCGTAACCCTAGCGCAGACTTAAATAACTGTCAGATATTCACAGACACTAACGAGAAATCAATAACTTATGAACTCTCTCAAACCTATGGACTTCCGGCCTATTGTGCTTATAAGTACGATAAGGCACTAGCGATAGAACAGCTCGCAGAAGAATGCAGAACAGGCCGCATAATGAACATTGAAGGCGGAGAAGTTGCGAACGAGTTTGAGCAGACGTTATACAAGCGTGATGACCTGGATAACATCACTTCTGAACTTGATGACGCATACCACCCAGATATAACTATGGCTCTGCTTTATGCTTCAAGACAGCTCTTCTATGATTGCGGCCTTGATGCGGGCGGAGAGTCAAAGAACAAGCAGACAGGACAATTCTAACAGACACTCTAAAAAGGGTTAAAAACACTATCTCGGACTAGGTATAATAACGCTTGGAACAGTCTAGTCATATAAATTAATGAAATATGATTAGGCTACCCTAAAAATGCATTTTTCTTATCTCGGACTAGATTTTTACTAATAGTTTAAAGGTAATGTGAAATGATTATTTTTAATAACTATGAGTACAATTCTTTTAAAGAATTACGAGAAAAGGATCACCTAGTAAGTGAGTATGAAATCACGAAGGCTTGTAGATGCTGGTGGAAAACTGTTAGAGATATAAGCGACAAAAACAACTTTAACAGATATTCAGTAATCGCAAATGGGAAAGACTGTTTTGTTTATGATGAGTCAATTATAGACTTTATTCACAAAATAAAACCGATAAAGAATGAAAAAATCCCTGATAACTACATTACAAGAAAAGAGCTTATAAAATATCTTGGTATAACTTCTTCAAGTCTTAGATATATTGAGTTCTGGTGCTGGGCGTTCAAAGATTATAAAAAAACTATTTCAGGTAAAATCTGTTACAAGTTTGATGAAGAAGCAAAAGACTTCTACAACAGAAAAATCTATAAATGGCGTCATCCTGATAGACTACATGGCACTTGCTGGCAACGTTAAATAAAATACCCTCTGGTTAGGTAATGTGAGGTTTCACCAGAGGGCAATGGAGATGAATTGCTGATAAATTATTAGTACTAATGTTTTTGTAAAGTACTCCCATACTTTCGGTTATATTAAACTTACTCCTATGAAGTTTGGCTCTTGTCTACATCACCCTTCCCAGTAGGCAAGAGCTTTTTATTTAACTAATGAAACAAGAGGTATAGAAAATGGGAATGAGAAAAATTAAAAAGAACGTTGCTCAGAACAGCTTTCTTTTTCCTTTGGAGATGTACACTTCCTTTCCTGGTAGTGTCGTAATTACAAGTTATATTCTGAATGAAGAAAAGCCGGATTTATTGAAAATCCGCAAGAAGTGGAAATACTTTCTAAGGCATGGCTTAGGCTTTGACTTTTCAGACCCTGACTACTTGAAAAAGGTGTGTGAGATGTTTGAAGTAAAGATGTTTCCTCTTGAGCTTGCTGCATACGTTCAGTCAGAGTTTAACGCCCTTATTTGTCCTTACTTTGAGGATGAAGAGGGAATTAAAACAATATGGCCGCTTAGAGAAGATGGCTATTTTTCAAGAACATTAAGAAAAGGCAAGATATATCCACTTGCCGAGAAGGTAGAAGATGGCAAACGCAGTAGCTAATATTTTCAGTAAATTAAAAGACAGATTTAATAATACTTCTTCAACAAACATTGAGGAACAGGACAAGATTAAACAGTCTCTTGATGCTGGAAAGATAATCAATATTAAAGCTCCAAAGTCAGAGCGTTATACCTATTATGCCGGCCTTGCTGGAAAGAAGCTCGAAAAGTTCAGACCGGAAACAAGCGAAGAGAAGGACACTCTTTCACCTATCGGCTTTTTCAGAGTTGGAGAGCGTCAGAGCGAAGCACAGAAGAAGATACAGGAACGTATTAAAGCGGCTGCTTCAATGATGCAGCAGAAGGAACTCACACCGGATCAAGAGAAACTTGTAACCGCACAGGCACAGAGAGAACAGCCATTCACTCAGGACATTCCTTCTACAGCAATTAAGAAGTTTAAGTATGACCCAAAGACTCAAGAGTTATATGTAACCTTCCAAGGCTCAAATAAAAAATACTGGTATCCTAGAGTACCTAAAGAAAAAATTGAAGAGATGATGAACGCGCCTAGTAAGGGTGAATACTTTATGAAGAATATACACGACCAGTACAGCGTTAACTATCAGCTTCACAAGACACACTCACCACAGAGCAACAAGGCAAGTAACCGCGCCATTAAGAATTACTACAAGAAAATGCAGAAGGCTTATAACAAGGGAATGAAGGCCGGAACAATGAAGGGAGTATTAAACAAATGAGTATTTTCAAAGAGGCAGTAAGTTTTTATAAGGAACGCAAGGCAGAAGAAAAACTGAGAAAGCGTTTGATTAAGAGAAACACAGATTTTGCAATTCTTGAGCAGTTTGTACAGAAATGCAACGAAAACCCGGACTTGAGAATTGATATACACCTTTCTGACGGTACTGTTATCAATATGAAAACATACCAGAAGAGAGAAACACATGACTTGATTAATGGCAACGTATACGAGGTAAAGTAAAATGAATGATGTACCACTTGTAAAAGACAACAACGTAAACGACATAAACACAAGTATTATTGCTATCAAGAAACAGTTAAAGCAGCTTAATGAAGCGTTAGGACTTATTGACGTTCCTAACGCTCCTGACTTGTCACCTTATGTAAGGAAAGATGAGGTTGTAGACGTTGTAGAGTCCGGCAATATGAACCCTGTAACAAGTAATGCCGTAGTACCAGTAGACGAAGTCACTAGCGGTAATATGCATTCTGTCACCTCAAATGCGGTGGCAGAGAGATTAAAAGTATCGGATGAATTATTAATATTAGACGATAGTAACGCTAAAGTTACATTACGTTATTTCGATAAGGTTGCTTTATTTTCTGCTATGGCAAAAAGTGCGATTAGTGGTTATAAATCAATAGATATTACGAATTATGAATGCTATACAGGACAATATTATAAATCTGCTTTAACTTGGGGCGGACAAACAAAGGGAGAGTTTGCTTTACAATCAGACGGAAAACATCTTGAGATTACTAGTTCTGGGCAAG
>Ga0265300_10002695_pt1 | contig 15102 bp, 26 predicted proteins | sample AusTroGonzalo_MG_FD_193482 | JGI IMG/M metagenome (GOLD analysis project Ga0265300, IMG submission 193482) | Bovine rumen microbial communities from tropical cattle in Woodstock, Queensland, Australia - Gonzalo_03 | ecosystem: Host-associated > Mammals > Digestive system > Stomach > Rumen ...
CCAACAGCAATTTCCTGAGTCTATGTATTTATCATGCTTACCTGGTCTATCAAATTTTACGTGAGGAATTCTTCTTGCTTTCACTTCTCCCGAAGCCACTTGAGGGAAAATAGAGTTGTATGTAATAGATATGTTAGATCCGATAATAAGAAACTTCTTATTTTCTTTGAGTAACCAAGAATACATTTCTCCTAATAGAGAGAATGGAGGATTAGTGATTATAAAATCTGCTTCTTTGGCTATTTCATTTACCTCACTGCTTCTGAAGTCTCCGTTTCCATCTAAAAATCTAACCGTTATGTTTTTCTTTTCCCTGGTTCCTAATTCTCCTTTTTTAAATCCATATGTTTGGTAGCATGTAGCTATTAACTTTCTTAAACCCAACGAATCAAAATTATAGTAGAAGAACTTCCAGAATTTACTGTATTCAATGTTATCACATGGACACATGACTGTTTTATCCTTGAACAGATTAGGATTCTGTTTCAAATAGTAGTTAATTCCTTGTTCTACAACATAGTATGGAGTATAGAACTCATCATCTTTCTCTCTCTTCGTTTGTATTAACTTATCAATCAAAACAGACATTTTTCATTTCCTTCTAAATATTAGGTTATGTTTGAGGATTCATAACTTTCATGAGTTCTGATAGCACTAATAACTTCTTCTCCTCCAAACTTAGACTTTTCTGAACTGCGATTTCAGATTTGTCGGGTTCTTGCGTTGGGGACTCATAGAACGCCTTATACGCAGGGTCTGGAGCAGGTTTGTTAATACAATTCTCGTTGAATATCTTTATATCTTCGTCAGTAGCAAATGTATAAGATTCAGCTAGCATGATGGCTTTCTCCTTTGCTCGTAAATAAGCGTCAATACACTTCTTGGATAACCGTTGATAAAACGATACGGTCTTACCTAGTATGTTTACTGAGTGCTTCATGAAATCTCTAAATCGATCTATCAGTAAATCTATCCTATCAGTAGTCGATATCCACTTTGAAACTTGATGTAAAAAGGCGTAAGCCCTTTCGCTGTACCTATGCCCTATGTCACCCGTGTATTCCTCGTAGATACGCATGAGATTGGCACAGAGGGATGAATTATGCTTTTTATACGAAAAATTGTCGTTAGATGATTTATAATTATATAATTTATCATCTAAATCTCGATCACGTTTATGTTCGTATATCTTATTATTTTCGTTATTATCATCATCGTCTTTTTTATTATGTGATTTCCCTATTGCTTGAGCTTTTTTGAGCAATGAAAAGCCTTTGGCTGTAAGTATTATATAGTTAGCGTTGTCCATCATTTTGGTCTTGTCCCCAACGACTCTACGCTGTTTATTCTGAAGAGGTCTTATCTTCTTTCTGATTATATAACCTTCTTTCTCTAACCACTTCTGTATTTTCTGAGCATGCATCCAGGATATTCCCAAGACAGCGGCTTGATCTCTGACAGGTACTCTCCTCCATATCTTACCTTCGAATTCTTCACACTTATAGAAAATGCCATATCCAGGGGCTAAACATATTAGTGCTTTAGCATGTAAATTCTTCTTAGCATGCCTGCTAGTAAGACCTAGCTCAGTGGTTATATATTCTAAGTCATTGAAGTCCTTTAGGGCTTCCTCGAGCTTATCTTTAATCTTTTCATGGAATTTGTTTTTCTTAGCAATCTTATCATCATTCCAGTTATTGTAATGAAATATCTTGTTGAACTTATCTTTAATTACAGTGATATTAGCTTCTATTTCTATTTTCATTTGAGACTCCAATTTTTGAGAAAAGCGTCCTTGAATGGTGAATCCATTATCCATTGCACCATCTCTGAAAGTTTGCTTATTAGATTTATTTCTGATTCTTTGGTCCATTGATAATCCTCGAGAAATAGCTCACCTTTGTCTTCTCCTTTCCTGCCGTCGCTAAATACTAAATAACCGAAGTCAAGATAGCCTGTTAAGTACATGTATACTAAATGCTGGATTGATTTGCTATAGTGACCTACATCATATCCTCCACAAAATTTTGTATCGTATACGGCTTTATTGGCGATAAAGTCTGCTACACCAACGAGTGTACAGTCTGCTAACTCAGGTAATTTTATTTTTCTGGTTATCTTCTGTTGATATAAACCCCCTGCGACTATCTGGCTTGCTTGTTTGGCTGGGATATCCCATTCTCCATTACATAAAGCCATTCTGCGCTTAAAGAGTGAATCATCCATGCGTCCTTCTTCCCAGAAAGGAAGGGACAGTACGTGTTTTCTAGCATCTAAGGCACTCATGCCTTGCGTCAAGTCATACACGAACGTCTCCCAAGCAACGCCGAGATTCATGCTTGTTGTTTTAGGCTTCTGAACCCGATTCAGGAAGTCTAAAAAATCTTTATCTGTTCCATACCCTTGCATATAGTACGAGTACGTAGTATAAAGGGTGCATGATAATTTAAAGTGAAATAGTTCGGACGGGGGCATCGCTAAATACCCCCCATTTTTTTATCTAGCATTACGCAAAGACTCCTGTTTCTTTGTTAAAAGTCAGATTTAATTTATCAGTACGTCTTTTAAACGAACGCTTAAGCTCTTTAGCATTTTCGTTCCATATAGCTGGCATACTTTTTAGGATATTGAAGAAGTTATTCACTTGCTCTGCGTCCTTAATCCCTCTGAAAAGATCTTCTGTCTTTTCTTCAAGCAGATGAAGATTCTTGATGTAAGAATCCCATACTCTAGGAGCTTCATCCAATGCGTCGTAACACGACTTCAACGTGTTCATGTCAGATACGAATTCCAAATGATCTTGGAATTTCTTGTTAGCTTCCTCATAATCAGGGACAATCTCCTGTTCGTCTTCTGTGTAGTTATGCATTGTGCGGAGAATATTCCTACGGAAAAAGTCGTTAGGATTATTATCCAGATTATCAGGAATTACTATACTTCCCTCAACTCCCCTATTGCCTTTAGCGAAAAACTCATCCTTTGGACTAAAGTGTATCGTTCTAAGATCGTTTTTGATCTCCATATATCCAATAAGGTCCATTTTCTGAGGAAGGTATTTACCAGAAGCACCAGCTATATCAGGACGGATTTTATAAACATCTGCTTTCTGATCCTCTCTAGAGTGTGCTATGAATATCGTATGCTGATCTCTTGCCAGCAATTCATCTACCAGCTTTTGAGACTCATTCTTAATAGCATTCCATCCCTGCTGAGAATACCCACTGTCGGTCTTTAATCTTGGATTTTTTGTGGATACCCAAACTCCTATAGCTTCAATAAGCTGACCATAAGTATCAATAATAATGGTACTGTACTTTTTACTTTCTTCAGATTGAATGAACTTCTTTATTTCAGCATATGAAGTCATCCTCTTATATTTACAACGGTTCTTGTAAGGAACTCTCTCTACTCCACCGTCTAGGTCGATAAGGAATGCATTAGGAGCAGACATAGCGAGAACAGTCTTCCCTACTCCAGGAACACCGTAAAACATAGTAGCGATAGCCATTGTTACGCCTCCTTAACGTAGCAGGATTCATTAACATCTAGCAGATAGCCCATTCGCTCCATAGTTAAACAGAACTCTTTAAGCTGTTCGAAACTATTAAAATTCTTAGGGAAATATACTTTATTAGCCATAATAAACCTCCAATATTTAAATCAATATATTAACCGTGTTAGTTATACGATATAAGGTAATATTATGCAATAGCTTTTTATGATTTTTTTTCAAGTACTCCATTTTTCATTCCTTCCTAGCTATTAAAATTTTAAATACATTTTTATTAAAATCAATATTATAATTAAAAAAATAGATGGGAATTGAAAAATGTACTATGTAGATCAGTATGGAAAAGTAAAAAAAGACCATAGGACCGCTTTAGAGCATATGGATAATGCTATGAAGTCGTTGGTGGTTGATATTAACGGAAGAAAAGTATCTCGTTTGCAGTTAGCTATAGAGCAATTAGCTGATAGATGCTGTGCTGAGGATGCCAAAGAAAAAGATATTCGCCTTATGCTAGATATATTAGGTGAAACTCCTAACGAGAATACAGGTAAAGGTAATCAGATACCTCAGATCATATACAACATAGGTAAAATCGAAGAAAATTAATGGAAGAGATTAATCCTAAGGATATTATCTCACCATGCTTCCATAAAGTTTTCGATGATATCTTTTTAGGGCGGCATATTCATTATTGGTTAAAAGGTGGTCGTGGTAGTACCAAATCATCTTTTATATCTATTATGGTTGTGCTTACGATCTTTGAGTCGTATTTAAAATACCATTCGGGTGAAATATCTCAGGCAGAATTGGGAAATGCTATATGCTTTAGGAAGGTAGGTAATAGTTTAAGGAACTCGGTTGGTTCTCAGATCAAATGGGCTATAGATCAATTACATTTATCATCTCTATTCACTGAGAAAACTGCTGTTAACCAATTCGTATTTAACCCAACGGGGCAACTTATATTCCTTGCAGGATGTGATGACCCACAGAAGATAAAATCTATTAAACCAAGAGTGGGATTCTTTCAATGTGTGTGGTTTGAAGAGCTTGCTGAATTCACAGGTATGGAAGAGATACGTAACCTATTACAATCTGTGATAAGAGGTGGTGAGAATTTCAGAATTTTCTACAGTTATAACCCGCCGCAAGTGAGGCAAAACTGGGTTAATTTCGAGTCAGAGATCGATATACCTACACGATTAGTTCACCATTCTACATATCTGGATGTCCCACCTGATTGGCTAGGAAAGCAGTTTATAGCGGAAGCAGAACTGTTAAAAAACACAAAACCTCAGAACTATGAGCATGAGTATCTAGGTGTAGCTACAGGTACTGGAGGAACAGTATTTGAGAATGTAGAGGTTAGAGAGATAACAGATGAAGAGATCGCAAAATTCGATCATATAAGGCAAGGTATAGACTGGGGTTTCTCCGTAGACCCTGCGTGCTTTATACGATGTCATTTCGATAAAACAAGAAGGATTCTATATCTAATAGATGAAATATATCAACGTCATTTATTTAACACAGAATTGATGGAGCTTATTAAACAAAAGGGGTATCACCATACGACTATTGTTGCTGATAGTGCAGAGCCGAAGTCAGTATCTGAGTTTTGGCATCATGGATTCCTTTGTTACGGAGCTAGAAAGAAAGCGCAGGGTAAAAAGGGATATGTATCATACGGTGTGAAGTTCTTACAGGACCTTCAAAAGATAGTAATAGATCAACGCCGTACACCTAATGCCCACCGTGAATTCGTTTTATACGAATATGAGAAGGATAAAGATGGCGAATTTAAGCCTGATTATCCCGATAAGAATAACCACAGTATCGATGCCGTGCGATATGCACTGGAGGATGATATGGAGGCAAGAGGATTATTTTAGGAGGAAGTAAACATGGAATGGAGAGAACTTTTAAAGAAATTTTTAATGTGGGAGTCGGATAAGAAACCCGAACAGAAGGGGACTATATACGACCAGCTTAATAATGAGAATCATGAATTGAGTTGGTACGAAAAGCAGGACTTACTGAGTAGATCAATTCAACGTACACCAGCTGATTTGAAGCCTATACAGCCGAATAATACTGGTAAGATAGCTATGGACTCATTTTCTAGCGATACTGGAGGTTCAGGTCTTAAGCAAAACTCTTTCGGAGCTATGAACCCCAACGCACCTGATCTCATATATAGTCATTTTGCACGCCAAGGATTTATCGGGTATACAGCATGCTCCATTTTGAAACAGAATTGGATTATAAATGCCGCATGTACTGTGCCTGCTGAGGATGCTATTCGTAGTGGATGGAAATTATCCCTCAAAGAGGATTCACCAGAGCAGATAGACCCTCAGATTATAGAAAAAATACAGCTTGATTCTATTAAGAAATTCCACATTGATGATATATGCAAGAGATTAGAGGTTAATAAGAAGGTATTCGGTATAGGTATAGCAATACCATTATTCCGTGGAGAGTACGATTATAGCGTACCTTTCAATATCGATTCTGTGATGCCTAATTCATATATGGGATGGAAGGTTATAGAGCCTATGTGGGTTTCTCCAGAATTAGATGCTGAAGCGGCAAATAACCCTGCCAGCCCGTACTACTATATACCTACATGGTGGAGGCTTACAAATGGTGTAAGAGTACACAGATCACATTGTATAGTGTTATTCAATTCAGATGTCCCTGATGTGTTGAAGCCTACCTACTACTACGGTGGAATACCTCTTACTCAGATGATATATCAAAGAGTATATGCCTCTGAAAAAGTAGCTAACGAAGCTCCATTATTGGCACTTACAAAACGATTGCTTATTATGGATGCAAACCTTGAGAACTTTATAGGTAACCAAAAAGAAGCAGAAAAGACTTTGAAATCAGTATCATGGTTGAGAGATAATTTCGGTGTGGCTATTAAGCGTCCTGGAGACCAAATCCAGCAGATAGATACGTCTCTTGTAGATTTCGATGCTCTTATAATGACTCAATATCAATTGGTAGCCGCTATAGCTCAGATGCCAGCTACTAAGCTGTTAAAAACCGCCCCTAAGGGATTCAATGCTACGGGTGAATTCGAGTTGAAAGACTACATACAAACCCTGCAATCTATCCAGGAGAATGATATGAAGCCTCTTATCGATCGTCATAACAGTCTGTATACGAAATCTTCGTTGGGGCAGTCTCTTAAACTTAAAACAGAGTTTAAGCCGATAGATATGCCGACTGGTTCTGAAAAGTCACAGATAAATAGTATGACTGCTCAAACTCTGAATACACTGCTTATGGGTAACGTTATATCGCCTGAGGAAGCAAGAGAGTTCTTGAAGTTTGATGAGTCATCTGGATTCTCTACTCTTGACCTTTCTACATCTCCAGCTAAGGAGCAAGAGCAGGCTGAGATGGAGAAAATGCTACAACAGCAAGCTATGGGTATAGACCCTATGATGGCACAACAGCAAGAGCAACAACAACAGATGCAACAGCCGCAAATGCAGGGGCAACCAATGTAATGGAGGTGCTTTATGAAACAAAAAAATGTCCAGGAAGGACGGGCGTTGGGCGTCAATGCAGGGATAGCCCAAGCCTATGCAACTAAACTAAGAGTTATGACTAGGGCTTTTATTAGAATACTTATGAAAAGATTAACTAAGTTATATAAAGAGCATAAAAACGATATATCTGTAAAGCCCAACGTTGCTAAAGATAGCGGCGTTGGGGAAGCTATATTCGATTTTCTCAATAAAGAGCAGTATTACTTTTCATTCTATTTCTCACATAGCGGAAAGAGTTATTCCGAAAAGATGCTGAATAATGTAAAGAATAACTCTTTGCATCAGTTTAATAACAGTTTGAAGTCAGTATTTAAAGACGAAAATAATATATCTAGTAGCCCTATACCTAAAGGCATGGAAGATACTATCGATAAATTAGTAGAAACCAATGTCGCTCTTATACGGTCTATCCCGAACAGTTGTTTTAACAAGATACATCAAAGTGTTATGTCATGTCTGCTCGAAGGTGCGCCCGTATCTAAACTTCGTAGGGATATAATGGAGATAGGTAGAACTGAAGAGAGAAAAGCTGAATTAATCGCTATGGACCAGACAAGAAAGGCGTATATGCAGATCAATATAGTTAGGATGAAAGACGCTGGAGTAGAGAAGTTTAAATGGTTGCACACAGGCGGTGGGTTATCTCCTCGTGTATATCATAGGGATGTTCTGAGTGGTAAGATATTCGAAATTGGTAAGCCTCCTATAATAGATCCACATACCAAGACTACAGGATATCCAGGTCAACTTCCTAATTGTCGGTGCGTAATGGTCCCCGTAGTAGAATTACATTCGGAAGAATAGAGTTAGTATACGATCTATAATAACCTCTGCTTTTACCTTATAACGTTTTTCATATTGTCGCAAAACGTAATACATTGCCTCACTTACATTAATCTCTACTCGCTTTAGCAACCTTCTGTCTTGCCGTATTAATTTAGGAATCGGTATTATGGGTTGTGCTTGACGACAACGCCTCAGATAATGGCGTTTGGGTAATACAAATTCTTCCTTTTCTCGGCGATTAAACATATCGAAAAGTTCACACTGCAAAACAGGGTTTTTTTCAAAAGCTTCCTGGTCAGTTATAACCTTTTCTTGTAACTCTTCTATAAGCTTTTCATCTTCCTTCAACATACCTTTATTTTATTCATAGAACATTGTTATTTCAACGGTTTGTGGTATTATAGAATCAAGAAATGAGTATTGAGGAAGTCTGTGATTAATTATCGGCTACTGCTGAAAAAAATCAAATCTAAAGGTCTAAATGCTGTGGATGTTTGCAGGAATATATTACATGCAAATACTCGTTTGGATTTATGTATCAATTCGAGACATAACGGACTTTCCCACGAGGAAATCATGCAATTGAAATCCTTGCTATGTCTTTCTTCTGTAGAAGTAATGAGAATTTTTTTCATGGATAAGTACATTACCTTATCAGATGGAGTAGTCATGGATAAAATATCATTGCTCGAACTTGCTCTTCGCAGGTTTAATCCTCAGTTGAGACTGTTAGTGAATAATATATCGAATGCAAAATGTCTCATGTTTTCTCTATCAGAAATGATAGCTAAGATAGCTCATTTTCAGGATAAATTTATCCCAGCTTTCTCCATTAGCAAGAATAATGTTTATCCCGAAAATGAAGACAAAACTATTGCTTGGTATTCTAATATAAGATTCACTATTAACGAGCTGTCAGTTGCTCAGCATCTTGATTTCCTCTCATTTCCTACATTGTTCACTAGTGTTACATTCTGTGACGGTGTGTTTTGTTTTGTGATTAATAATATTTAGATTAGAAGGATTTTCATGCAAGGTTATAAAAAAAATGAAGAGGAAAAAGAATTCGCTAACAAAGTAGAGGAGTTCTTAATCGAAAATAAGGTATTCTTTGTAAAGATGTACGGAGATGAAGTGAATATATACAGCAATCCTGATTATATTTGCTGTATCAATGGAAGATTTGTTGCTATAGAGCTGAATAACTACCTACAAGATTCAACTCTCACCTTCAGTAAGGATAAGATGCAACGAATCATTAGGAGTAAGGGAACTCTCTTATTGGTAGATCCTTCAAACTTCGAGAATTTTAAGGATATAGTTAAGCAAGATTTAGCGTCCCATATAGATTTCAGACGTAAAGAACCTAAGGTATTAGGTAAAAGACCTGGAGCTAAAAAACCTCCACAGCGAAAACCTAAGCCTAAACGTAATTTCCGTAAACGAGAATATAATAATAATTACGCACCATACAAACAGCGGAGAATGAGGGAACGTTAATTTGTGCTATTCAGTATATCAGATCAAAAATACGGTCAATGGTAAGACGTATATCGGCATGACTGGGCGGTCAGTGCAGACCAGATTTCGTGAGCATTGTCGCCCGTTAGATCGATTTATATCTCGGCAAATCCAAAAGGCAGGAGCTGACAATTTTACCGTGAGTACGATAGCTACTTTCGATACAGAGAGAAAAGCTAGGGAATATGAAACATATCTCATATTGAAGAATAAGTCTCAAAATCCCGACGGATATAACATCTGTTGCAACGGGGATATAGCTCGATTCTATGCCTTGGAGATCGTTGGAGGTCAATTGAATTTGTTTAAAAATTAAAATAATATATTAATGGAAAATTAGAAATGTTAGTTTTATTTTTATCTTTTTATTGAATTCGTGGGGGAAATGTCCCCCACATTTTATGGTCGAAAAAGTGTATATATTTACACATTTTATGGTCTAAAAAGTGTTAATACTCTGAAGACTCCATGATTGTTAGTACTCTCCTAGTCTTAACTAAATCCGTTGGGTCGTCAGTTCCAAAGCGATAGTCCTCATCGTAATAGTCAATCTTCCAAAAGTACTTCTTTCTCAGAAAGGCGATTGTTCCAAAGTCATGCTCTCCATGCGGATCGTTGTTAACATTGAACTCATCAAATTCCTTCACCTTCTGCATAAGAATGGATTTTGCTTCGTCGGGGAGATCATTAACTCCCCTAGTGCAGACAATCATTCCTGGGATAGTTGAGTCTTCTCCTCTTCTAAATCTGTCGTTCTGATCCCTTATAATTTCAGTATCTATCATTCTGTTCTCTCCACGTTCAATGGTCATTTCTACATTCCCCTCATTCATTTATCAATAATATTTTATTTCATTTTACTTCCTTTCAAAAAAATACCTTTTAACTAAATAAAAAAACTCCGTTATCATAAAGCACATACCACATATAATGACTACAAACATGTCTTTCATTATCAGGGATTCACTCCATATAACCTCAATAAAAAACCAAAAACACTTTACCATCGTTTACTACTACTAATTTTATTGATAATATTGATCAGTCAATGATTTTAAATCATAGACTTCAATATTTAATCTATATATATAACCGCCTCTTATGTAGAGGCTTTTTTTATTTCATCATCGGTTGAATTGTCACATACGATTTTATATTCATACAATAAATCACGTGTTGATTCGCTCAGCTCCATAAAATAGTCATCTAACCTATCCTCTTCAAAATCTTCATTTATTGTTATCGCTGTTATCAAATAAAAATCGATCACAATATCCGTCCATCTAGCAAAAAATTGGTCGATATCTTCATACGTCACGTAAGACACATAACCATCATATGATGAATGGTACTTTTGCACATACTTCTTAAGCTCTTCTTCTCGTTCAATCGCCCAATCTTTAAGTTTATCGAGGTCGATTTTCAGATCGACCACCAATTTATCATTTTCATAGTTATAGTAAGCAGGGGAGTTAAGCTTTTTAAATTTCGCTTTCTGTATAATCCCTTCGTCTGTAACATATTCAAACAAAACTTTGGTTACAGCTGTACTCATTGCATTAAAATAATCTTCACCGACTTCATAGCACTGATTTTCGGTTATAATTCCCTCTTCTTTGTCATGTTCTTCCATTTCCCATAATTCATCAGAATCAAAAAGAAATGAGTGATAATACCCTGAGAATAGTCTCGGGTCATGTTGCCAATATTCATAATCTATATACATTGTTATCTCCTAATCAAATAATCCGTCTTTCTTCATTTCGTTATAAAGACCAAGAATAAACTTTATACAATAGTGATAGGCTCCAGCGTTAGCCTGTTCTTGATACACGCCTGTATCTATCCCCAGACTGTCTGCATGCTCTTGAAAGAATATCACGTCAACGCTACTTAATTCGTGTCTCCACATATAAACGTCAAAAATTTCTTCATTATTAATAAACTCTTCATGATAACTTTTAACTGTTTCAACGATATCTTTAAAAATCGTGTCTTCCTTATTCAAATCAAACAGTATTATTGAAACTCCCAGTTTTACATCAAAATCATCATCGCTAATATACGGGCTGAATTTCTGCCAGTCTTCGTCTTTAATTTTTACGTCTCTGATATCCATTTTTACCTCCTTTTAAGCTCTTTCGTTACAAATCCTCGCCAGTCTAAGTAAATTATACACAAAATAAAAGTAAGACTCGGGATTCAGGTTGTATTTTTTGAGAAACTGTTCGGCGTTTTCCAGTCTTTTGAATGTATCAATAAACCCATAGTCTCTACATGCCTGGGCTATTCTGCCAGCTCCCCAACTCCTCTTCATTCCACAAATTTTTAAGAATTCTTTTTCTTGCTCGGTTAATTTCATAATTGCTTCCTACATTGTTTCAAAAAAATCTAAACTTAATTGCCTCTTAACTAACGCTAATCGGTTGATTTGCTTTATCAAATTTTTGTTAGCGATCGTTTGTCCGTTGTCTCTAACCTGATTCAGGCGGTCGATTAACATATAACAGCACCTTTCTAATAGGTGCTGTAATTCGTCGTATTTCTGATTCAATTCATCGTTGTTTTGCATTTTTTTTACTCTCCACTCATCAGGTGATAACTCAAAATTTTATCAATTTGGTTGTAAACGTCATTCATCACAATTTCGCCAACCGCCCAAACTATTTTATTTTTGTAGTTGTATTCAAATCTAAAAAGATTATCCCCTGTTTCTCTCCCGTAGTTCTCGGCAAAATCTAGCAACAATTCTTCATTCGCATCGAAGAAAGCCTCCGTCTCGTGATAATAAATAAAGCCGCCAATTCCGCAACTAAAGCCATGCTCGCAAATTAATCTCACTTCATCAATTCCGGCGTCTATATCCTCAGGGCTAAAGCCGCAATTAAATATGATCTCAAGATATTTTTGAGTCAATTTTCCAAAATTCCCTAATTCCCTTTCGATTTCCTCACAAACGGCGTTTATATCCACGCCGTCCGTCTCCTGTAATTCGTGATAAATGTCTGTAATGTCTTTCATCTTTTTACTCCCTTAATTAATAAACAAACTAAACAAACAGCCGTTTTTCTCGACTGTTTTTTTCGCTAACAAATCGTTAATAATAAAATTCCATTCCTTTAACTTAAAACGCTTTTTTGCTCCAAATAGTAAGCAATCTAGGCAATATTCAGGGCTCCAATCCTTTATATTTTTTGATAGTGCGCTGACTAGCCAATAGCCACGGCTGGGGTCTTTTACCAGCCGTTTGTAGATAACAACCCCGTCGGACTGTTCGCACGTGACCACATATTGCATTAATTCGGATTTTTCCATTGTTTTAATCTCCACTTTTTAAAATAAATCCCTTTTTAATCAATACCCTTTCAAAGGCGATAATTTGGAGCTTGTTGTCTAGCAATTCGGTTTTATACCGCCTTGTAATGTAGGTGTGTAGATGCCAATCTTTCGCATAACATTTTTTTTGATAAGCATAATAATCACGGTCGGGGTCTATAATTAAAATGTATTCCGTCCAGCGGTAGCCTCTCGGTTTTATGTATCTTTTTTCCATACTTTCCCCCTTTCAAATCGGTTGGATTTCCTTAAAACGGGCATACAGCGCTCGGAGTACCTTATAAAGGGGGTGTTTTTTCCCGCCCCCCTCCTCCACGATCTGAGCCGTTAATTCCTCCAAATGAAAACCCAAAGAGCCGTTGTCGTTAATATCAACGTCGTTTTCCATAATATATTCGTTTACTGTCATTTTTTCGCTCCCCTTATAAATCCAGATCGTGTACGCTTTGCGCGATTTTATCCATTGCATTATTAAGAATTAATCTTAATTTATTTATATGCTCGCCATAGTCCCACAACTCTCCAGGGTATAGCTCCCGTTCTTTTTCCAATTCTTTTTCAGTCGATTTTAAAACGGTCCAGGTATACAGGCTCGCCCCGTGAAGGCGTTTGTTTAATTCCTGATCGTTTAAAAATGTAAGGCATTCCTCGGATTCCCCTAGTTTTATTTTTTCCATTCTTTAACCTCTCGTTAACTAAAAACGGGCTAAAACCGCCCACCACCCCGGCACGGGATCGGCGCGACCCACGCAGCCAAAAAAATCAAAAAGATTGTCATAAAGTAAACAATTAATTTTTACTTTAAGTCAATAAAATAAATAAAAGTCAATCCAGCTTTTCTTGCTTGTTTATATTATTTCAATCGATTAACAACCTTTTTAAAAACCTATTAAAACAACCGCCCACGCTTTTAAAAACAATCTACATGGATACTATTTCGTAATTATAGCCGCGCGCTATCCAATCCGATAGTGAGCCCGTTTCTTTATGTATTCCATAAAATAAAGATGAAACGACCCAGCCCGTTGTGTGTATGGTATTTTTATCAATATCCACGCGGTCGATATACCCCAGCAATGTGGAGTTATTAACCACCTCCCCGATCGTGTTATTAACTTCATAAAAGCGCACACGTTGATTTTTTTTACATGATTTTAACAAGCTAACTAGTTGATCCTGATTATCTATAACCATTTACTACCTCCATACATATAACCAACCTTAACACTGTATTAATACAATACGTCGTTAACAATTTCAATCGTTTTTTTATTTTTTAAATTAAAAATTAAAATAGAAAAAAGCGCCCCTTTTGGAGGCGCCCTGGTAAATATATGAGTAAATTTTAAAAATTAAAATAAATTTCTATAGCCCCACTTTATAAACGCCAGCGAAGCCAAAAAAATCGCTCCCCAGACCCCTGTTAAGCCGATCAGTTTCACCGCCAGCGCCGTGTGAAAAATAAAAGAAAAAATGTGTCTCATGTTGTTAGCTCCCCTGTTATCACCTTTTCTAGTATACTATATAAGGTCAATTGTTTATAATAACAACCCTTTTTTATTAATTAATTAAAAATTTTTTAATTATTTTTATACTAGTATCTTAAAATAGAAAAAGCGCCTTTTAAAGGCGCCTTTAAAACCGTTATTTATATACGTTTCAGATGTTTTTATAATAATCTGATTCCTGAAAAAAATCGCTGTACCTATCAATTGATTGCTTGATAAACAATCGTTGTTGATTGCCGTTAGCAACGTATTAAAATCCTCATTGCTAATATCTCCAACGCTTGTTTTATGCATTAACACCGCCAGCCACCTCTCAATGTATCTCATATTATTAATTATCTCGTGCCATATTAATACATTTTTATTCCAATCCTCGAACCCTTCCATAGCATCCCCCTTTTAGTCTATCACCTTAAAGCCGAGCCATTTCAGTTGTGCCTTTACTTCCTCGATAGTAATTTCTTTCTTCTCGTTAATAATCGCAACTAATTCTAGTTTGATTTTATTATCAGTTGTTTTACTCACTTTTAAAGTTGTGTTAGCTTGTATATCTTTGATAGATTGCTCCCAAAAATTCAGCATTTTATCAATCTCGTTAGATTGTTGCGTTGTTTCAGTATCAACCGCCTTTTTACCTTGTTTCTCGCACGCTGTCGCCATACATAAACAAGCCCCGATTAATGCACAGCCCGCGCATTTCTCGATTATTTTTAAAAGTTTTAAAAATTTCATGCTTTTAATCCTTAATATATAACCTACTAACTTATATAATGCTATTTTTTAACAATCGACAACCTTTTTTTTAATTTTTATCCCTATGCACAACGCCCCCAGATCGCCCCGGAGATCGCCCCGGAGATCGCCCCGGAGATCG
>Ga0265300_10002697_pt1 | contig 15097 bp, 10 predicted proteins | sample AusTroGonzalo_MG_FD_193482 | JGI IMG/M metagenome (GOLD analysis project Ga0265300, IMG submission 193482) | Bovine rumen microbial communities from tropical cattle in Woodstock, Queensland, Australia - Gonzalo_03 | ecosystem: Host-associated > Mammals > Digestive system > Stomach > Rumen ...
AAGAAACAGCAGTATATCTCTCAGTATGAGGAGTATATGAATCTGGAAAAGAGCCTTGGCAAAAGTGCCAGGATGACGATTGCTCCGGTCGTGAAATTCTATCCCGCCGACCGTAAATCCTTAGACGACCTGCTTGCCGAATGCCGCCAATGACCTATACCTTCCAGGAAATGATGCTCAGCGCGTCGGTGGCGGTCTATGTCGCCATCTGCGCGGTGGTCGCCGTCGTCCGCCTGGGGCACAAGTGTTCGGTGTATTCCAAGCACATGGACTATTATTTCCCAGCTTGGAAGACGATGGCCTATTGCTTCCTTTCCAATCTGGTGCTCGCTCCGGTCGTCTTCTTCCCGTCGGAAACCGATGCGATCCTGCAGCTAAGGATGATGCTCATCCTATCTTCGCCGTTCCTGTGCGCCGTGCTGATCTTCAGCTATTTCGGTCGTGTGCTGAAAGTTCTCTGGTGGAGAAGACCCATCATCGTCCTGTCGGTTTCCTATTCGGTGATGTCGGCCATCGGCTGGGTGTCGACCTTGATTCCGGGAACGCAGATGCAGGGACGCTTTCTCAACGTGTATTTCGTGGTAGGCGCCGTGCTGGCTATCCTCTATCTTGCCAGTTTCGTCCTGGCTTTGCGGCTGATCATCCGGGCGCTCCATCGTTTTTCGGACGAGAACTATTCCAACCCTGACGATTTCCCGGAACAATATACGATCTCAATCCTCTGGATTACCATCCTGCACCTGATCATGAGCTGGGCCATGGCCATCAACGGTGCCATGTGGGCCCTCTCCTTCGGTATGATCGTCCTTTCCATCCTCTCCGTCGTCATTCTGCTCGGTGCCCTAAATCCGCACCGGACGGCCGAGGTGGAGCAGCTGGAAGCGGCCCTCAATGACGAAAAGGAAGAAGACAAGTCGCTGGAATCGGATATCCTGCCGCCTGAGCGGAAAGAGGAAATCCTGCGCGCCATCCGCCGTCAGGTGGAAAGCGAAAAAGCGTTTCTCGACAGCCACCTTACGCTCAGCAAGCTGTCCCGCGACTGCGGCCTCAACCGCACCTATATTTCCGTGGTCCTGAACGAAAGCCTCGGCGGCTTCTTCAATTATATCAACCGCTGCCGGCTGACCCATGCAGATACCTACAAGGAGTCGCATCCCAAGGCGGATGTCGACGAGATCGCCCTTGCCTCGGGATTCAACAACCGCCAGTCCTTCTACAACGCGCGCAAGCGCCTCAACGGATAGTCTTTATTTCGGCAGGCCGAAAGCCTGGCTGAGTTCCCGCATCTGGGCGTCGGTCATGCCGTCCGGCTCGAAGCCCATATTCCGTGCCGCAATATAGATCTGGGCGGCCTTGTTGAGGACGTCCACCTGGTCGAAGGCATTCAGGATGTCAGTTTCGACGGCAAATACGCCATGTTTTTCCCACATCACCACGTCGTAGTCCTGATTGAGGGTCCGGATGGTGGCTTCGGCCAGCTCCACGCTGGAGGGCATTAGGTAGGGCACGATGCCGAGTCCGCGCGGGCAGAAGGCCCGGGTCTCGGGAATCATCGACCAGAGCATCTTCGTGGCGGCGTCTTTTTCGAGCCATTTCTTACTGTGGGTGAGGGCTACCAGTTCGATGGGATGGGTGTGCAGCGAGGCGCGGTAGGGCGATCCCTTGGCCAGCAGGTAGTCGTGGACGGCCAGGTGCGAAGGGAGTTCCGAGGTCGGGGCGACTGGGGCGTCGGCAACGATTTCGTAGCTGTCGCAGCCGGGCAGGATACGGATGATGGAGCCGTTGGCCATGGGGTCGCGGGCCAGGTCGCGCATGCGGCGGCCGGTGCCTTTGCAGTAGAACCAGCAGCCGGCAAGGTGCGGCAGCGTCTTGCCGATGGGGCGGGGCTCGGTGAGGGCGGGCAGCGTCCGCAGGACGTCGTCGATGTAGTCGGTGACGTTGATGGTGATATTGCCGCCGTTGCGTTCGGCCCAGCCTTTCTGCCACAGGTAGCCGGCCACTTCGGCGACTTTGTCGATTTCGGCCTGCAGGGCCGGATGTTGAATAAGAATGTTCATGGTTCGTCATTCCGGGCTTGACCCGGAATCTCAATTATATCAATTGCGGCAAGAACGTACTGAAAATCAACACCGCCAGCCCGATGACCAGCACCACGATGGTCTTCTTCGAGGCGCCTTTCCATTCATGAAGGATGATGCCCCAGACGTTGCTGAAGACGACGTTGAGCGCCATCAGGATGCACCAGCTGAAGGTAATCAGGGTCGGGTAGTCGCGGAGGAAGCCCTTGCCCAGGCTCAGGCCGAAGAACTGGCTGTACCAGAGCAGGCCTGCGAGGGCGCAGAACACGAGGTTATGGCCCCAGAGCGATTTCTGTTTATAGTCGCTCCAGGTCTTATTTTTCGCATTCTGCGAGAAGCAATAGACAGCATTGGTCAGGAAGCCGCCGAAGGTCACCAGCAGGGTGGCCGGCAGGCTCTTGAAGATGTCGGGCGTCGCCTCCCAGGTCAGCGGTTCACCGAAACTCAGGCCGATATTGAAGCAGGCGCTCATGAAGCCGGCCAGCAGGGCCACGGCGATGCCTTTCCCGAAATTAAACTCCTTGACGCCTCCTTTACTAGATGGGTCTCCTTCGTCATTCCGGGCTTGACCCGGAATCTCCCGGGCTTTCATGGCCCCGGCCACGCCGATGATGGCGATGCCGACGAGCGTCACGACGACGCCGATGATGACCGAAGAGGTGAGGTCATGGGCATGGCCCGTGAAGACGGGTCCAAGGATGGCGCCCAGGGCGGAGCAGGTGCCCAGCGCGATGCTCTGGCCCAGGGCGACGCCGAGGTAGCGCATGCTCAGGCCGAAGGTCAGGCCGCCGACGCCCCAGAGGGCGCCGAATAGGATGGTCAGGAGCGAGGCCTTGGGGTTGGCGGCGTACATGGCGAAGAGGGATTCGCCCGACGGCACGGCGAGGAGGGCGCCGAGCAGCGGGAAAATAAGCCAGGCGAAGATGCCTTGGACGATCCAGTAGCTCTCCCAGCTCCACGCCTTGATCTTATTGATCGGCACATAGCTGCTGCTCTGGCAGAACGCGCCGATGGCGATGATAAGGAGGCCGAATACCAGGTTCATCGTTTACTCGTTATTTCTCGTTCGTATTTTTCAATTTCCGGAATGAAGGCCGTGCCGACGGGGACATTGTTCTTGAGGTTGAAGTAGTCGAAGACGGCACCGAAGGGGAGGGTCTTGGCTTCTTCGAGAAGGGCCAGGCGCTGGAATCCTTTGCCGGCGTCTTCGTATGCGCGGAGCTGGGCCAGGGGCTCGAGGAGGGCGCTCAGCAGGCATTTCTGCGTGGCGCGCGTGCCAATGACATAGGCGCCGATGCGGTTGATGGCGGCATCGAAATAGTCGAGGCCGATGTGACTGCGGCCGAGGGCGTCGGCGCGGACAATCTCTTTGAACAGGTCGAGCGTCGGATCGTTCATGATGGTCACGTGATCGGAGTCCCAGCGGATGGGGCGCGATACGTGAAGCATCAGCTCGGGGACGAAGAGCAGCAGCGACGCCACCATGTCGGCCACGTTCTCGGTCATCTCATAGTGGCCGGTGTCGAGCGTGTACATGAGTTTGCGGGTGGCACAGTAGCCGGCCACGAAATCGTGTGAACCTACTGTGTAGCTTTCCAGGCCGATGCCGAAAAGCTTGGCTTCCAGGCAGGTCTTCATGCCGGGCAGATCCTCGGCGAGAATCTCGTCGAGTGCCTCGGCGAAGATCTCGCGGTAGCGCTTGCGTTCTACGGTCTGGTCTTTCGAGCCGTCATGGACCCAGATGTTCATGATGCAGGGATCGCCCTGTGCCTTGCCCATCGCATCGGCGATGCGGCGGCAGCGTTTGGTGTGTTCGATCCAGAAATCCCGGATGGCCTTGTCGGGATGGGCCAGCGACAGGTCGCCGCTCTTCGGATGGCCGAACGATGTGGAGTTGAAGTCGAGTTTCAGGCCGTTTTCTTTCGCCCACTGGATCCAGCTCTCAAAGTAGCGGACATCCACCTGGTCACGGTCCACGAATTGGCCGCCGAAGTCGCCGTAGATTTCGTGGAGGTTGAGGCGGTGGTTGCCGGCGATCAGGCTTTTGGCGAAGAGCACGTCGGCGCGCACTTCGTCGATGTTGCGGGCCCGGCCGGGATAGTTGCCGGTGGTCTGGATGCCGCCCGACAAGCCGGCTGCGCTCTCGAAGCCGATAACGTCGTCGGTCTGCCAGCAGTGCAGCGAGATGGGTGTCTTTTCAAGGATTTCGATGGCTTTGTCGGTATCTACACCCAGTGCGGCGTAGCGTTCGCGGGCGTATTCGTAGGATTGGAGGATCTGGGAGTCTTTCATATGGAGGGATAATAAGTTTTGACTTGGAAGGTGTCGGCGATGAGCCGGCGCATCTGCCAGCGGTCGGAGACAAGGCCGGCAGCGCGGGCCTGAAGCATCAGGTTGCCGATGGCCGTGGCTTCGGTCGGGCCGGCGATGACCGGGATTCCGAGGGCGTCGGCCGTCCACTGGTTGAGGAGTTCGTTGGCGCTGCCTCCGCCGATGACATGGAGTTTCTCGATGGGGAACGGCGCGAAGGTCTGCAGCAGATCGAGCACTTCTTTATAGCGGTCAGCCAGGCTATGATAAATACAACTCACTATCTGCGCGTCAGAGAAGTCGGCGCGCAGCTGCGGGCGGTTTTCGGATCGCGAGCATTTTTTCGCGAGCGGGACGGAAACCGGAGCAGCGGAGCTGCCGACGAGTGCCGCGCAGATTTCGGCAGGCATGTCGGCGGGGTTGGCGAAACGCGGGTCGTCAGGATTGATGCGGCCGGGGAAGGCCGCTTCGGCCCGGGCCATGTCCACGAGCTGCACGTAGCTGTAGTCGCGGCCGACGGCTTTCCACTGTTTGCGGCACTGCTCCAGCAACCACATGCCCGTGATGTTCTTTAGGAAGCGCGTGGTGCCGTCGATGCCGCCTTCGTTCGTAAAGTTGGCGGCGGCCGAATCCTTGTTGATGACAGGCGCCGGCACTTCGATGCCCATCAGGCTCCAGGTGCCGCTGCTCAGGTAGGCGAAACGCTCGTCCGCGGCCGGCACAGCGGCGATGGCCGATGCCGTGTCGTGTCCCGCCACGGCGATCACCGGCACCGGGCCCAGGCCGGTCGCAGCCGCCAGCTGCGGCCGCAACACGCCCACCCGGGTGCCCGGCTGCACGATGGGCAGCAGGACGTCGGGCCGTATGCCCAGCCGCCGGAGTAATTTCGTATTGAACTGCCGCGAAGTCTGGTCCATCATCCCGGAAGTGGAGGCGTCGGTGTATTCGCACACCGCATTTCCCGTTAGCAGGTAAGACAACAGGTCCGGCATGAAAAGGATGCTTTCTGCCGCGGCCAGCACCGAATCTCCCGCCTGCGTCTGGGCATACAATTGGAAGATGGTGTTGAAATCCATGATCTGGATGCCCGTGGCGGCGTAAAGCTCAGCGCGCGAAATCTTTTCGAATACTTGTGCAGGTACGCCCGCCGTGTACGGATCGCGGTAAGCACGCGGCAGACCCAGCAGCGAGCCGTCAGCCGCGATGCTTCCGAAGTCAACGCCCCAGGTGTCAATACCGATCGAATCGATACGGGCGCCCGCGCGGCCCAGCTTCTGCAGGCAGGTCACAAAGTGCTCGTAGATCGACCATACGTTCCAGTAGCAGCGTCCGCCCACTTCCAGCATCTGGTTGGGGAAGCGGTACACTTCTTCCATTGTGAAACGGCCGTCTGCGAACGTGCCCAGCAGGGCGCGTCCCGATGTGGCGCCGCAGTCGAAGGCCAGGAAAGAATGCGTTTGTGTCATGTTACAGGTTGATTTCCAGTTCATGCCGGCCGGGGGCGTACGGAATGAAATGGCTGCCGTGCCGGCCGGTGTAGTGGATGGTCAGGTCGTATTCGGCGTCACGGAAGCGGCGGTGGATCTTATATGTGCCGTAAGCGGCCGGGATGCACGGTTCGATGAGCATTCCGTCGTACTGGGGCTTGATACCCAGCAGGAATTCGCTCACGCACTTCCAAGTCCAGGCGGCGGTACCCGTCAGCCAACTGTTCTTGCCTTCGCCGGGCCTGGCTGCGTCTTTGCCGGCTACCATCTGACAGAACACATAGGGTTCCACTTTGCGCAGCGCCTGGTCTTTCGTGAAAGCGGGCGTGATCTTGCAGTAATGGCGCCAGGCCGCGTCAGCGCGGCCGGCCATCGCTTCGCCGATGATGACCCACGGATTGTTGTGGCAGAAGATGCCGGCGTTCTCCTTGTAGCCCTGCGGGTAGGAGCTGATCTCGCCATAGTCCTTGATATAGCGTGTGTAGGCCGGGGTGTTGAGCACCAGGCCGTGTTCGCATTCCAGATGCTTGACGGCCGCGTCGAGCGCCTTGTCGCACAAGCCTTCGTCAGCACCGATGCGGGCCATCGTACACCAGCCCTGGCTTTCGATGAAAATCTTGCCTTCGTCGTTCTCATGGGATCCGATCTTGCGGCCGTAGTAGTCGTAGGCGCGCAGGAACCATTCGCCATCCCAGCCATGGGTCTTGACGGCCTTCTCCATCGTTGCCACGGCTGCGCGGACTTTCTCGATGTACGCCGGATCGGTCGCTACGGCCGGATGCGCGAGCAGTTCGGCGAAGTCACGTCCTTCGGCCACGAACAGACCGGCGATCATCAGCGATTCAGCCTTTGATCCTTCGGTCTTGTTCTCCGTGGTCTGGAACGATTCGTCGGGATTGTCGGAGAAGCAGTTGAGGTTGAGGCAATCGTTCCAGTCGGCCCGGCCGATGAGCGGCAGGCCGTGCGGGCCGAGATTGTCGGTCACGTGGGCGAAGCTGATCTTCAGGTGTTCCAATAGCGAGACTTCTGTGCCGGGCTTGTTGTCGAAAGGCACTTGTTCTTGCAGGATGCTGAAATCGCCCGTCTCCTTGATGTAGGCCACCGTGCCGAAGATGAGCCAGAGCGGATCGTCGTTGAATCCACCGCCGATGTCGTTGTTGCCACGCTTGGTCAGGGGCTGGTACTGGTGGTAGCAGCCGCCGTCGGGGAATTGGGTGGCGGCAATATCGAGGATGCGCTGCCGCGCCCGTTCCGGAATCAGGTGGCAGATGCCCGCCAGGTCCTGGTTGGAGTCGCGGAATCCCATGCCGCGTCCGATGCCGCTTTCAAAGTAGCTGGCACTGCGGCTGAAGAAGAAGGTGATCATGCACTGGTACTGGTTCCAGATGTTGACCGTGCGGTCCAGTTCCGGAACGGCGGAGGCGACGGTATAGCGGCTCAGCAGGTCGTCCCAGAAGGCTTTCAGCGCCGCGAATGCAGCGTCGGCGCCCGCCGCCGTCCCATACTTCTCCAGCATCGCCCGCGCCGGCTTCTTGTTGATGATACCGGGCCTCTCAAATTTCGCCTCTGGCGGATTCTCCACATACCCCAACACAAAGAACAGCTCTTCGGAGGCACCGGGCTCCAGCGTCAGGTCGAAACGATGCGAGGCGATCGGGCTCCAGCCGTGTGCCACGGAATCGCCCGAAGTGCCAGAGAGCACTTGCTGTGGCGCATCGAAGCCATTGTACATGCCCATGAAGGTCTCCCGGTCGGTATCGAAGCCGTCGAAGGGGCGGCTCACGCCGTAGAAGGCATAATGGTCGCGCCGTTCGCGGTATTCCGTCTTGTGATAGATCGCATCCGGCTCCACTTCCACTTCTCCGGTCGAGAGGTTGCGCTGGAAATTCTCCATGTCGGTCGAAGCATTCCAGAGGCACCATTCTACGAAAGAATAGAGCTGGAAAGACTTGCGCGCAGCGCTCGTATTGGTCAGACGCACCCGGTGGATTTCACAGCGGGCGCCGGGCGGCACGAAGAACAGCACCTCGGCACGAAGGCCGTCCTTTTCCCCGGTAATGCGGGTGTATCCCATGCCATGATGGCAGCTGTATGCGTCCAGGGGCGTCTTGCAGGGTTTCCAGCCGGGATTCCAGACCGTTTCGCCGTCTTTGATATAGAAGTAGCGTCCGCCCGCATCCATTGGCACGCCGTTGTAGCGGTAGCGGAGAATGCGCCGGAATTTGGCGTCCCGGCAGAAGCAGTAGCCGCCGGCCGTATTGGAAATCAGGGAGAAGAAATCGTCCGTACCCATGTAATTGATCCACGGCCAGGGCGTATCGGGCCGGGTGATCACATATTCGCGCGCAGCGTCGTCGAAGTGTCCGAAAAGGTTCATGTCAGAAAAATCTGTCAATATTTGTAATTCAAATGTTTAAGCGAAGCATTGGCGGAACTGCCACCGTAAAGGATTTCCCAGTTGCCCTTCATGGGGACCATGTCCCCTGCTTCCGGCGACCAGGCCAGGAAGGTCTCTGCCGTCAGCGGAAATTTTACCGTGACGGTCGCTCCGGCCGGAATGTTGACACGCTGGAAGCCGCGGAGCGATTTGAGCGGGCCTTCCGTGTCGGCCGGACGGCGGACATAGAGCTGGACCACTTCATCGGCATCGCGGGCGCCGGTGTTCGTGACGGGAATCTCCAGCACGCCCCGCTTGACGCAGGCGTCTCCATAAGCGAAATCCGTATAGCTGAGACCATAGCCGAAGGGGAAAAGCGCGTCACCCGTAAAGTAGCGGTAGGTACGGCCCTTCATGGAATAGTCCTCATAATCAGGCACTTGGTCGACGCTGCGATAGAAAGTGACGGGGAGCTTCCCGGAAGGGGCCACGTCGCCGAAGAGGATGTCGGCCAGAGCCGTGCCGCCCTCTTCGCCCGGATACCAGGCCTGGACGATGGCGTCGCAGGTCTCGGTTTCAGGAGCCAACCCCATGGCGGAGCCGGAGAAATTGACCAGCACGATCTTCTTACCGGCCTCATGCAAGGCCTTCAGCAGCTGCCGCTGGACGGCAGGCAGCTGGATGTCGGTGCGGTCGCCGCCCCTGAAGCCGGGCAGGTCGACAGGCATCTCTTCGCCTTCCACGCGCGGCGAAATGCCGCCGGCGAAGACCACGATGTCGATGTCGTCCAGTTGTTTCAGGACATCGGCCACTTCTTTGTCCGTAAGGTCTTCCTTGCTGACCAGGACGCAGCCCGGGAAACTCACCAGATTGGGAATCCACTGCTGGACGGCTTCCTTCAGCGTCAGCGTGTGTTCAGGGATGGGATTGTAGTTGCCCCAGAGCATTTCCTTGTCGTTGGCATTGGGGCCGATGACGGCGATGCGGGCTTTCGCATCGAGCGGCAGGATCTGGTCACGGTTCTGCAGCAGGACGATGGATTCCTGCGCCATACGGCGGGCCAGCGCACGGTGTTCAGGCCCTTCTACAATGTCGTCGGACAGATGGTCCCAGGGTTCGCGGTTTCCGTCGAGTTCTCCCAGACGGAAACGGGCGGCCATCAGGCGGGTCAGCAGCGGATCAAGCTCCGCTTCATCGAGCACGCCTGCGTTGACCGCATCCTGGATATGGCGGTACGATTCGCCGCAGTTGAGGTCGGTGCCGGCCCGGACGGCCTCAGCCACGGCGTGTTCCACGTCCGGGCTGTAGCCATGCCGTCCCGGCATGAAAAAGTCGTGGATGGCCCAGCAGTCGGAGGTGACGAGGCCCTTGTAGCCCCATTCGCCCCGGAGCACCGTGTCGATCAGGAAGAGGCTGGCGGCGCAGGGGACACCGCGGAAGCGGTTGTACGCGACCATGACTTCCTGCACGTTGGCTTTGGTTACCAGGTCCTTGAATGCTGGAAGATAGGTCTCGCGCAGGTCGCGGTCACTCACGTTGGCATCGTAGCTGTGGCGGTTCCATTCCGGTCCGGAATGGACGGCGAAATGCTTGGCGCAGGCGTGCGTCTTGAGCACTTCGGCCTCCGTATCGCCCTGCAGGCCACGGACGACGGCCATGCCGAGCTGCCCCGTCAGATACGGGTCTTCGCCGTAGGTCTCCATGCCGCGGCCCCAGCGCGGGTCGCGGAAGATGTTGATGTTGGGCGTCCAGAAGGTGACACCTTCGTACCAGTCGGACTTGCCGTCCGCCATCCCGATGCGGTTCTTGACGCGGGCCTCGTCGCTGACGGCCGTGAAGACTTCTTCGAGCAGCGGTTCGTCGAATGCGGCCGCCATGCCGATCGGTTGCGGGAAGGTCGTCGCTTTGCCGTTGCGCGCCACGCCGTGCAGCGCTTCATTCCACCAGTTATAGGGCAGGATGCCGAGCCGTTCCACGCCGCCGGCATCGTGCCGCATCAGCGCCTCTTTTTCCTCCAGCGTCAGCTGGGCGATCAGCGCCCGGGCGCGGTCTTCGGGCGTCGGCCCGTTATTCTGTGCTTGTTTTTGCTCGTGACTGCAGGCAGCCAGTGCCAGCACGGCTGCGACCACTATGCACAACTTTTTCATGTTGGAGCTTATTATACTGAATATTAATAATTTACTAAAACTTACCCCCTGCTGTGCAATGGGGGTGATTTTTACAAAATCGTTGATTTTCAAATGATTAATCTCCAGCGCTATAAATCAACTTCTTTGTTACAGGGTCGCGGCGGTAGTGCTTGAAGAAGTCCCAGGCGATACGGGCTGCGGGGATGAAGTTCCAGTGGCCGTAGTCCATGACGGCCACCAGCTTGATGAGCGGCATGTCACCATTGTACAGTTGTCCGGTCTCGACGACGATGCCTTCGCCCTTGTGGGTAATGATGGTCTCGCGGTCGCGGACTTCCTGCCCGAAGATCGGATAGTGCTCGAAGTCCATCTGGTCTACGACCGTCATCCCGTTCATCTGTTCGTATGCGTTCCAGGCGTTGAGGTAGCTGTTGCCTTCCCAGTTGTCGGGCGTCATGTAGGGGACCGTGGTGTCTTTCGTGCCGAAAACGGAGATGTAGGCCGTCTCGGCGCAGCCGCGTTTCTGCGTGGCTTCGGCCCAGATGGCTTCGAAGGTCGGGAACGGCCCGATCCAGTGGCCCGTGAACAAAGCACCGGAATTACCGCCCACCGCGGCGAAGACATGCGATTTCTTGATGCCCAGTGCCGTGGCGGTCATCGAGCCGGCCGAAAGGCCGTGTGCGTAGATGCGGGAAGGGTCGAGCTGGGGATACTTTTCGAGCAGGATGGCCAGAACGCTCTCGATGCCGTCGTGGCCCATCGCCTGGTAATTTGGCGTCCCCTGCCATTCCATCTCTACAAGGAAGATACGTTCCTCGCCGGCTACCTGCAGGAAGCCGGAAGTTTCGGCCTGGGTGCGCGGGTCGTTGGTGTTGCCGTGCAGCAGCACGACCACCGGCACGCTGTGTTCGGGAGCGTCGTTCATCAGCTCTTCAGGCCAGTATTCGTACCAGAGATACTTCGGCCCGTTAAGATCCCGGCCGCGGTACGAGGCACCGTATTCCACGACCAGCCGCTTGATGCCCAGTCGTTCCCAATCGGCGTAGGGTTCCAGTTCATAGGGGCCGTATTCTCCGAACTTGGCGCCTTCGTAATGGGTATGCTTGTAGTTGTTGAATCGGAAGTTGCGCGAGAAGACCTTGTCCCAGGCCTCGGCGAAAACGGTCTTCGGGTCGGAAGCCGGCGAGACGACGACTTGCAGCAGCGGTTCGAAGGGCTCCTGCCGCTCGTTGAGCGTATCATATTCTCTGGCGACCTTGGTGGCATTCTTTCCGGCCACGAAAGCCGGGACGCCGTAGGAGCTGAAATGCCGGGGCAGCGTGGCGGGTTTCCCTTCGACCGTGGCGATGCCGGCGATATGGTCGGCCGCCCTGGGTGCGATGACCTGGTTGACGAAGGTGGAGCCGTCACCGAAGGCGATGATCTTCAGGTTGCCGGAGCGGGCGCGGTTGAACATTTCCACGAAAGCGTCGAAATCAGCTTCGGCCGCATATTTCTCTCCGACCGGATTGAGCACATAGGCCGTACCGAAATTCTCGTCCAGCACCTTCTGCATGTCGAGACTTTGGACCAGTGCTTCGGCCCCGGCTTTGTCAAGCCGTTTGTCGGGATAGATGAAGAATGAAGGGGCGTTGTTGTAAGACCGCCCCTGCGGTTGCGTCGGTCCGCCGAAAACGGCCGTGACATTGCCGCGCTGGACGTGGACGACATGTTGCGGAAGGGGGGCCGGCTGAGCGAGTAACGCCGTCAGACTCAAAGTAGCGGCCAGGGCCAGCAGGAATCTTTTCATAAGCGAACACATTAATGCTACGAAGTTACGAAAAAAGCCCCGCGTCCGGAAATTTAATTTTCCGCCAGGATGGCGCAAAAGCATCCCCTTTCTTTCGACCTTGTCGTGGCACCTGTCTTCACGCGACCTGTCTCCTTGTTGGCGGCGTTCCCCGTTCCCCTCTTCGCGACACAGACGTGGGCGCTGCTTCGTCTGTGTCGCGAGCGTTTTGGAGCCAAAAAATGTCGATTCTGCCTCGTGACACAGACGAGAAGGGCCCATCGTCTGTGTCACAGCAAAGAAATGGGATTGATTATTTCAATCCCACCTCGCGTGCCGAAAACGGGCGATGATCAGTCGAGCTTCAGCACGGCCATGAAGGCCGACTGGGGTACTTCGACCTGGCCGATCTGGCGCATGCGCTTCTTGCCGGCCTTCTGCTTTTCGAGCAGCTTGCGTTTGCGGGTGATGTCGCCGCCATAGCATTTGGCCGTTACGTCCTTGCGGACCTGGCGCACGGTCTCGCGGGCGATGATCTTGGCGCCGATGGCGGCCTGGATGGCGATGTCGAACTGCTGCCGCGGGATGAGTTCCTTGAGCTTCTCGCAGATCTTGCGGCCGAAGTCGTAGGCGTGGTCCTGATGGATGAGCGTCGACAGGGCGTCGGCCGGCTCGCCGTTCAAAAGAATGTCGAGTTTCACGAGCTTGGCCGGACGGAAGCCGATGACATGGTAGTCGAACGAGGCGTAGCCCTTGGAGATGCTCTTAAGCTTGTCGTAAAAGTCGAAGACGATCTCCGACAGCGGCATCTCATAGGTCAGTTCCACGCGATCGGCCGTCAGGTAATGCTCGCTCTTGAGAATGCCGCGCTTGTCGAGGCAGAGTTTCATGATGGGGCCGTAGAATTCGCTCTTGCTGATGACCTGCGCCTGGATGAAAGGCTCTTCTATATGGTCGATCAGCGTGGGAGCCGGCAGGCCGGAGGGATTATGCACGTCGATACACTCGCCCTGCGTCGTATAGACTTTATAAGATACGTTCGGGACCGTGGTCACCACATCCATGTCGAACTCCCGGAAAAGGCGCTCCTGCACGATCTCCATGTGAAGCAGGCCCAGGAAGCCGCAACGGAAACCGAAGCCCAGTGCCAACGAGCTTTCCGGCTCGAACACCAGTGAAGCGTCGTTGAGCTGGAATTTCTCGAGCGAGGCGCGCAGGTCTTCGTACTGGTCGGCCGTTACGGGGAACATGCCCGCGTAAAGCATCGGTTTCACATCCTCGAAGCCGGCGATGGCCGCGTTGCAGGGACGTGCCACGTGCGTGATGGTATCACCTACCTTCACCTCAACCGCCGTCTTGATACCTGAGATGATATAGCCCACCGAGCCGCAGGGGATTTCTCCCGTGGGGCAGAGTTTCATCTTCAGCACGCCCACTTCGTCGGCGGTGTACTCTTTGCCCGTGTTGACGAACTTCACGCGGTCGCCAGTACGGATCGATCCGTTCTCCACCTTGAAATAGGCGATGATGCCGCGGAACGAATTGAACACGGAGTCGAAGATCAAGGCCTGCAGCGGGGCATCGGGGTCGCCTTTCGGCGCGGGAATCCGGTCGACAATGGCGTCAAGGACGGCATCGACGCCTTCTCCCGTACGGGCCGAGGCCAGCAGCACATCGTCGGGCTCGCAGCCCAGCAAGTCGACCACCTGGTCGCGGACCACGTCGACCATGGCGGCTTCCATGTCAATCTTGTTGAGCACAGGGATGATCTCCAGGTCGTGCTCGATGGCCAGATACAGGTTCGAGATGGTCTGGGCCTGGATGCCCTGCGTGGCGTCGACCACCAGCAGGGCGCCTTCGCAGGAGGCGATGGCGCGCGACACTTCGTAGGAGAAGTCCACGTGGCCGGGGGTGTCGATCAGATTGAAGATATATTTTTCACTGCCGCGGACATATTCCATCTGGATGGGGTGGCTCTTGATGGTAATGCCTTTTTCCTTCTCCAGATCCATGGAATCGAGCACCTGATTTTCCATTTCGCGCTGGTCGAGCGTATGCGTGTACTCGAGCATGCGGTCGGCGAGGGTGCTCTTGCCGTGGTCGATGTGGGCGATGATGCAGAAGTTGCGGATGTTCTTCATGGCGCAAAGATACGAAAAAAAGACCCCGGGTCAAGCCCGGGGTGACGTTTTCATCATGCCATCAGCGTCGGCAGTTTTGTCATGCCCGGCCTGACCGGGCATCTCATTCATTTCTTGTCCTTCCCTTCTCTCGGGTCCTCGCCCTGGGGCGGACGCTGCGGGTGCTTCCGCAGGTTGTTGATCATCCTCTGCTGGAAGGCTTCTTCGGCCTGATAGAGCTTGGCCACCTTCTGTAGAGGCAACACCTGTTTGAATTTCGGATACCAGTCCGCCATCACCTGGCTGGATGCCTTGTTCGCCTGGATGTAGGCATTGAGCTTCTTCTCCAGTTCCGCATCGGAAAGGCCTTCCGCCTTGTCACCGCGGAATTCGCCGAAGGCATCCATTTTCTTTTTGTTCGCCGCCAGCATCTCTTTCCAGCACTGGTTGTACACCGGCCAGAATACCTGTGCCTCGTCGGGCGTCAGGTCGAGTTCCTGGGTAATGAATGCAATCTTTTCGGCCTGGATGCGCTCGAATTCTTTCTTGCGCTGCTCCTCGCTCGGACGACCGCCCTGCGGCTGGGCGAAAAGGGAAACTGCCATCAGCAGGCAGGCCGCTACACTGAGAATCTGTTTCATGTCTAAAAGGATTGTGCGTAAATCTCAGCCAGCTCGGAGAAGCTCATGCTGGAGGCCAGGTAGTCGACGATGGTTTCTTCGTCGAGTTCGGGCTCCTCGACAGGCTCTGATTGGTAATAATTGATGAGCGAAGCAGGATGGATCATCTCTTCCTCGGCCGTGGCATACGTTGCGGCTGCGTCGGGTG
>Ga0265300_10002698_pt1 | contig 15096 bp, 12 predicted proteins | sample AusTroGonzalo_MG_FD_193482 | JGI IMG/M metagenome (GOLD analysis project Ga0265300, IMG submission 193482) | Bovine rumen microbial communities from tropical cattle in Woodstock, Queensland, Australia - Gonzalo_03 | ecosystem: Host-associated > Mammals > Digestive system > Stomach > Rumen ...
GTATATCTTGAGCTCTAAATACCCTTGTTTATAGATTATCTTCACATATCCGGTCATCGTATTTCCGAGTCCCGCTTACTCCAGTGGCCACGTCCATCCAAGCCGTCTCAATAAAATACTTCTGCCCGGGCGTGGGCTTCACCGTCAGACGGTCCGTATAGACCTTGGTCACATCCGCAAACCTCTCCTCCGGAATAAACCCCGCATCCACCAGCACCGGCAACCCACCTCCGTAGGTCTTGCCCTTGCTTGCTGCAGCACTCATACGCACCGCCAGCCTGAACCCGGTACCCGGATTCTGCAGGCGTGAGAACTGAATCAGTCCAGGAGTAACAATAACATTACTGTACTCAACCTCCGGAATCTGCGGAATCCCTGCAGGTGGGGTAGAAAGCATCTCCAGTCCCAGCAGCGCACGGTTGCAGTTCAGCGTAACGTAAGCATTCACTGCAGGGCTCTTGCCCTGGCCAGCTGCTCCCGTCATCGCGGAACCGGCAAACTCAGCCCACGCTGTAACCTGTTCCTGGGTGAGCAGCTTGAAGCTCCGTCCCACACGTGCGAACAGAGCCCGCATATCCTTCTGATTGGGAGTAATCTTCTTGGGCTGCTGACATCTACCTGAAAGCACCGTCCCAAAACGGGTACTGCGGGCAGTAACATTGCCCGCAGTGCCAGTTAGTTCCTCAAATGCAATTGAAGTGCGTGTTTTCATGGTATCAGACCTTTATATTCCGATTTTTGTAATTCCTTACACCCACAAATTTACAACACAAAATCCCCGTTTCCAAGCAATTTCCCAATTATTTTACACACAACCATAAAATGTGTGCATTTAGTATTTTCCATAGACAATAATTCCCCGCATTCTTGCCTTTCCCCGAATAAATGACTACAATAATGCTGGTATTTAAGTCCGATAATAGTTTACTGCCGTTAATCACGTTGTCGTCCAATGGCTAATTGCAGGCGGGTAGTGGAAATACTACTTAACCAGGTATCCCAATTACAAAAATAGCTCCAGCAGCCTGACAGTCCCGGCATGTGTAGCAAAATAATCTCTTCATCCCGTGCTGCTCAATATCATTACCGTAGTAATACTGGTATAGCGGTTAACAAGCCAGACGATGTCAAGCCATGAACAGAGTGTGAATTATTTAATAAAATAAATTTCAATAATGAATCGGAGGTCTAAAAGAGTATTGATAGCCGCAAAAAGGAACGTTATAGCGTCGCCTTTTCAGAAGAAATCATTTTAAAAGGTCTAATATATAAAAATCGTATTCTACCTCTTTCATGGTCTTTTTTAAACTTTCAATCATCTCATTCTTCTTTTTCTCAGTAAGGTTACGGTTTTCAGAAGTACCTTTTATTTGACCCTTTAATATTGCCATATAAGTACTCTTGGGAAATAAACGACGTCCAGTTTCATAACATCCTCTAGAATACCAATCCCAGTACAGAAAGTCATCGTCAAGATAATACAATACATTTTCTAGCCAATCATTATCAAAAACTTCCTGGGCTACTATTCTATAAAAAATTTTACCATCTAAAGAATTCTTTCCAAAGTCTATTTCTTCTGAGAAATAAAGGTTTTTATTCGAATTAATGGTCCCATTTAATGTGATTACCTTCCTGGTATTAATGTCATCGTTTATCCAGAAAACAATCTTGGGATTCGTGAATCCTTTCTCATTAATCTCTCTAAACCAGGGATCGGTTATTAAATTTCCCAAATCCCCAGATATGTGCCAAGTCGTACCGTAATAACTTACATTTGTAAAGTCGACAGTAAAAAGAAACTTTGAGATTGTATTTCTAAGGAATTCAAAATAGCCATCCCAATCTGCATCCAAAAGTACTGAATCAGTTCTCTTTCTAATAGTACTGTCTCCATATTCGAAGAATCCTCCTTTTTCAAGAATTTTCAATTGGCGGCCGGAATAAGGAATATCTTTTAAATTAAGAGACTCTATGTAGTAGTCTTCATTCCATTTGCCTGTAACACTTATTTTAACCAGTGCTGTATTTTCATCGATACCCAATACTTCTTTGAAGTCCTTGTTGTTATCCGCAGATGGTAAACAATCCTTGTTGTTCAGCACGTATGTATATGTAAGATGATCGTTTTCATCTTGACTGCATGAAACAATCTCAAAATTCTTCCCAGAATTACTGATTATAGTCTTAATCGCTTCTTTCTGGGTCCGTTCAGGGTTTCGCTTGAAGTGAATAGGCGTCATACCATCGATTATTATTGCACTAGCAAAACATGCTAATCTTGTTGCTATAGGAATAAATAGATTTTGTCTCCATTTTTTTTTTAAAAGTAAAATAATAAATACAAGACCTGATAGCAGACATATGTTTACAAAAAACATCAAAAAAATATCTCTATTATCAAAAAGGAAGATAGAGATAATAAAAGCTGTTAGTACTATAATAACAAAAATCAGGAGAAATTTTGTAAACTTTTTCATATTTCTTTCACATTAAAAACATTTTGCTGCGGGGGTGTTGTCATAATACCGGCCGTGGCTAACAAAAAGTTGAACTGTTGGTTATTTACAAAGATAATACTTTTTTATCCTTTCGCCGTTGCATGGCCTCGTTATTAGTCAAATATATAAGTATCAGTGAGTCATTTGAATGTCTCCTTCAAATGCTTATGATACAGCTCAACAAACTTAGATGACAAACCATCTGGCTCCATTCCAAACAGTAGCGCCTCAGGAACCGATTCCCCAGGCTTGATTTCAACCTGCGTGCCAGTCAATACAGAACGCTCAACCTTACCTCCATAGATCCAGTTGTTGCGCACCCACAATCCCAGCCCAAAGTGCTGTCTCGTTGCATACTCCTCATCATCCTGAGTCTGCAGCGCATTTCTCTTATCTTCATCTGTCAGGAGCTCATCCAGCATTGCGAATGCCTCCTCTTGAGTCTTAGGGTATTTTGTCCTTTTCATAATAAATAACGTTTAAAAAGTATGTGTTGCCACAAGTTCCATTTCAATTCTATTTCTAATGGCAGGATCCTGCTCAATCTCCTTCAACCTCTTCAGAACTCCTCCATAGTGTTCTATACAGCATTTCGGAAACCTGTACATCTCCACATCCGGCTTATAGTAAACCTCCGCCAAGGTGGCAGCTATCATCGTCACTATTCTTGTGTCAGCATCCTTACTCATTTCAGCAGCATACTTTACTGCTTCAGTGTAATTGTTGGCTTTCTCAAATGCAATCCAGGCGGTAATGAGACTATTCAATGAATTATATGGATCATGTTCATCAAAGAATCCATCCTTCACCATTTCTTCCAGTGTTTCGGATATGCCATGGTGCAAAGCTTCCTGCTTTGTCTTTCCAGTCTTAAAGGACTCTATTAAATCACCAATAATCCAACTGTCATACATCGCCGCCTTATCATCAATCATAAAACGGTACAGAGAATATTGCAACTTATTGTCGATAGGTGCTGCAATACAGTTCATTGGTATCGCCATGCTGCTATTGGAGCTATATCTATAGTTGCCTTCAACATCAAGCCATCTCCAGAACCAGATAGGGTAGTGCACCCGTTTCTTATCCCGGCCGTAGTAATAATCGCCAACCAAATTCTTAAACGCTACCGGTGTCGTATTATCTCTTATCATCAGCGCATCAGCAGTGGCCAGGGCCAACAGTCCCTTATCGCTGAAGAAAGCATCCTCACGCACCAGCTCATCCCCAAACTTCATCTCGTTCTGCTTGAATGAGCACGCCACCAAATCTCCGTACAGCGTTCCTAACATTATTATTGAAAACCAGTTCCGTTACAACTTGTACATTTTGCATGATAATGATTACTCATCATTGTTGTTCCACATTCAGAGCAATATTCTTTTTCAGATAATCCAAATGCAACTGCATACTCAACAATATATCCTTTGCCCCCACATCTTCCACATTTCCTGGGACTTGATGCTGTCGTGGTCGGTTCATATGATGAGCTAAATGAAGACTCAAAATCTGAGCTAGAAGTCTCATAATAAGTATAATTAGTATTAGCACTTGGCGTGCTATAGCTAGGCATAGAAGAGTTAATAGCATAACTAACAGTTGAAACAACTAAACCTAATATGGCAGAGGTTATTTTTTGTCTAGTTTCTGCTTTTTCTTGTTCTTTTTTAGCTATTCTTTCCTTTGAATCTACGATCAACTCATTAGCTCTTTTTTTTGTTGAGTTACTAGGATTTAAGGATAAACATGATTTGAAATCTTTAATTGCATCTTCATATTTCTTATTATTGTAATAAGATGCTCCTCTATTATAATACGTTACAGCATCTTCTTTTAATGCAAGAGCTTGTGTGTAATAATTTATTGCATCTTTATATTTCTTTTTAGTGAAAGCATCGTCGGCCTGTTCGATAAACTGTGTTCTTTCTTTATTTGGATTGTTAATGCTCAAAATTACACCGTTTTTATCTATAGTATATAACTCATCTCCATGTGTAGCAATAAAATTTCCATTTTCATATTTTATATCAGAAAAGTTCTCAGGTGTAATTATAAAACTACCATCTCTCTTAGCTACGCCAATAACGCCGCCACTTCTGACAAGAATATATTTAAAGCTACCATCTGTATTTATATCATATCCATCAAAAATAGGTGGAAATATTTCAGTTCCATCTGATTTATTTAGGCCAAACTTATTATTAGATTTAGGGGTGATAAATCTTTCGCCAGTGCGATGATCATCTGCAAAACCAAAATCTTCATATATGGTAGGAAATAATAGCTCTTTATTTTTATCAATTAATCCATAATAATCGTCTTCTAGAACCATTGTAAAACCACCCTTTTTAAAGTAATATGCTTGACTATACTTCCCAAAACTAAGTAAAGTATCTCCTTTCGCATTAATTAAACCTTCTTTGCCATTCCTTCGGATTTTTATATAGTCATCATTAACAATAATAGTATGATACTCCTCCGGTATAAGATGTTGTCCGTTAGATAGGTATAGACCTCTATTGAACCCTTTTTCAGTAATAAAGTAGGTCATAGGAGTACTACCTATGTATATTTGATCATATATACACGGAACTATAGTTTGACCTTTATTATCTTCAATTCCATAATGACCATTTACATCATGTACGGTATAGTATCTATTTAATAAGTCTAGAATAGGCTGTTTGTCATTTTTTGGCGATGGTTTTTTAATCCAAATACCCTTATTGTCAACAGTGCCTTCAGAATTACACATTTTGATACGGTATGATTCATCGTTAATAGATTCAATTTCATCGGCACCTTCTACGCAAAATAATTCAATTCCATTTTCATCACACACACCACAACCCACACCATTTTTTTTGAATAGCAATCTTGGCTTTTCTCCACCAGTATATGTGGTAACAGAATTATACCGTCCTTCTTCTATTATCAGTTTTCCTGTTTCGTTATAGACAAGACAACTGTTATTGTTGTAGCAAAGGAAGAAATGGGTTTTATCTGGCTTGCCGGAAACAATTATTCTTCCATCATGAATACATGGAACAAGTAGCTTGCCTTCTCCATCGTATACCCCTCGTCCTGTCGCATAATCTTTAACAACAATTGGTCTTTCCTTAAATTGAGTATAACACCCGATGTCTAAGTATCGGTCTGGTCTTAGAATCATTTTTCCGGTCTTATCAAACAAACACTCTCTTAAGCTAAAATCTTGAGCATAAAGATATCCAACATAATAAGAAACTTTATAAAAAACAGGTGGCACAACTACTTTACCATTCATAAGTTGGATTCCGACTTTTCCTTCTTCATAATAAGGCTTCCATTGAAATCCATCATCTTCAGTATGAATCTTTGATTCTTGTGAACGAATCACAGAATAGGATGGGAGGGTAGCAAGTAAAAAAACTAGAGCTTTAATTGCAGATTTCATAATAGTATATTAACGAGTTTAAGTGGGGTTTATAAAAAGGCTAACAATTGCAATTTTGTAAGTTATGGGATATTATTTTTCTAATCTATCCCTAAGCGCAGATAGTATCTCACCTTTAAACTTAAACCAGGCTGTACCCTGTAAAGGATACTTAGATTTGCGGATAGATCTAGCTACAGCAGATAGGGAAGTGACTTCACCATTATACTCAATATGTCTATCATCAACTACCTTAACCTTGATATTGGCATCGTCAACATACTCAAGTTCTGATCCGAAAGGAATACCACACTCGGAGAAATTGAAAGGCCCACGCTTCGCATTTTCTTTAATCTCCTCAGCCATCTTTTCGTCCTCAATCTCATGGCCTTCCGGCTTCATCTTCTTCAGGCGGTTAATGGTACCACTAATCTTGGCGATACACTCTAGTAGCTCATAAGCATCCTCTGCCTTCAACGCATAGAATTCCTTGACTCTCTCTTTGCCGTCAAATGTCTCAATAGCACGCAGGTCTGGATTTAGCTTGTCGATTAGTTTATGGAGTTCCTTATCAGAAAGTGGTTTGTCAACTTCATAAATTGCATACGCTCTAAAAGCGTATGGTATGGTTTCGCTTCTATTAAGCTGCTTCAGCCTTTTCTCAAGATCTGAAGCATATCCGATCTTAACGTACTCCTTGAAAGATGGATTGGTTAGTATATAAATGCAACCAGCATTACTCATAGTCCTAATAACTTTATAAGGTTAGTTATTCGCAAATATAGCATATAATCGGTAGAGTGTAATCTATACAAACGATAAAACGCTGTTAGTATGAAACTAGCAGCGTTTAATTTGTTATAGAAAGAAAATGAACATCAGCAGTAGAAACAAAAAGATAGGATCCTGGATCTGACTAATTAGAATCAGGACAACAATACCAACAATGCAAGCCAGTATATACTTGAACGGCATGCCAGATTTCGGGTCCTCCATAATCATTTCAATTTACCTTTGCCGCCTACCATCCAGGTAAAGACTTCACCCAGTATGCACAGAAAAGATAGTATTCCCATATCATTTTTTACTTTCCGGACCGCATTAAAGACACCACGGCCAGCAGCCTGTTGCCACTCTCATCAAACATAACGGGATGATTAAATGATATCATCTCCCCATTACTGACAGCAGAGATATCAATCCCACGCCGTTTGAACTCATCAATAAGAGCGCAATCATGAACGGCTCTCATGCTGGTCCAAGCATTGTTACCAACCTCCCGGTTGAACAGCTCAACGAGCTGCTCAATCGAGTAGGTTATAAACTTCTCAGCAAATCTCATGTAATTCAAAGATTTCTTCATGTTACTTCTCACCGTTAGGATTCAAGAGCTCATCAATGTTGAATGTAAACGTATAGTCGTTCTGAACATTCTCAATCATGATGGGCATCATAATCGTCATAGTCTTTCCTACCAGCTTAGGTGCACCGGTTCTTAATTCCTCTTGGGTGTTATATACTCTAGGGAATAGGTAGGACTCTTTCCAACCGCCATACTGTCCGGACACATAATAGACATTCTCAGTAGGCAGCAGGATATCAGATATACTTGCACCCTTCGGAACTGTCGAAGCAGGTTGAGAACTGTTCCTGTCCGCATACTTCACGCCAGCGTGCATAACACGACCCACTTGCCCATTAATATCCACATAGCTGATATCATCCCAATTGATTTTGAGAGTATGCCCGGATTTATTCCGGAGATTAAAGTTGAACTGCTTGGATCCAACTGTCCAAACAATGTCAATATAGTCATCCTCAAACCGGTATTTGCTGATACCATCCTCTTCAACTGTTACAACCTTAGTCTCTCCAAACTGCTGCTTAGCATCAGCAGGGCTTTCCACCTCGCTTAGGCCAACGTTATACCTTGCAGTATAGCCCATAACTCCGCAGGAGGTCAGTAAGACCATACCTGCCATAATAACAAACGCATTGATAATCTTCATAATTCTAGAACAATTATAGGTTAAACAAACAACAAAAACAAAGTACCGCCAACGTTCTTATCCGTTGACGGTACAAAGTAAAAATGCCACTGTGCAATGTATCTGCACAGTCTAAAATTATGCTACTATCACTCCATGCAGGTTGCCTACAAACTGGCCTACAGCCTTTATTTGGCCGCCGAATACCGCGCTCCAGTCAAAGGTGCTGAACGGCTCCACATTAATAATATCATTGCTTGTAATGTCACCATTCTCACAAACGTATGATATAATGGTGCTCAGATATTCTTCTTGCTCAGGATTAAGCACGGTATCGCTAAGCAACTCAGAATATTTCTGCAGGGCAATATCCCTGTCTATTCCAACTATAGAGCGTATAAAGGCAGCCACCACATCACCACACATCAAATTTGCGCTTTGAACATATGCCTGGTATTGTTCCTTGGTACCAAGTACCTTCCAGCATATTCTTTCAAGCTCCAATATGTCGCTATGAGTAAGCTGCTCCATATTAATGAGCTTATGTATAGCAGGCAGGTCATCGCCATGTTCACGGAGATAATCAATCACAAGTTGCTTGTATGAAACAGTAAGTACCGGTTCTTCTACATCATCCTTATCCTCAACAATATCTTCAATATTGAGAGTAAAAGTACGGCGGGTGTCACCCAGCAGGAATTGTACAAGGTCACGGATTTCTATACGTACATGCTCCAGGAAATCCATCGGTGCTCCTTCAAAGACTGATGGATCAGTGATAGATTTGAGTAAATCAATTTTATCTGCCACTTTCTTTATAGAAGCTCTTTCAAGCAAGGCACTTGCTATAAGAGCGACTTTGTTTCTGCTACGAGTAGGAGCTTTCTTGGAGGAATCCACAAGTGCAAGTTGCATATTGAGCATAAGCACATCAAAGCGTAGTGCAGCTGTATCTGCCTCCTGCATAGATATCATCGGGGCAACACAGGTTTCTAAATCAGACTTGTCTATTTCATTGACATATACCCAGTTCTCAGCTTTACGGAACTTATCAATCAGTGCCCAATGCTGGCGTACTCCAATAAGGTTGTCAGTTAAACCGGCTATCTGATTTCTAAGGATTGTCTTGAGTTCATCATGCAGCGCCTTGCAGTATTCGTCCTGCTGATAGTTAGCGTGCTGAAGTGCACAAGCTAAATCCATGCGCAGATTAAACAAGCGTGCGGATAGTGAAAGTGTTGGCAGAGGCTCTTCTATGGTGGGCTCCGGACCAAAGTATTCAATGTTACCGCACCAGTCAATTAGCTGGAAATCCTTCTTATCCAGACCCTCACCAAGCAGATTCTCACAAAGGCGTGTACCTCTACCCACCATCTGCCAGAATTTGATCTTAGAGTACACTTTCTTAAAGAATACCAGGTTCAACACCTCAGGCACATCAATACCGGTATCAAGCATATCAACTGATACTGCTATCTGTGGGAATTTGTCAGGTGTTGCAAAACGGTCTATCAGATTCTGTTTATACTTAACCTGGTTGTCTATCAGGGCACAGTAATCATCACCCAATTTCGGATACAATTCATGGAACCTGTCAACTATAAACTGGGCGTGGGCATGATTGGACGCAAAAATGATGGTCTTTCCAAGCTTCTCTCCCGCATCAATTCTATAGCCTGTTTCCATAAGGTTATTGAGAACCTTATCCACAGTGTCCTTATTAAAGATGTATTTGAACAGCTCGTTCGATGCTATATCGCGGTGGTCATCCTGTAACAAACCTTTAATACGTTCGTACTCCCAGACATCTTCCATCTGTTTTTTCTCCTCAGGTGTCAGGTCATCATACTTGATACCCTCTTTAAGTCTCTTGGTCGTTTTGGAAATCCATCGTATGGGAACAAGGAACTTGTCCTTTATCGCTTGCCCAAGGGTATAATTGTAGTTTGGATTGCCATCATCACGTTTGAACAACTCAAATGTGCTTCTGTCAATGTCTTCTCGTGGTGTAGCAGTCAGTCCTATGATCAATGAATCAAAATAGTCCAGGATTGCAGTATACTTACCAAATACACTCCTGTGAGCCTCATCAATGATAACAAGATCAAATCTTCCTATAGTATATACCTTCTCAGGTGCATCAATATAGTTTATCATTGTCTGATATGTGCTCAGAGTGATTCTTGCTGTCATATCAGGTTCTTTTTCCTCGTTGAGCACAGTACACGGAACCTCAGATAAGTGCTTGGTAAAGTTCTTCTTTGCCTGGTTTACCAGAGCTGTACGGTCAGCAAGGAAAAGCACGTTCTTTACCCAACCATAACGCATCAACACATCGCACAGAGATATAGCCACACGTGTCTTACCTGTACCGGTGGCCATCACAATCAGGGCTCTACGGTTAAAGTTGTTAAAGTGGTTGGAGACAGAGTGGATGGCCTCCTTCTGATAGTAACGGTTGGTGATTCGGTCATTTATCTTTATCTCACTCATCCTGCTTCTGCCGCGCCGCTGAATCAATAACTGCAGCTCATCATGGGTATGTATTCCATATACAGGTCTGGATGGGTAGCCAAGGCCATCAATAATGTTGGTTACAAAACCGTTGGAATAATAAATCACAGGGCGCACACCATACCTGGCTTCAAGACAGTCGGCATATATTATTGCCTGTTGTTTACCCTTGGCAGGGTCAACTGTTGTTCTTTTTGCCTCAATAACTGCGAATGGGTTGCCGTCACATCCAAATAACACATAGTCAGCATAGCCTTTTCCGGAATCAGTAGGCATTCCCTCAAGCTCAACCTCAATACAGGCTTTACCAGCTTGCACTTCTCCCTTTTTTTCCAGGATATCCCAGCCAGCCTCCTGAATCAGCAAATCAATGAAAAGTTTCCTGGTCTCAAATTCTGAGTATTCTGTAACAACCTCAACTGGCTCGTTACTAGTTACGGCCTCAGAAGGTACACTTTCAATAAACTCAGGTGAAGGCGTGGCCACAACTTTCGGTGGCTCAATTACCATACCGTTCTTCGGAATCAGATCCTTATTGAATGGTGCAAGTGTTGACAGTACTTTAAGCTTAAGCAGCACACCGCCAACAAGGTTATACAGGTTAAGTAGGCAGAAATATGCCTGTCCGCTCTTTACGCCTCCGGCGTGGGCTCCCAGATTACCTACCTTCCTTATGTAGTGGGCTGCACTTAACAATCGTGACTCATTACCTATGAATTCCACAAATGGCTCGCCGGTCATCAATTCATAGAGTGGAGTACGTTCTCCAATCTCCGCATTCTTAAGGGTGTAAATGGTCTTGATGAGCCATTCCATTCCCTGGCGGCAATGCAGAGCACATACATCGTAGTTGCTCTCCATCGAGGCCTCTGCACTCTGGCAGTACCGGTATAGGTCCTTCAGTGCATCTATGTTGTGTAAGTAATCGAAGTTAGCCATTGTCCTTCTTAATTGTTAAAGTACTTATCCATCCTTTTTGCCAATAATTGCTCTAATGGCTTGATAGATTCCTTTATTAATAGCTTTTCTTTTTCGATAAATACAGCTTTATCTACAAATAAAGATTGTTTTTCTTTTTGAGGTATCATAATCTTAAATTGTCCTATCAATTTAAGATTCAAACCTCCACGGCCACCATCGCCATTTGAAATAGATCTCAATTCATTATAGAGATATTTTAGCTGGTAATATAAGAATGTCGGTAACAAAGAATCTTTATTGATAACGATTGAACATATGGACTGGTTTGTACATAATTCAATATTTGTAATACCAACGGTTCCGCGAGTTTTTCCTTGTCCAGCCATGGCAACTAAAACAGAATCTTTGGGTACAAGTCTTGTACTACATGAATCATATCCTTCTTGGGTTATTTTCGTATCAGTCTCACTGATTCGACCTTTTGCTACTTCACCAGAACTGAGCCATGGTATAGTTCCATTTTCCCAATAAGAATTGACTAGAGTACTTGGCGTTGCTCCAGCAATACAATTCGCATAGTCTATGATTGGATATTTCGTATCTGTCGATTCTGCGGGTACTCCAAACATCTCATAAAAGATAGACTCAGCCAGTTTATCCAATATATTGAGCTGCTCATTCTTCTTCTCAATAATACCATTCAGCAAGTCAAACTCATTAACAATACTCAGCTGTTCATTAAGAGGTGGGACAGGTATTGTTATTTTTTTTAGATCAGTTACGGATATACTAGATTGGTTAACGGCATCTTTACGATGTGTTATTATTTGTTTTTTAAAACTATCAGATTTGAATGCATAGTATACAAACCTTGGCAATATTATATTGGGAATGACCTTTAACCTTAAAAGATTCATTCCATGTATTATAGTCTCGTCATCTCTTTTTTCGTATAAAACAGTACGCCCAATAAATGTTTTACTGTTAATATGAGAAAATAACAAATCTCCATCTTCGAGGATATAGGAAGAATAATCTTGGGCATTCTGAATATTAGCATACCCTAATCTTTCACGATTAAAGATTCCTCCAGATAGAGTTTCTATACGTGTAATAGGAATTCCACCAGCACCTTTTTCTTGCTTAATATTTGCTCCATTTTTGATTGAAATGAAACAATCTTCCAACTTTAAACAATTCCAACTATTCTTCATCACAATTTTCTTAAAGATACATTTCGCGAAATTCTTTAAGTGCCTGTGTTATCTCTTCTTGATATGTATCAAGTTTACCAAGTAGAGACTCGCTAGGTTCGTATTGTACCTTATCAACTTTAACCTCGCGGTACTTATTCAATGATAGGTTGTATCCGTTTTGTCTTATTTCATCTACTGGCACAAGGAAACTCTGATCCAATCTTGACCTTTTATTCTCAGCTTCAAGGTTATTGTAACGATTAATAATATCAGGAATATCATTCTCAGCAACCGGATTACGCTTCTGATCAAGTGAGAAGCCGTCAGCCTTCATGTCATAAAACCAAACATTGTCAGTTCCACCAGCATTAGTCTTTTGGAATATCAATATAGCAGTTGATACACCAGCATAGGGCAAGAACACTCCAGATGGCATTGAGATTACAGCCTTCAATTGCTGATTTTCTACTAATTCCTTACGAATGGCTTGGTGGGCTGCAGATGAGCCAAACAGCACTCCATCCGGTACTATGCTTGCGCATCTTCCACCAATACGCAGCATTCTAACAAATAATGCCAGGAATAGCAACTCTGTTTTCTTTGTAGAAGCAATAGCTGTTAGTGATTTAGCTATAACCTGGTTATCAACGCTACCAGCAAATGGTGGATTGGCTAAACAGAGTGTATATTTGTTCGTATCGGAATTATCATCAGAGATACTATCTTGCCACTTTATATCAGGTGCATCTACACCGTGTAGCATAAGGTTCATTGCACCAATACGCAGCATGGTTGTATCGGTGTCAAAGCCATGGAACATACCGGTACGGTACCATTCAGAATTATCCTTCTTCAGCAGTTCACGTGAATAGTGCTGTTGTACATATTTAGCTGATTCAACAATGAATCCGGCCGAACCCATTGCAGGATCACATATTTCATCCTTGATAGTGGGGGCCATCAAATCAACCATCAAACGTATAATATGGCGTGGAGTACGAAACTGGCCGTTGGTGCCGGAAGCAGCCATCTTGCCAAGTATGTACTCATAGACATCGCCCATGGTATCACGGTTGTTCATATCAAGCTCGTTGATGCCATCTACAACACGTGTAAGTGTACGGGGGTTCTGAATCATGAACACAGCATTCTGCATAAATCGGCTGTAAGCTGATTCTTTAGCACCGCTAAGGTTCTTGATAAAGGCAAACACATCATTCCTTACGGTAGAGAACATCTGCTGGGCTTCATAGTTCTTGAATACATGCCAGCGCAATGACTCATAGGGAACATCCCTTTCGGTTTCTGGATTGTGCCAGTTCTCACCGGTCTTGAAAACAGGGTTTGAAATCTGGCCACCAATTTCACGGGCCATTACCTCTTTCTTGACCTGGGCATCATCCAGCATCTTCATAAAGAACAGATAGGTCATCTGCTCCAGTATGGTCATCGAGTTGGTAATACCACCAGTCCAGAATGTATCCCAAATCTGATCAATCTTGTTTTTTATTTCGCCTGTTATCATATCGTTTCTTGTTTCTGTTGCAAAGATAATAATCCCATTGTGCAATCAATCTGCACACTGTCTAAAAACTTAAAAAGCAGCTTTCTTTATCAAATTTTATGTTGTCTGAATTAAGACGTTTGACATTATTGATAATTGCCTGCATGTCATCTATGAAACTATTCATGGCTTCAAGATGGTCTCTCCTGGCGAGACTCTTTATAGAGAAATGGCGTCCGTTACTTATCAGCTCATTCTTTGAGTTAAAATAATTAATTGTATCGCCTGATACAAAGTATTGATAGTTAGTGAAGATTGTTCTGTCATGCTCTTCTAACGTTTTAGAGAGAACAAATGTCACCTTGGGTTCAATTCCGGTTATACTCTTTACTTTACGTTTAATGGAGGCTTTAATATTACCCCAATCAGGAGTAAAATTCTGACGGGTATTTCTATCGTAGTTAGTGGGTAAAGTAAGAATAGTAATATTAATCGCAGAGTTTTTGATTTTCAGACAGAGTACATTAATTAGAGAAAATATGTTGTTCTCATAAAGAGTGTTGTCAGAGAAACAATATTGATCCACAATGATAATGTCTGTTGCAGGCATCATATAAGGATCCAGATTATTCCAGCTGGTCATCTTTCTTATCTCAAGATCTTTCTGGAATTGATAGTCATCATCTTTGAATAATGATGATAATACCTCAACCTCTTCACCTATACCTGAATAAAGAATGCAACCATTTTCCTTGATGCTGGCTATTCGTAGATCATTAATTAAATATGCTGCAGAGAGCTGTTCTCTATTAAATGATTTATGAGTGTTTGATTTTAATGGCCTTACAGGGAAAACGCTACCATTAGAATACGTTATCTTGCCTTTGATGCCTTGGGTCATCTGGGTAATCCACATAAAAATAGCCGGATTATTCTTAGACTCTTTTTGCAAGTCTTCTTTAGTAAAATTAAAGACTAGGTCAAATTGCCTTTTAATCATCCGGTTGCAGTCATCAAATGCATCCTTGGCACTTGACTTTGTATATGATGACAGATT
>Ga0265300_10002699_pt1 | contig 15093 bp, 17 predicted proteins | sample AusTroGonzalo_MG_FD_193482 | JGI IMG/M metagenome (GOLD analysis project Ga0265300, IMG submission 193482) | Bovine rumen microbial communities from tropical cattle in Woodstock, Queensland, Australia - Gonzalo_03 | ecosystem: Host-associated > Mammals > Digestive system > Stomach > Rumen ...
AACGCCCCAGAAAACCACCAGGGTGGCCAGGACGGTGGCAAAATGCACCGCAATGGTGAAATCCAGAAAACCCTCGGCATCCACGCCCAGCAGCTCCTTGAAGATCATCAGGTGCCCGGAACTGGAAACGGGAAGAAATTCCGTAAGACCCTGAACAATTCCTAAAAGAAAGGCCTGCCACCACTCCATACCTTACTCCTCCCCGCCTTTGAAATTACCCATGATGGCAATGATCTCCACCACAATACCGGCGATGATTACTATGGGAGCGGCTATCAGGCGCCGCCAGTCGAACATGGCTTCGTTAAAGAAATTAGGGTCGTCCGATCCGCCGCCCGAAAGCAGCAGGAAACCGGCCACCATTACCAGCAGGCCGGCAATCATCAATTTGATTCCTTTGGCCGTAGTGGCCATTTTATCTTGATTGTTCTTCTTGACGGGAGTTTTTGCCATAAGCTAGAAACTATATACCTGATCCCGGTCGTAGCCGACCAGCCGGTTTACTACAATGAACGTGCTGGCCATGCAGATCCCTACGCCGGACAGCACCATGATACCCATAACCTTAAGCAGCGATTCCATGGTGAAAATCTCGAACATCTGGTAGAATTCTTTCCGGAGCAGGAACAGGGCCCCCACCAGCAGCAGAATGGCCACCAGCGAGGCAAAAAGGCCCTGAAGCGCCGCCCGGCCCATGAAAGGCCGACGGATGAAGGCGCGCGTTGCGCCCACCAGATGCATGGTATGGATGGAGAAGCGGCGGGAGAAAAGATCCAGCCGCACGGTGTTGGCAATAAGGACGAAGGAGATGAACAGCAGCAGCCCCACCAGTATCGCCAGGCCCAGCGAAATCTTGTTCAGGTTCTGGTTAAGGGCATCTACCAGCGAAGTCTGGTACACCACCTCTTCCACCAGGGGCGACTTGCCCAGCTGCGCCTTCATCACCTCCAGGCTGTCGGCCGATACATAGGCCGCCTCCAGGTTTACGTCGATGGAAATGGGCACGGGAGCGCTCTCGAACACATCCAGGAAATCCTGCCCCAGCATGCTAGCCATCTCCTCCACGCCCTGTTCCCGGGAAATGAAGGTGGTGGAACGTACGCCCGGAAGCGCCGCCACCTGGTTTTCGTACTGCCGGGCTTCCTCTTCCCCCACCTGCTCCTTCAGCAGCACCGACACCTGCAGATTCTCCTTGAAATAGTCCGAAACGGCGCGCGCGTTAATGAGCAGCAAGGCGCCGATACCCACCAGCAACAGCACCATCGACAAACTGATGACGGTGGAAATCCAGGCGCTTACAAGGCGCCGCCGGATGGTTGTATTCTGCTGTTTGGAGGCCATAGACTGCCTAATTTCGCCCCAAAGTTACTGAATGCGGGGAAAAAGTCAAAAAAAAATGTTAACTTTGTAAGTTAAATTACAGTAATATGGGAGATTCCGCCAAGATTCTTTTTGTCAACGCAGAGATGTATCCGTATCTGCCGGAAACCGCCATCGCCAAGATGTGCCGGGAACTTCCGCAGGGCATCCAGGAGCGTAGGAAAGAAATCCGCGCCTTCATGCCGCGGTATGGCTGCATCAACGAGAGGAAAAACCAGTTGCACGAGGTAATCCGGCTTTCCGGCATGAACATCATCATCGGCGACGTAGACCGTCCGCTGGTCATTAAGGTGGCCTCCATTGCATCGGCCCGCATCCAGGTGTACTTTATCGACAACGAAGATTACTTCCGCCGCAAGCAGATTTACCGCAGCGACGAAGGCCAGTTCTTCCCGGACAACGGCGAACGGGCCATCTTCTTTGCCCGCGGCGTGCTGGAAACCGTCAAGAAGCTCCGCTGGGCCCCGGATATTATCCACTGCTCCGGCTGGATTTCCCATGTGCTGCCCCTATACCTGAAAAAAGCCTATAAGGACGACCCTATCTTCTCCGGCTCCAAGGTGGTGCTCTCCCTGTTTGACGACACGCCCACCGAAGCCTTCGCCCCCGGGTTTGACAAAACCATCCTGTATGGTGCCATCAAGCCCCAGGACGCACCGCTCCCGGAGAACGCCGGCGGCATAGATCTTGCTAAATTAGCCGCGCAGTACGCCGACGGCATCATCCTGGGCAGCGAAGGCATCCATCCGGAACTGCTTTCCTGGTGCGAAGGGCTGGGTGTTCCCATGCTCCCCTACCAGGCCGGCTCCCTGGCCGACGGCAGCTACATGGACAGCTATAACGCTTTTTACGACAATCTGCTCAAATGAAGAAATACCTTACGCTAGGTCTCGCCGCCACGGCCCTTCTGGCCGCCAGCTGCATAGACGCCGATCACAGCCTGGGCGAAGACCTTGTTGACAAGACCCTTCTGTTCGATACATATACAGTGGAGTTCAACCTGGACGAGATTCAGATGAAGCTGTCCAGCGACCTGTCGGGCTATTCCGACCGCCACGTGGCCATCGGCGCCATCCGGGACGATGTCTTCGGACTCACCACCCGGGAAAGCGCCTTCACCCTGATTCCGGCCCTGGATACGCTGGATCTGGGCAGCAACCCGCAGGCCCTCAGCTTCCAGCTGTTCTTTGCAGCCGACACCGTCTCCTGTGCCAGCGACGACCAGGCACACGTTATCCAGAACATCTACGTCACGGAACTTACGGAGCCGCTGGGAACTACAGAAACCGGCATTAACCGCTCCATCGCCCACGGTGAAGAGCTCATTACCCAGGGTATTCCCGTTTGCAACGGCACCAGCGACCTGTCTTTCTTCTTCACCCAGACGTTTGCCCAAAAATATGTAGACGTTATCTCCCGTCTGGGACCGGTTTTCAAAGACCGCTCCTCCGATGACGGCGTGGACAAATACGACGATTACGTGGCAGCCCTCCCGGGCATTCACCTGCGTACAGACGTTCCGGAAGGCAACGGAGGACGCATCAACCTGTTCCAGCTTTCCTGCCTGTCCGTATCCAACCAATATTATTACAGGAACAACAACATCGGCCTGCTTAAGGTACGCTCTACCTGGAACGGCGTCCAGAAAGACTCTTCCTTCGTTATCATCCCCGGCGAGCCTGCGCTTTTCAACGAGGCCGAAAGCCTGGACAACAACGAAAAGTTCTATCAGTACGCCTTCAACCGGGTCACCCATTCCACCCAGGAACAGAAGGCCGAAGAGAGAATTCTGGTAGAAGGCGGCGGCGGACTCAAGCCCGTTATCCCGGCGCACGAATTAAAGGAGAAAACCCTGGAGGCCATTGCCCTGAAGCCCGGAAACCCCGACAGGGCCGTTATTGTAAAGGCCACCATCGTGCTGCCGTTCGATATGCCGGAGAACTACCTGGACATGAAGTACTATCCCACCATGTTAAGCCCCACCGTTCGCACCACCGTCAAGGACGAGGACGGCAACGAGAGCATTGCCTTCGCCGGCCTCACGGACGCCAGTGTGAGCACGGAGGACCAGGGAGATATCGACCGTTCCAACATGGTGTATTCCCCGGATATCACCTATCATCTGCAGGAACTGCTTCGCCGCGACGATCTGGACACCGCTACAGATGCCGACATCTGGCTGCTCTCCCTGCACACCACCAAAACTGCCGACGCCAACGGTTCCATCATGGACAATGACTACTATCGGCAAATGCTGTATGCCAGCTATTACAACAGCCTGTACGGCGGCGGTTACGGCGGCTACGGCTACGGTGGTTACGGTTATAGCGGATATGGCGGTTACGGCGGCTACGGCTACTCCAATTACTATAACTATATGATGCTGGCCCAGTATGCAGCTGCATCCGACCAGCAGACCTACAGTTACAGCACGGAACTGGACAAGGAGAATTACTACCGCGCCATCCTGTGCGGCCCGGCATCGGCCAGGCGGCCTTTCTTCCGGGTCACCTTCGCCCTTCCAAAGAAATAAAAAAATTTAGCCCGGCGATTGGCCGGGCTAATTTTTTATTGCCTGTTTGCAACCGGTGATTACTCACCCACTTTCTCTGCAACCTTGGCGATGGCATCGCCTACAGTGGCGATACCGCTGGTTTCCTCATCGGGAATCTTAATGCCGAACACACGCTCGAACTCCATAAGAAGCTCTACGGTATCCAGGGAATCGGCGCCGAGGTCGTTGGTGAAGCTAGCGGTTTCGGTAACTGCAGACTCTTCTACGCCAAGCTTGTCAACGATAATATCCTTGACCTGCTTTACGATTTCTTCCTTTGTCATAATTAATCGGTTTTAAGTTTATTACGTTTTATTTATTCTCTCGTTTAACGATAATCGCGGCAAAGTTAATAATTTTTTTTGAAAATAAAAACTCTCCCTTAAGGACCATCAAGATTCATGCCTGCTCAGGTTAAGCCAGATGCGAAGGCCGTTCACCGAATTGATAAGGTAAAAACTGTATTTCACAATATATACCGGCGCAAAAGCCTGGTCGGAGGTTAACCACAGGCCGATGGAGGTAATATTCACGGCTATCCAGAAGATCCACTGTTCCATATAGGCCGTGGACATGAGGAACTGGCCGATGACATTGCACACCAGCGGAACCACATCCAGCAGCACGGCTACCCGCAGGAAGCCCTCCGCCGCACTGCGGTCGAAGCGCAGCAGAATCACGTAAAGGACGGCGGTGGCCACCAGGGTAATGCCCAGCCAGCCCCAGCGCATGGCGGGAGAAAGCCGGCGGGCCTTCACCTGCGACTCTCCCTTGGCCCCGCGGCGCTTCCACTGCAGGAAACCCACCAGCTGCATGGGAACGAAGTACAGAAAATGCAGCAGGGCATTTCCCAGTCCCGAACCGCCTTCCATCCAGTTCATCCAGCAGGAAATCCCATAGATGGAAACGTCCAGGAAGCCGAACAGGAAGGTAATAATCCAGCCGTTGGCCGAACATACGGTGGCCAGCACGCCCATCAGCGAACCGAAAGCCGTCACCAGCAGCCACAGCGTTTGTCCGTCGGCCGCGCCGCGCAGCTTGATTCCCGTAACGATGCACGTTACCACCACCATCCCTATCAGGATGAAAGCGCTGAAGATTTTATTAAATTGCTTTTCAGTCATTATTCAAATAATCATGTATCCGTATGGCCAGATCGGCGCCCACCTGGGCGGAAAGGTCCTCCAGGGGCGCGGCGGCAATGCGCGCCACGGAGCCGTAGCGGAGCAGCAGGCGCTGTTCAGTCTTTTCGCCCACCCCTTTGATTTCCCGCAGGGCGCTCTGGATGGCCGCCTTGGAACGCAGGTTCCGGTGGAAAGTGATGCCGAAGCGGTGCGCTTCGTCACGAATCTGCTGCAGCACCTTCAGCGCCTGGGAGTTCCGGTCGATAAACAGCGGATAGGGGTCTCCCACCCTGATCACTTCCTCCAGCCGCTTGGCCAGGCCCACCACCGTAACCCGTTCCAGGATACCCAGCTCGGCCAGGGCCTGGTGGGCAAATTCCAGCTGCCCTTTGCCGCCGTCAATCACTATCAGCTGCGGCAGGTCGTCGGGATTCTCGGCCAGCATGCGGGAATAGCGGCGGTTCACCACTTCCTTCATGGAGGCATAGTCGTTGGCGCCCACCACCGTCTTTATCTTGAAACGCCGATAATCCTTCTTGGAAGGCTGCGCATCGCGGAAAACCACGCAGGAAGCCACCGGATTGGTGCCCTGGATATTGGAATTGTCGAAGCACTCCATGTGGCGGGGCAGCTCCTTCATTTCCAGCGCCTTCCGCAGTTCTTCCATTACGCTCATGCGCCAGGCGTCCGGGTCGGTATGTTCCCGCTGCTTCAGGCTGTTGAAGTGGAACTCCTTGGCGTTCTTGGCGCTAAGCTCCAACAGGGCCAGCTTGTCGCCCCGCTGGGGAACCCGGAACTCCACCCCCTCAATTTCCACGTCCGGCAAAAAGGGGACTATTACCTCGCGGGAAAGGGTGCCGAATTTATCTTCAATCTCGCCGATAAAGGTAGCCAGCATGGTGGCTTCCTCCTCTTCAATCTGGCTCCGGAAGCCCAGATTCAGGCTCTGGACAATGGCACCGCCTCGAATGCGCAGGAAGTTGCCGAAGGCCTCTCCGCCGTCAAACACCATGGAGAACACGTCGGCATCCGTATCGGCAACCGACGTAATGATGCTCCTGGCGTAATGCTTCTCCAGGGACTGCATCTTCTCTTTGCAGCGCTGGGCCTCCTCAAAGTCCAGCCGGTCGGCGGCTTCGGCCATCAGGGACTTGTAGTGCCGGATAACTTCATTACCCCGGCCGCTGAGGATATGGACAATCTCCTCTATATTAGCGCCGTATTCCTGCCGGGAGATGTTACCCACGCAGGGCGCCTTGCAACGGCCGATATGGAAGTTCAGGCAAGGACGGAATTTGTGCCGCAGGATGGCTTCGGAGGTGATTTTCAGATTGCAGGTCCGCAAAGGATACATTTCCCCGAAGAAATCCAGCAGGTTCCGCGCGTGCATCACGTTGCTGTACGGGCCGAAGTAACGGTTTCCCTTGCCCTTTTCTATGCGGCGGGTGATGAATACCTTGGGAAAATCGTCTCCGGTAACGCAAATCCAGGGATAGGTTTTTGAATCCTTCAGCAGGATGTTGTACTTGGGCTTGTACTGCTTAATCAGATTGTTCTCCAGCAGCAGGGCATCGGCCTCGGTGTCCACCACGGAGAACTGCGCATCGGCAATTTTGGAAACCAGGATGCGCGTTTTGGTGTTCAGGCGTTCCGGCGCTACAAAGTACTGGGCAACCCGCTTGCGCAGGTCTTTTGCCTTGCCCACATAAATCACCTTTCCCTCGGCGTCATAGTATCTATAAACACCGGGGGAATGGGGAAATAGCGCTATTTTTTCCTGGATGGTCACTCACCCAAGGCTTCTGCCACAGCTTCACCAATGGATTCCTTGTGGAGGTTCCGCTTAAGAATGGTGCCGTCCGGGCCAAAGAGGATGACGTGCGGGATGTACTGGATGCCGTACAGGTCGGCGGGAACCTGCTGGGCATTCAGAATCTGGTTCCAGGGAATCTCCAGCACTTCCACGGCAGCCTTGGAATCGTCCGGCCTGTCGTTGATGGCAACGCCCACGATATCGAAGTTGTCGCCGTGATATTTCTCGTAAACTTCTTTGATATAAGGCATTTCCTCACGGCAGGGACCGCACCAGGAGGCCCAGAAATCTACCAGGATGTACTTGCCCTTTCCCACATAGTCGGACAGCTTCACGGTGGAGTTCTCGGGGTCTTCCGGATCCTGCACTGCGCTGAAATCCAGGAACGGCTTGCCTTCGGCGGAAGAAAGCTGGCCTTCAAGCACCTTGATGGTACCGCCGATGGAAGGGATTTCCTTCATCTCGGGGGACAGGCTCTGGAGAATCTCCAGCAATGCTTCGTCGTCGTCCAACTCCAGCGAGGAGATGCACATGAGCGCCAGCACATTGTCCGGATTCTGCTTGATAACCTCCTTCAGATGGGCATTGTATTCCTGGAGGGTTTCTTCCATGTATGCCTCTTTTTCTTCTTCGGGAAGCCCGGCATTCTTGCTCTGGAATTCACGCATGAATTCATCCTGCCAGTCCAGGTAATCTTTCAGGCGCTTGTTAACGCCGTTTTTGTCCGAAGAAACAACGGACTTATTAGTGAAATCCACGGTAATGGTAGAACCGTCGGACACAAACTGCAGCGGCTGCTTTTCGGAAACCACATAGGAGAGCAGCCGCTTGTCGGCGGGGATTTTGGTTTCCAGCTTTCCGTCCACCACGGCAACCATGGTATCCAGCTGCGTGCCCACCAGGATTTGTACGGAAGCGGGGGCCGATTCCGGAGAGGGGAAGTTGCACTTGAGGGTGGTAACCTTTTTAGAGGAGCAGGAGGCCAGAACGGCCACTGCCGCCATCACAAACAATACTTTAAATTTCATATTCTTATTACGTTTATTGTCTTGGCCTGCAAAAGTACAAAAAAAAAGCAGGACGGCCAAACAGCCGTCCCGCTCAAACTTTAACGCTTTGGTAAGCAGCTTATCGGCGCTCGCCACGGCCGCCTTCACGACGACCGCCCTCGCGACGGTTGCCACGGCCACCACGCTCGCCACGGTCCCTGCCGCCTTCACGGCGACCGGCGCCCGGAGCTGCGGAGTTGGCAGCGAAACCGGCGTTGGGGGAGAGGTCCTGCTTGCCGTACTTCTCACCGTTGCAGATCCACACCTTGATACCCATGGTACCCATCTGGGTGCGGGCTACTGCCAGAGCGTAGTCGATATCGGCACGGAAGGTGTGCAGCGGAGTGCGGCCTTCCTTGAACATCTCGGAACGGGCGATTTCGGCGCCGCCTACACGGCCGCTGATCTGCACCTTGATACCCTCGGCGCCCACGCGCATGGCGGTGGCGATGGCCATCTTGATGGCGCGGCGATAGCTCACACGGCCTTCAATCTGACGGGCGATGCTGTCGGCCACGATGGTGGCATCCACCTCGGGACGCTTTACCTCGAAGATGTTGATCTGAACATCCTTCTTGGTAACCTTCTTGAGTTCTTCCTTCAGCTTGTCAACCTCCTGGCCGCCCTTGCCGATGATAACACCCGGACGGGCAGCGTGGATGGTAACGGTGATGAGCTTAAGGGTGCGCTCAATGATGATGCGGGAGAGGCTGGCTTTTGCCAGACGGCTGCCCAGGTATTTGCGGATCTCGTAGTCCTCGGCGATTTTTTCGGCGTAGTTACCGCCTACCCAGTTGGAGTCCCAACCACGGGTGATACCGATACGGTTGCTGATAGGATTTGTTTTCTGACCCATAGTTTATTCCTCCACTGCTTTTTTGACGTCAAGTACGATGGTAACGTGGTTGGAACGCTTGCGGATGCGACCGGCACGGCCCTGCGGGCACGGACGGATACGCTTCAGGGTGCGACCTTCGTCAACCATGATGGTCTTTACGATAACGTTACCGGATTCCAGCTCCTTGCTCTGCTCCGGGTTCTTGGCTTCCCAGTTGGCAATAGCGCTCTTGAGGAGCTTTTCCAGACGCACGGAAGCTTCCCGCTTGGAGTAGTGGAGAAGATCCAGGGCGTGATTGACTTCCTGTCCGCGTACGGTGTCGGCCACCAGGCGCATCTTCTGCGGGGAGGTAGGAACGTCGTTAAGTTTAGCGATAGCGGTCTGCTTCTTGGCCTCTTTCAGGCGCTCGGCCATCAGATGTTTTCTCTTTCCCATAATGTCAATCCTTTAAACATTATTTCTTATTGTTGCCTGCGTGGCCGCGGAAAGTGCGGGTGGGAGCGAATTCGCCCAGCTTGTGACCGACCATGTTCTCCGTAACATATACCGGAATGAACTTGTTACCGTTGTGAACGGCGATGGTGTGGCCCACAAAGTCAGGGGAAATCATGCTGGCACGGGACCAAGTCTTGACAACCTCTTTCTTTTTGCTGCCGTCATTCATAGCGAGAATGCGATTCTCCAGAGCTTCCTGAATGTACGGTCCTTTTTTAAGTGAACGACTCATAATCTTTTAGTTTATTCCGTTATTTCTTACGTCTTTCAATGATGAACTTGTTGGACACGGCCTTCGGGTTACGGGTCTTGTAGCCCTTTGCAGGCAGACCCTTACGGGAACGCGGATGTCCACCGGAAGCACGACCTTCACCACCACCCATCGGGTGATCGTGCGGGTTCATGACAACACCACGGTTGTGCGGACGCTTGCCCAGGTGACGGGTGCGGCCGGCCTTACCGAAGGATTCCAGATTATGGTCGGGGTTGGATACGGTACCAACGGTAGCGCGGCAGGCTACGGGAACCATGCGGGTTTCACCCGAAGGGAGGCGCAGGATGGCGTAGTTGCCTTCACGGGCGGCGAGCTGGGCGTAAGTGCCGGCGGAACGGGCCATGACGGCGCCCTGGCCGGGACGGAGCTCGATTGCGTGAACGAGGGTACCTACAGGGATAGCGGAGAGCGGGAGGCAGTTGCCCAGGTCCGGGGAAGCGGTTGCACCGGATTCCACAACCTGACCCACCTGCAGGCCGTTGGGAGCCAGGATATAGCTCTTCTTGCCGTCCTCGTACTGGATGAGGGCGATGCGGGCGCTGCGGTTGGGATCGTACTCAATGGTGAGCACGGTTGCCTTGAACTCGTCACGGTTGCGGACGAAGTCCACAAGACGATACATTCTCTTGTGACCGCCGCCACGATAACGGACAGTCATCTGGCCGGTATTGTTGCGGCCACCGGAAGATTTAAGAGGAACCAGGAGCGGCTTGTACGGCTTCTTGGCAGTAATCTCCTCGAACGAACTGATGGCCTTATTGCGCTGGCCAGGAGTTACGGGTTTGTACTTCTTGATTGCCATAATTCACTTCCTCCTCTTAGATATTAGCGTAGAAATCAATCTTGTCCTCGCCGGCGAGCGTGACATAGGCCTTCTTGAAGTGGTTCATACGACCCTTCAGGAGACCGGCTTTGGTATAGCGCTGCTTGCGCTTGCCGTGATAGTTGAGGGTGTTAACCTCGGCTACGGAAACGCCATACATCTGCTCAACGGCAGCCTTAATCTGCAGCTTATTGGCCTTGCGGTCCACGATGAAACCGTAACGGTTCAGCTTTTCGCCCTGAGCCGTCATTTTTTCGGTTACGATTGGCTTAAGTAAAATTCCCATTTCTTTTTCTCCTTTACTTTACTCTTGCTGCGAGGATATCCTGCACGCCGTCCACAAGCACTAAGGACTGGGCATTCATAATGGCGTAGGTATTGATCTCGTCAACGGTGATCACCTTCACGTCGGGAAGGTTGCGGGATGACAGGAAAATATTGTTGGAGTTCTCCGGCAGCACTACCAGGACCTTGCGGTCACCGGCCTTGATGTTGGAGAGGATGCCAAGCAGTTCCTTGGTCTTGGGGGCCTCCATGGTGAAGGGCTCCACAAGCACAATCTTGTTCTCGGCGGCCTTGTAGGAAAGGGCGCTTACGCGAGCAAGCTGCTTAACCTTCTTATTCAGTTTGAAGCGATAGTCGCGGGGCTTGGGGCCGAACACGTTGCCACCACCCACGAAGATACCGGCCTTGAGGGAGCCGTGACGTGCACCGCCGCCGCCTTTCTGACGGCCGAGCTTCTTGGTGCTGTAGGCAACCTCGCTGCGGTCCTTGGTCTTGGCAGTGCCCTGACGCTGGGCGGCCAGATACTGGAGAACGTCCAGATAAATCACATGGTCGTTAGGCTGTACGCCGAAGACTTTCTCGTCAAGGACGACCTTCTTTCCGGATTCTGTTCCGTCAATCTTATATACACTCAGTTCCATAATTAAGCCTCCAGAATTAAGTAAGATCCCTTGGCTCCGGGAACGGAACCCTTGACAATGAGAAGATTGTTCTCGGGGATAACCTTAAGAACTTCCAGGTTGAAGACCTTCACACGCTCGTTACCCATGTGACCGGCCATGCGCATTCCCGGGAAAACGCGGGAAGGCCAGGAGCTGGCGCCCATGGAACCGGGGTGACGCAGACGGTTATGCTGACCGTGGGTCTCACAACCTACACCGGCGAATCCGTGACGCTTCACAACGCCCTGGAAACCCTTACCTTTAGAAGTACCGACAACGTCCACGAACTTAACGTCCTCAGTGAAGACGTCGGCTACGGTGACGGTGTCTCCCAGCTTGAGCTCTCCCGAGAAGTCCATGGGGAATTCCACAAGCTTCTTTTTGGGAGTAGTCCCTGCCTTTTCGAAATGGCCCTTCAGGGCCGCGCTGGTGCGTTTCTCTTTCTTTTCGTCATAGGCAAGCTGCACGGCGGAGTAACCATCGGTCTCCACGGTACGGACCTGCGTGACAACACACGGACCAGCCTCAACTACGGTGCACGGAATATTCTTCCCGTCGGCACCGAAGACGGAAATCATTCCGACTTTCTTTCCAATTAAACCAGGCATTGGTGTTTGTTAATTAATTGTTACTTAATAATTTAGCCCACAATTGGAGGCCACATGGGCGCAATTGCGGACCGCAAAGATACAACTAATTATTTGATTTTCCAAAACTTATCAACAGGTTTTTTCACAGGCCCGGTCACTCCCGGCACGCCATCCATGCAAAACGTAATCCATTCAGCTGCAAACAATTAAACGTTTCCCGGTGCAATCTAATTTGCACCGGGAAACACTCATTTGGCTGATTATCAGACAGTTCCATTTCGCAAGCTACCTCAAATACGGCACCAGGTCCAAATTACCGGAACAAACCGCCGTGGACTATTGTAATGCCAGACAACCAGCTATACGTTGTTTCCCACACATGGTTTTGTAACTGATCCCAGAAGACTTCGGTGCCCGCATTATCGACGTAATATGCTGGCACCGGAGAAAAAACTGTCATATGGCACCACCACAACTGTCACAGACACCTACGACACTGATCCGGCTTTTTCGAGCAAAAAACTAAAGCACACTTTTGCCCTCCCGAAGGCTGAACCGTGCTTTACACCCGTGCCGATAGATAGGGTAAAGCACAATTAGAACCCTAGAAGGCCCATAGTGTGCTTTAGTACTTATCGTCGAACGGCCGAAAAACAAGCATCCGGGCACGGAAACAGGCCGTTTTCGTGCCCGGATGAGGAAATGCAAGGCCGACCGCTACAGCCGGTCGATATCGGCCCAGCCGAAGCGGGCGGGGAAGAGCCAGGCGCGGTCCGTGTGCTCCATTACGCCGTTGTCCAGAGAGATACGGGGACATTCGGCATAGGCGCGTTCCACAAAGCCGGGGTCGTCAAGATGGTCCTCCCAGCCGCGGAAGAGTTCCGTAACTTCCGGGATGTAGCGCTCCATTTCGGCGCAGATGGTGGCGGCTTTCCAGATGAACACGCCGCTGTTCCAGAAGAATTCGCCGGTGCGGAAGAACACCTCGGCAAGCTCCTGCGGCGGCTTTTCCGTGAAGGTTTTCACCTGCAGGGGGCCCGCCAGATTATGGGCGTTCCGGCCTTCCTTCACCTGAATGTAGCCGAAGCTCACTTCCGGCGTCTTGGGCACTACGCCCAGGGTCATGAGCACGTCGTTTTGCTCCACATAAGTGCAGGCGTCCAGCACAGTGCGGGCAAACAGATTCTCGTCCCGGATAACGGAATCCCAGGGGGTAGCAATAATCACAGCCTCCGGATCCCGCCGCCTGAGTGCATAGGCCGAATAGGCCATGCAGGGAGCCGTACCGCGCGGATAAGGTTCCAGCAGCAGATTCCGGGGCGGCAATTCCGGAAGCACCTTTCGGGCTTCATCGGCAAAGCGGGCCAACGTTACCACCAGGATGTGGTCCTGAGGCAACACCCGCAAAAAACGTTCATAAGTAACCCGAAGCTGGAATGGAGAACCCGTTCCGTCGGCCATTATAACGCAATACCTGTGATTAGGCATATATATTTATTAGGTATACAGAGGAATCCAGGCCTGGGGAATGTAACGGACCGTGGTTTCCTGTCCGTTGAACAGCACCGACACAATATCGAAGAATACTTCCCGGCCGGCCAGGTTCTTATTGTTCAAATACTTAAGGGCTGCAGCGGAAATCCTTTTCCGCTTTACGGAGTTAACTTGGTCGTCAATGGACGTGGTGACGGGGGCCTTGCGTGCCTTCACTTCCACGAAGTGCAGGCCGTCGGCAGCTTCGGAGACTATATCTATCTCCAGATGCCCTCCCCTCCAGTTCCGGTCCAGGATCTGATGTCCCCTGGTTTGCAGGAAATCGCACGCCATCTGCTCTCCCAGTTCTCCCAGCTTACTGGTGTTTAGTACGTTCATTCAGGTTTATTAGGTTTAGTACAGTCTATCAGTTTTAGCCAAATTTTACTACCGTAACGCCGGAACCGCCAAACTGGACCTGTTCGTCCGCTACGGATTTGACGCCCGGTACCGTCCGCACATATTTCTGGATTTCCTCGTGCAGGGCGCCCGTCCCTTTACCATGCAAAATTCGCACCGAACTTACGTTTAGCATGATGGCATCGTCAATATATCGCATCACCTGCTCCAGGGCGTCGTTTACACGCTCCCCACGTACGTCCAGCTCCATCTTAAAACGGGCCTTCCGCTCCTGCAAAGCCGCATCGTACACAGCTCTGGGACGGTTTTCCACCGGTTTGGAGGCCGCCTTGAATTCATTGGAAGTAATGCGTTCTACGCGGTCCAAGGGCAGTTTTGTGGTAATATTACCCACAATTACCGTTACCGCCTTAGTGGACACTTTGGACACTTCGCCCACCAGGCCGTTATCCTTTATCCGCACTTTTTCGCCCACCTTCAGGGGCGCCTCCCGGAAGGCCTGGAGTTTCCTGGCTTCGGCCTCTTCCTGTTCCATCTTCTGCAGGGTTTCGGCCGATGCACGGCGCTTCTTCCGCTGCATCTCCCGCTCCTTGCGGTCTTTAACGGTGCGCAGTTTCTTGTCGATATATTCGTCGCGGGAACGTCGGCTGCTGGCCAGGGCGCCCAGGAAGCCCTGCAACTCTTCGCGGGCCTCGCGGGTTTCCGCCTTGCCGGCCTGCGACTCGCGGATGGTGCGAATGGTGCTTTCTACCTGCTTGTTGGCGTCCTTCACTATCTTCTCGGCCTCCTGACGGGCCTCTTCCAGAATGTTCCGGCGCATGTCCTTGATATCCTCCAGCTCCTTCTGGTAACGGTCGGTAAGGGTATCCAGGGTTTTGTCCGTAGCGCGGATCTTGGTGAGCTTTTCGTCCAGAGCGCGGCGGTTCCGGGCTATCTTCCGCAGGTTCCGCTCAATGCCCACATACTGTTCGCCGGCACGTTCTTCGGCATCCCGCACAAGGGCTTCCGGCAGGCCCATCTTGCGGGCCAGCTCAAAGGCGAAGGAGGAGCCCGGCAGGCCCATCTCCAGCTGGAACAGCGGCGTAACCGTAGCGGCATCGAACTGCATGGCACCGTTCACCACGCCCGATTCGGCGCCGGCGGCATACAGCTTCAGGTTGGTGTAGTGGGTAGTTATAACGCCATACGCCCCACGGGTGTCCAGCTCGTGCAGGATAGCCTCGGCAATGGCGCCCCCCGCAGCCGGTTCCGTACCGGAGCCAAACTCGTCTATGAGCACCAGCGTACGGCCGTCGGCCACCTTCAGCAGCTGC
>Ga0265300_10002702_pt1 | contig 15086 bp, 8 predicted proteins | sample AusTroGonzalo_MG_FD_193482 | JGI IMG/M metagenome (GOLD analysis project Ga0265300, IMG submission 193482) | Bovine rumen microbial communities from tropical cattle in Woodstock, Queensland, Australia - Gonzalo_03 | ecosystem: Host-associated > Mammals > Digestive system > Stomach > Rumen ...
GTCTCGGCAAACATCTGTGCAATAGAGATCTGCTTGAGCTTCTTGCAGGGGATGGGGTTACGGTAAGGTATGCTGTTGGTGAATATTATCTCCTCCAGCTGTGAGTTGTCAACGCGTACAGGAGCGTCACCTGACATAACGCAGTGTGAAGCAAAGGCGCGTACAGACTTGGCACCGGCCTCCATCATAACGTCAGCGGCCTTGCATATTGTACCGGCTGTGTCAACGATATCATCTACAATAACCACGTTCTTACCCTGAACATCACCAATAATGCGGATATCATCCACAACGTTGGCACGGGTACGGGTCTTCTGGCAGAGTACCAGAGGCACATCCAGGAACTTGGCATATGCGCTGGCACGCTTACTGCCGCCTACATCGGGAGCAGCCATAACCAGTTCCTCAATCTTGAGGCTCTGTACATAAGGGATGAAAGCCATAGATGCATATAGGTGATCCACGGGAACATCAAAGAATCCCTGAATCTGGTCTGCATGCAGGTCCATGGTAATCAGACGGTCAATACCGGCGGTGCTCAGCATATCGGCCACAAGTTTTGCGCCTATTGATACACGCGGCTTGTCCTTACGGTCCTGACGTGCCCAACCAAAATAAGGAACAACGGCATTTACTGACTTGGCCGATGCACGCTTGGCGGCGTCAACCATGAGCAGAAGCTCCATCAGATTGTCCGACGAGGGGAATGTGGACTGTACCAGGAACACATCCTTACCGCGGATAGACTCCTCATACGAAACTGCAAACTCACCGTCTGCAAAATGAGACACATTCATGTTGCCCAGGGGGCAGTTAAGGTAATCGCATATCTCTTTGGCCAGGTACATGGTGTTGGTACCGCAAAAGACCAGGAAAGAATTGCTTGAATCCATAAGGAATTTGACAGTTGTTTAGTTTGATTTAGTGGTGCAAAGTTACAAATAATTACCATCCACTACCGGCCAACTTCTCCGTTTTTTAGATTATTTATCAACAATACTGTTTCTCGCAGCCACCCCCTCACCTTAGGGAACCGTAGCGCACGTAGGGCCATTTTCATCCCTAACGTACACCGGAAATACGCTTTCTCGCGGGCTACCCCGCACCTTAGGGAACCGTAACGCACGTAGAAGCGATTTCATCCCTAACGTGCACAGGAAATACGTGATATCGCGGGCCACCCCCGCACCTTAGGGAACTACAGCGTACGTAGGACCATTTTCATCCCTAAGGTGCACAGGAAATACGTGATATCGCGGGACACCCCCGCACCTTAGGGAACCGTAACGCACGTAGGAGCGATTTCATCCCTAACGTACACCGGAAATACGTGATATCGCGGGCCACCCCCGCACCTTAGGGAACCGTAGCGCACGTAGAAGCGATTTCTTCCCTAAGGTGCACAGGAAATACGTGATATCGCGGGCCACCCCCCCCACCTTAGGGAACTGTAGCGCACGTAGAAGCGATTTCATCCCTAACGTGAGCAGGAAATACGTGATATCGCGGGCTACCCCCTCACCTTAGGGAACCGTAGCGTACGTAGGGCCATTTTCATCCCTAACGTGCACCGGAAATACGCTTTCTCGTGGGCCCCTACTGTGTTAGCTTATTACGCCGGAGCCCAGCATTTCATCATCTGCAGCATACCACACCGCAAACTGGCCCGGAGTGATGCCGCGCTGAGGCTCGTCAAATAGAATGTACAGTCCGCTGCCACGCCGTATGAGCCAGGCATCCTGCAGAGGCTGGCGGTAACGTATACGCACGCGGTAACGACGCACCTCGCCCACCCTCATCTCCAGGTCCGGACGAATCCAATGAATCTGTCCGCCGTCAATGAAAAGACAGCTGCGTGACAGCCCCGGATGGGTATGCCCCTCACCTGCATAAACGGTGTTGGTCGCAATATCGGTCGAAATCACAAAAAGCGAATCATCATGCCCGCCCACATTCAGTCCATGACGTTGGCCGATGGTAAAGAACTGCGCGCCGTCATGAGTGCCGATTATCTTGCCCCACGGGTTGGCTTTGTAACGAGTTTTCTTAACGTGCTTATGGCCGCTGCGGTATGTCTCGGTAATGAATTTTATGGAATCGTAACGGTAAGGAGTAGCCAGACGCTCCAGGGTCTCATCGGCCAACTGCGCGATCTTTTCCGGATCATAATGGTTGGAGCAGAGCGCATCAGTACACTTGTCCTCACTGATGTAGCCCGTCACCATATTCGCGGCGGAACCGTCGGCCGTAATGCCCGACAGCGTCTCCTGCTGGAACTTAAAGTGCGGATTGGCAGCATAGAACTCCGGATAGACCTCAACTATATTACCCTCAACGCTCTTGAGTTTCTGCTTAAGGAACTCCGGCAGATCCACCTTTCCCACAAAACAGATACCCTGCGAGTCCTTCTTGTTGGCCGATGGCAACGCGGCGTCGGCAGCAATCTTACGCACTTGGGATTTGAGCAGATGCCCTATCGGAAACAAAGCGCGTGAAAGCTGCTCCTGATTAAGCTGACACAGGAAATAGCTCTGGTCCTTACCCGGATCCACACCTTCAAGAATACGGTATATCGGCTTCCCGTCAGGCCCGTCCACAACCTCCTTTCGGCAGTAATGTCCGGTTGCAACCATATCAGCGCCCAGCTTCAAAGCCGCGTCCAGGAACGCATCGAACTTTATCTCACGGTTGCACAGAACATCAGGATTAGGGGTGCGGCCCTGTTCATACTCGCTGAACATGTAGTCCACCACGCGGCGGCGGTACTCGTCACTCAGGTCCACGAAATGGAACGGTATGCCAATCTTCTTGGCCACCATCTCGGCCACCAGACGATCCTCCTCCCACTCGCAGTCACCGTGAAGCGTACCCTCGGTATCATGCCAGTTCTGCATGAACATGGCAAACACGTCATACCCCTGCTGCTTGAGCAACAGAGCCGCTACGCTGGAGTCCACTCCACCCGACAGGCCTACACATACTTTCATGCTGCAAAGGTAAACAAAAAACGTGCAAAAGGGGAAGGTTGAGCTCGACGAAGTCTCTGTCCCCAATTGCACGTTTTATTAAACGGTCAATGCGTTATTTGGCTTTCTCAATTATAATTGGCATACCCACCATAGAGCCGTATGCCTTATCGTCAGATACCAAGGCAAATGTGAATTCTCCAAGCTCTTCCTGGCGGTCATTCAGAGTCTCACCGTCCATCTGCTCCCATTCATAACCAGGAGTTAGTTCTAGTGTCTCAGGGTTCAGATTACCGGCCATCCATGACCAGCTTCCTTCCTCTCTTATCCCAGCCTTATAGGCTTCTCTGATATCAAATCTGATGACACCTTCTTCAAGGCTGAATGAACCCTTGAACTGTTCACCCCATGCTATGATGTACATTTCAACATCGTTTCCATTGAAAAAGAAAACCATGCTTTTGTCATTAAAGCCACCAACCATATATCCATCCCAGCGGCCGTCTGACAACTGTTTATCATACGCACCGTCATAATTGTACCAATAATATCCGGTTGGGAAACTTTGACCCCATTCATCGACATATTCCCATGACATGACGTCTCCCTCCAATACAACTTTATATTTCTGATTTTCAATAGAAAACGCAAAGAGATCGTCCTTATATGTATAAGTGAAATCTTCATCATCCAGAGAACCAGTTCCGTCAGAATTGATGATAAGCAAGCAGTCAAAGTTAGCCAGATCATTGAGCCAGACTCCACAGATTTTGCTGTCTTCACCTTCACCACCCTGGCTGCCTCCTCCGTTAGGATCAAAGGGATCGGGAATATCATTAAGGTTCTGCCTGTAATACAACTTGTCTTTGTCATATTCCACAACAAGACATCCGTCAGTGATGGTTATGTTGATCTTTCTGCCCTCTTCAAGTATAACATCGGCCGAACCGTTACTGTAGTCAACATCGGTCTTAAAAGAGAATGAGCCGCGTTTCAATACATTAAACTCCGCATGCATACCCTGCTGTGAGGGTACCCAATGCTCAGTTACTATCAGAGAGTTGTCACCAAACAGGAACACAGCCTCAACAATTGTTCCGTCTGAGTTGGAATGATTATATGAATACCATGCTACGACAGTCTTTTCCGCATATGATGACGGGAAGTATGCCGGCACATCACAGTCACCCTGGTTGTTTCCGCCCTGATTGTTTCCGCCCTGATTATTCGTAGGCTCACTGGGTGCCGGAATATCGTTGTTATTCTGAATGGTGAATATCATCTCTTCACCACTCTCTACGTCCACTTCCTTAAACTTTCCGTTGCTGACCTCTACGGTTACGCTCTTACCGGCACTGGGTATAAGCTTAATCTTATAGTCTTTCGTAGAGAAGTCACCCTCAACAAGTTCATAAGTACCCGTCTGTGACACCTTACTTTCCTGTCTGTTGAAATCATGGCTTGATACAATACTGTTTATGGTTGAAACGTAGGTATGGTCTTCAAAGAAATAGATGGACGCTATGTATTTAATATCATAGCCATCATAAAAAATTGTATCCGAGCAGGAATACCATGCGTAAACACTCTTTCCAGCGCAATCCTTAGGGAAGAAAGCTTCAATCCCATCACCTTCTCCGCCCTGGTTACCGCCTTGATTATTACCGCCCTGGTCCTTTCCCGAAGGCTGTTTGGGTGTAGGAACCTTTTCGTTGTCCTGAATGGAGAAAGACTCACCCATGGCAAACAGCATTCCGTTCTCAATGGTAACCTCAAAACTGGTGCCATCACTGAGTATGACCGATGCCTTACCGGTTGTATAGTCACCTTCAGTTATACGATATGAACCCTCGGCCGTAATGGAACGTTCCGGATCACGTCCGTCATCCTTTGAATAAACCTTATTCTTGGTAACTACCAGAGTGTTGTCCTTAAAGAGAAAAACCGCTTCCGTCTTGGTCTTGCTATCCTCCTTAGTGGTCAGCATATACCATGCGGCAACCTCCTTATCGGCATAAGCGCTAGGGAAAAAAGCACCTTCCGAATTCTTATCGCCACCGCCCAAGAAATCTTCCAATTGATCACAAGATACCGTAAAGCACAGCATTAAAGCCGATGCCAAAACAGATAATAGTCCGAGTTTCTTCATACTATTAAAGGCTATTTAGAAATTTTCCGTAAACGTAACAAATACTTCAATACCATGTACCCCCCAACCCTAAAAAAATGGAGCGCTTTCGCGTTAGCGAAATAAAAAAAGGTCCACGTCTCGTGTGCTCCACAAAAAAAGGGCCGCGATCGCGACCCTTTCTTTGTGGAGCATACGAGAACATTTGGTAGGAAACTATCGGAATGTATTTTGAGCATAAATTATTGATATTGATATAATTCCCCAAAAACGTATTCCGAGGAGTTCCTATGAGTTGTGAAATTTTCAGTAAGGATTCAGTAAGGATTACCAGCACCTAATGCATCTGCGAACTGGAGATTATAATCCCCATTTTGACGGCGGCCACAGGGATATTAACGGTTATTTTTTTGTTTGGATAGGTTGTTTACTCGCATACGGCACAGGTGAACATTCCGATACTACGGGAGACATTACGAATACAAACACTATTACTGTCAAAATATAACACCCATGCGTTGTATGGAGTTATAGTGTCAAGCGAGCTTGACCAATAACAACCTGTCTCGTCTTTTGGAGGATCTATGCTATTGCTATTACCGGTAACAGACAAAAATATTGAACGACCTTTATAACCGCGTTTATTACTTGTTATCTTATATCCCAGAATTCCATTCCTGGTAGTCCATTCCCATTTACAATTGTCTATCAGCTCCTGATATTCGGCTTTTGTAGGCATACGCATGCTGCCGCCCAAGCTCATATAAACAACATCATCCTCAGGATTTAGCATTGTCAAACCATCGGTGTAGCCTTGATAGCCATATATACTATCTGTACAGTACTTGGTGATTGTTGTTGCAGAACCTTTACATAATTGGTAGGTTGACCAGTCAAACGGTGTATGAAATTCAGTTTCTCCCCATGCATAATAAACGATTCTGTTACCATTGGCCGATGACCATTTGACGCTCAACCCGAGGTCTACAAAATCAAGTAATTCCTTAAAAGCCTTACGATACATTCTATCAAAGCGCATGACGGACATTCCAGTTTTATGCTTCTCTTCTTTCTCTTTTGTAAAATATCCCTCGCTGCAATATGTCCTCCCAAACTTAATACGGAAATAACGCCATATATAATAATCCCCATTATCGTCTTGACTGATAACGAAGTAATATTTCTTTCCCTCTTTTATGCTATAACTTAGTTTTGTCCCTGTGGCTTGCAGTTCTTGCTGCCAATCCGGATCTTCCTCTACCCAATAATAAAAATGATGCATTACTTTGATTGTATCCTGAAAGCCTTGGCCAAAATCGTCTAAGACCTTTATTGTGAATATGGTATTATTCTTATATTGGCCATCAAAGCAATCTTCCTGATCCAGGACTACGCCTTTTACGGTCGGACCAGAAACCATACCAGGCGTAAAAAACGGTATCCAATATGTACTGCTGGAAAAGGCCGATATTGACCATGCAATCATAACCAGAATGGAAAGGACTTTTCTCATATTTGAAAGGCTTAATCCAATGTGTAATTATAGAAATTATTTTGGATAGACGGGACGGATGGGAAAGCCGTTGAATTGAGCACTGGCTCCCAAACTATAACCGCCCGAGGCGAAACTGATGACATACGGACAATTAGGACAGTTAGGACTGGACGGCCTGAGAGAACTGGACCAGTAAAGTCCGTGATCATTCTGTCTGTTAAAGGTTGCGTTACCCAAACCGAAAGCAGGCAGAAATATGGACCGATCCGTATAACCAGGCAGATTGCTTGTAATCTTATATCCGTTAATCCCGTTAATTGTAGTCCAGGACCATGTACAATTGTCCATAAGTTCACGGAACTCATCTACTGTAGGCATACGCCAGCTACCGCCCCACCTGACGTGAGCGGCATCATCAATCATCTCAAGTGTGGTTAAACTGTCTACAACCCCGCTGATGCTATCCATGTTATACTTGGAGAGCTTGATGTTTTTAAAGAAATCGTCACCACTTATATGAAAGCGGTAGTTCTCCCAGGTGTAATCCGATTTGGGTGTGGTCTCACCCCAGGCATTATAATCACCATATTCCTCGGGCTTATCGGCCCCTACGTTACATGTGGCCCATTTGACGCTTAATCCCAGGTCAACGTATCTATGGTAAACATTATCGGCCGAAAAACCTTCACGATGAATAGTCGTGTCATTGACATTGTATATTTCTCTGCCGTGATAGATTATTACCGATACTTTACCGTCCAAACCTTTTAATGTAATGTCACCATTGCCGTCTATAACCACGCCAGGAAGCTTTCGGACTAGGCTGTCGATTGATTTACCCTCCGGAAATTCGTCAGTATCATTGCCATAAATGATTGTGTCATTGGCAACCTTTACCCTAACAACAACAGCAGTTGTTACCTCATCTTCAAGGAACTGAGGATTATTCTGTTGCAGACTTCTTGACATGGCATCAATTGTCATTATTAATACCATCGTGAAAACCAGGACTATTTTTCTCATAACTAAACCTTTACTATACAATATTTGACGACACGGTTTGTTAAGTCATTGGACTATCTCATTAACAATCTTTATTTCTGAATCCAAGTACACCATTGGGAATTTCATACTCTTGTCGTTTTTGATGCTCAAAAGTACTTGTCAAATTTACAATTGACAAGGGTCAGGCGCTGCAATACTGTTGCAATCCACTGTCCGTTAAGGATAATACTTATATTCATACTCGTTAATTGTCTGCATGCGTTCAACGGAATCCCGAGGGGATTTGTAGTAGTGTTCTTCTTTTGATGTATTACCCTGCTCATCATATTGGTATTTGATGATTTCCAATCTATTGCTTTCCTGATAATTCTTCTCGGAGAGAATGAGCTGGTCTTGTTCATTGGAACGCGCTGTCCATGTGGAATAGAGTTCTTTTCGTGGAAGCAGCTTCTTGTTTCTTGGGTTATTGTAATAGAGGATAATATATGTCTTTCCTATTAATGTATTGTTCTCATACTTTGAGAAATAGGTTATGAAATCATTTTGCTTGCGTTTGTCCACGTATACTCCTTCAATTTTCTTTTTAGGCATCCATCCTTTCCTATTATAAGAAAACGTCATTATTTGTTTCTGGGGATAGATGGGATTATCAGAATCTACATACTCTGTCTTCTTGGAGATCAACCTAGCCTTGCCATCAAAGGCGTATGTGATAACCTTGTCACGTACAAACTCTCCATTTGTGTTACAATTGAAATGTTCTACTATAGAATCTGTTTTGTTCCAGTGCTTTATTATATGAGATTCCTCTTTACCTTTAATCTCAGTCTTGGCTGCATCAGGACCTTGATATTCAGTTACGCATATTTTCCCTGGCAAATACTCATAAATATTCCTGCTGACTCTCCTGACGTTACCGCTTGACCACTTCTCTATCGTAATCTTTTCTTTAAGCCTTTTTGCAGAGTATGAAAGACTGTCTACAGGAACAAGATCATGACAACTATCTAAAGGAGCATCTTGAGTGGTCATCTCCAGTCCTTCAAATTCATCTATAGTTATTTCTTCTTTAGGGCAGACGGGACGAATGGGATAACCATCACCGCGATCACAAACCAATGTAAAGTGAATGGGGCTTGTTAAAACCGCCAGGGCCTTCTGATCAAGGTAATGACCCGGAATGACGTATATGGAATTGACAAAGTATTCACCGACTCCTTCATGTGGGTTTTCACCCTTCCATTTGTATCCGGCATCGGGCAGGAAGATAGAACGGTCAGTATAGCCGGGTAAATTGCTTGTGAACCTGTAGCCGTAAATGCCATTCAGACTATCCCTTGTGGTGGTACAATTATTAAACAATTCCTGAAATTCTGCTTCAGAAGGAATACGCCAACGGCCGCCCCACTTTACATGGGCTACGTCATCTTCAGGATCAAGGACAGTCTTGCCGTCAACTTTGACACCGTATTTGTTGAATTTGACATTCCAATCTTCATTACCGCTTTTACGGAACTTATAGTTTTCCCATGTATATTCTGATTTGGGTTCCGTTTCTCCCCATGCAAAATAATCACCGTAATCCTCGGGCTTATCGGCCCCGACATTACAGGTTGCCCACTTAACGCTTAACCTCAGGTCAACGTACTCGTATCCGTTCTCCATATTCATGGGCTGCTGAGCGCCTGCCGGTACAAAGAGTAACAGCAACAACACTATGGATATGGCTTTTGACGCTTTCATCAGAATTGAATTTGTGACAAAAGTATCACTCAAATAAGCAGACGCCAACAATTAGGCGCTGCAATATCGTTGCAATTTTATTTTTGGGGTATCATCATTTTTGTCCTGATTTCTGTGTGTACAGTATAGACTTCTTATAATAAATTGTCCTGAAACGACACCTTATAATGATTTAATTCTTACCTTTGACTCCGAAAAGTTGTCATTGTAGTCAGTTTTTCGGAGTAAAAAAGCGGTTAAAATGAAGAAAATAGAGCGTACAACCTATCTGGAGCAGCTTATTAGTGCTCGTGGTGACGGTAATATTAAGGTCATCAGCGGCTTGCGCCGTTGCGGAAAGTCATATCTGCTTAAAAACATCTTCAAGGACTGGCTAACCGGCCAGGGCATACCTGCAGACCACATTCTGCTTTATGATTTGGAGAACAGACGCAACAAGCACCTTCTGGATCCTGATGTACTTTTGGATACCATAGAAGGACGCATGACTGATGATGAGGTCTATTATATACTGATTGATGAGGTGCAGAAGGTTAAAGATTTTACTGAAGTGTTGCAGTCTCTGCTTCTGCATGAAAACGCTGAGATATATGTTACCGGCAGCAACTCAAAGTTCCTGTCAAAGGATATTGTGACCGAGTTCCGTGGCCGAAACAGTGAAATACACATTTATCCGCTCTCATTTGCTGAATTCTTGACCGCATACGAGGGACCGGAGAATGAAGCGTTCCTGCAGTATATATATTATGGTGGACTGCCTCAGATACTGTCACAGGAAGGTCATGCCAAGAAAGCTGCATTCCTAAGCAGAATATACAGGACCGTTTACCTGAAGGATATCTTTGAGCGGCATTCTATTGACTATCCGGACGAATTTGAAGAGCTGGTTAAGATTATTGCTTCAAGCATAGGTGCTCCGGTTAATCCCAACAAGTTGGCCAACACTTTCAAGAGCAAGAAGAATCTGCAAGCCATTACTGACAAGACCATATCCAACTATCTGTCATACATAGAGGATGCTTTCCTTGTTGAGGAGGCCGAGCGGTTTGACATAAAGGGCAAGAACTACATTGACTCCCTGTCAAAATACTATTTCCAGGATCCGGGGATACGCAACGCCATACTATCGTTCCGTCAGATTGAAGAGACCCATCTGATGGAGAACGCCATTTACAATGAACTGCGCGTACGCGGTTTCAGTGTGGATGTCGGTGTGGTTCCGGTGCGTATATTGGACGAGAACGGCAAGCAGGTACGCTATAGTTATGAGGTGGATTTTGTAGCCAACAAAGGAAGCCGGCGCTACTACATACAGTCAGCATGGAAACTGCCTGACAAAGAGAAGGAAGAGCAGGAATCACGCCCGTTCCGTTCCATTAGTGACTCTTTCAAGAAAATCATTGTAACCGGTGACAAAGTGCTTCTGAAACGTGACGAGAACGGCATTGTGACCATCCCTGTAGAACAATTCCTTAAAGACCCTGACAGTCTGGATTTGTAACAAGCTATCGTAGGGGCGAACCCGGAGGGTGAGAGCGGTCCCGGAGGGCCGCCAAGCGAGTGTAACGAGCGCTTTTGCGAAGCAAAATAAAATGAGGTCGCACATGCTCCACATACAAAAAGGAAGACCGCCGTTTGGCGATCTTCCTTTTTGCATGTGGAGCATACGAGACTCGAACTCGTCACCTCTTGACTGCCAGTCAAACGCTCTAGCCAGATGAGCTAATGCCCCGTCCTTGATGATTTCGGGTGCAAAGGTAACTATTAGGATTGAATAATTGCTATCTTCGCACTAGAAAATTTGAGTAAATGATAAAGCCCGTTGCAGAAAAAATCATCCTAGGCATAGACCCCGGCACCAACGTGATGGGCTATGGCGTTATCAAAGTGGAAGGTACCAAGGCATCGATCGTAACCATGGGCGTGATCGATATGCGCAAGGAGGGCGACATGTACCTCAAGCTTGGCCACATTTTTCAGCGCGTAAATGGCATCATTGACTCATACCTGCCCGACGAGATGGCAATCGAGGCCCCCTTCTTTGGCAAGAACGTGCAATCCATGCTCAAACTGGGCCGCGCACAGGGCGTAGCCATTGCCGCCGCCATCAACCACAGCGTCCCCATCACCGAGTATGCCCCCATGAAAATCAAGATGGCCATAACCGGAACCGGAACCGCCAGCAAGGAGCAGGTGGCCGGAATGCTGCAACGCATGCTCCATCTGGACCCCGCAGAGATGCCCAAGTTCCTGGATGCGACCGATGCCTTGGCCGCCGCCTACTGCCACTACCTGCAGATGGGCCGCCCCGACACCGGCAAGAAAGGCCCCAAGACCTGGAAAGAGTTCATCAGCAGCAACCCCTCCAAGGTCTCCAAGCGCAAAACCGCGTCCCAAGACTAACCGCCCACCCCCTTCAGGGCTTGAGCGGTCAATATTTATCGGACGTAAATCTTACAGCTCTTTCCGTTTATTGAAACAATATATATACCCGGAGCCACATTGGCCGATACCTCTCCTACGCCCGATGCAATATCTGCGCCCGATGTCTCATATATCCTGATTACGTCACGCTCACCAGCTGTAACCGTTACGCTACCGTCAAACATACTGACATTGAAATTCACAGCCACATCGTCAACTACAGTTGATACGGTATATTTGAATACGGATTTAAACAAATCATGAACTGCCCATGACTGATTCTTAGCATCATATACCTCATATGACAACATATTAAAATCCACATTATCGTCACTTCTTAACAAATATTCTTCTATCTGACGATTATCAGGAATCCAGTCTGAACTGATCAAATCCCATAAATAAAAACACGTAATGGATTGATTCTTCTGCTCATTGGTCTCTTCGACCGCTTTAATATAGCCATTCCAGCACCAATCAGTATCATTCCATACATACAAGACTTCCAGTCTATTACCCATAGAGGATCTGGTTTCCCTTTTGATTACGCCACGCCAGTCTTTCCTGTCCGAATCCCATGTATATGAAACCTTGTAAGTTATATCTTCATCAACGTTATAGTAATCACCGGCCTTTTTGATTCCGATCCAGTTTCCCAGGGTGTCAGTTTCATAGCTTGACTCAATTATCAAATTACCATATTTGTCATATTCCTTTACCTTTTTAGTTCCCCATGTTCCGGCTATGTCATTCCAGCCGTACACAATGTCAAGAGTCTTGTTTCCGTTCATATCAAATGACTGTTCATACTTCTTATAGCCCAACCATTCATTTGTTTCGGTATTCATTTCATATGATTCGTAATATGTTATATTACCTACAGAATCCTTTGCCTCGGTTTTCTTGGAATAAGTCTCCCATTCATCACCGTTCCATAACTTCGTTACTTGAGTTGTTCCGCCGGTAATAGAATCTTCAGATAACTCAAAATACCTGGACGGTTTCCATTTCCAGACTTTATTCGAGTCCGAATCATAGACGCTGACAAGCATACTGTCTGCTTGTGCAACAGCTCTGCCATCCTCATATATAGTCTCAAATTTCTCCATCAACAACAACTCGCCATCTACCATATAATAGAAATAATTGTCAAGCAATTCACCGGATTCATCGTAACGACATTCAACTTTCTGGATAGCGTACCAGTCTTTATCATATGAATAGAATGTTAAGGACGATGGATGACCATTAGCATCAAATTCCTTCCAGCTCTTTGAATCGCCAACCCAAGCTCCGTCTTTCAAGATATATTCTACTTGACCGATTATTGTTCCGGTATCAGTGAATGTACGCTCTATCTTATCACCTTTTTTCCATATTCCGGCCTCATCATCCCAATCTGAGTATTTCTCAAACAGCACCAGATTACCCAACTCATCATACCTGTTTATGCGCTCCTCCTGTTGAATCCATGAAGTCCCATTCCATTTATACGCCCTTCTATGTAGAAGGCGGACTTTATTGGATTGGGGAATCAGTTCATACTCATACTCTTTCTTGCTCTCGTATTCCCATTTCATGGAGTTCACACCGGTAGATACAAGTTTGTATTTTGCCTCATATTTTCTGGGAACGGACGCCTCATCATTCACATCTTTCTCATCCAATCCCAGTTCCGCCCATGTATAGTCAACATAATCTATTCTTTCTGAATGGTTTATCAGTGGCGTAAGATTCGACAACTGACTTAATGAGTCAGGTTCATCAAGTTCAACATACAGGCTGCGAACCGTATCGCCACTGTAAGTGTATTCCTGTATCTTATACGGATAGGTCATTGACTTAATGGAATCATATCTTATATACTGTATTGCCTCCAATCCGTTATAGTAATCGTTGCAGACTACCATTTCATCAAGGACCCAATCATTTTTATTCTCATCCCAAGACCATGTAGACGACATGTCCTGCTTCCTGTCGTCCAATATATGTGAGTATGAGTCTTTTTTCTCCTTGCCCATCCATATTGAGTCCTGAGTATCAAAGACCATGTACTCATATACATTAACACTGTCAGCACTCAATCCTTCTGTCTTGCGATAACTGTAATCCCAATATCCGTTATTCTTATCATCAAACTTATATGATGACAACGTCTTAGTCACCACGCTTCCGGATCCATAAACAAATTCAGTCTTGGATATGGGACAAAGGGCTGCAACCTGCTTACCGGAAACCGGGTCTGTTATTATTTTTCTGGCATATTCCGTTACCTCCAACGGACGTCCCTGGTCATCCAGGATGGACTCCACCTTGGAACGATCCACCATATTGCCGTTAGCATCTGCGACACGGTAAGAGGTCTCAATCAGAATACCATTGTAATAGGTGGCGGTAAAATCTAATAAAACATGTTTCTGACCGTCAGCGTCTATGTAATATTCTACTAACTCCTGTTTGTTTTCGTCTTCTATCTCGATTTGTTTGTAAACGGCATCGGCCGGAACAGAAAAGCTAAAAAAATTATTATTCAAGACCTTACCCTCAACATTCCGGACAGTAGTCTCTTTTTTAATCAGTCTACCCTGAGTATCATATGAAAACTCAACGTCACCCACTCTCTGTTCAGGAACACCCTCTCCTGCATAGAAGTATTCCTTGCCAGTAAGAGCCATATCTGAAAATGTCCAGAAAGGCTGACTGGCCTGTTCTTTAGGAGTGACATCATACTGAGCATAAACAGCCAATGAATTGAATAGCAGCAACAATGCCGGAATGAATAACTTCTTCATATTGGAAATGATCATTGAAATTTTTATAAAAAACTTTTAAAGTCGCAAAGATACACAAAAACACAACCCATCCCCCACCTTAGGGAAGAAATCGCCCCCACCTGCGCTACACTTCCCTAAGGTAAGGGGGTAGCCCGCGATATCACGTATTTCCTGCTTACCTTAGGGATGAAAATGGCGCTACCTGCGCTACAGTTCCCTAAGGTCCACCAGCAACCCGCGTGAAAACGTATTCACCCCACACCTTAGGGAAAAAATCGCCCCCACCTGCGCTACACCTCCCTAAGGTCCACCGGCAACCCGCGAAAAAACGTATTCAACCCACACCTTAGGGAAGAAATCGCCCCCACCTGCGCTACACCTCCCTAAGGTCCACCAGCACCCCGCGAGAAAACGTATTCAACCCCCACCTTAGGGAAGAAATCGCCCCCACCTGCGCTACACCTCCCTAAGGTAAGGGGGTAGCCCGCGATATCACGTATTTCCTGCTTACCTTAGGGATGAAAATGGCGCTACCTGCGTTACACTTCCCT
>Ga0265300_10002704_pt1 | contig 15082 bp, 13 predicted proteins | sample AusTroGonzalo_MG_FD_193482 | JGI IMG/M metagenome (GOLD analysis project Ga0265300, IMG submission 193482) | Bovine rumen microbial communities from tropical cattle in Woodstock, Queensland, Australia - Gonzalo_03 | ecosystem: Host-associated > Mammals > Digestive system > Stomach > Rumen ...
TCTCGGCTATGGAGACCGACTATTTCCCGCGATTGTCGTCGGTGAACAGCGATGTGGCGGCCACCAACCAGACGGTGAACCGGCAGATAGAGGTGTCGCTGCTGATAGTGTCGCCCATGCTGGCCGCCCTGATTATCGGCCTCCCGATACTGATTCCGCTGCTCTTCAGCAGTAAGTTCCTGCCGATGGTGGGTATGGCCCAGGTGTCGGTATTCGCCATGTATATCAAGGCTGTCTCGCTGCCTGTGTCGTATCTGACGCTGGCAAAGGGTGACTCCGTGGGCTACATGGTGCTGGAAGCCATTTACGATGTGCTGCTTGTGCTGCTCGTCATCTTCGGCTATGGCCAATGGGGACTGCTGGGCACGGGTGTGGCGCTGTCGCTGAGCTATGTCTTTGACATCCTGCTGGTAGGTGCCTATACCTATTGGCGCTACCATTACCGCGTGTCGATGCAGGTGTTGCAGTATGCCGCCATCCAGTTTACGTTGGGCGTAGCTGTTTATATTGTCACGCTGGTTGAGAATCCCTTGATTTACTGGTCACTGGGTACGCTGATTTGTCTGGCCAGCCTGTTCGTCTCCATCAGCATCCTGCATCAGAAGACGTCGCTCTGGTCGGCGCTGATTAATAAAATGAAAAACCGTTTCAGCCGTCATGCCTAAGGTGTCTGTCCTCGTTGCTGTCTACAATGCGGAGCAGTGGTTGCCGCGGAGTCTCGACTCACTCCTGTCGCAGACGTTGCAGGATATTCAGGTCATTTGTGTGGACGACTGCTCGACGGACGGCTCGCTGACTATTCTGAACGACTATGCCAGCCGTGACCAGCGCTTCGAGGTGATTCACCTGGGGGAGAATCAGGGGCAGGCTCATGCCCGTAACGTGGCGTTGCAGCAGGCAAAGGGCGATTATACGTGCTTCCTCGATGCCGATGACTGGCTGGCGCCCGATGCGCTGCAACTGATGGTCGAGGCGTTTGATGACGAGACCGACTGCGTGCTGCTCGACGTGGTGAAGCAATACAATGACCATGAAGAGCACTATCCGCTGCCACCCTTTGAGACGCTTGACGGACAGGAGGCTTTCCGCCTCAGTCTGACGTGGCAGATTCATGGCGTCTATGGCGTGCGTACCAGTCTGCATCAGCGTTATCCCTACGACGACACTTGCCGCAGCTACAGCGACGACAATACCACACGCGTACATTATCTTTGTTCGAGACGTGTGCGCCGTTGTTCCGGTACCTATTACTACCGTCAGCACGCCTCGTCGGTGACCCATCAGGTCAGTGTGCGCCGTTTTGATTATCTGCGTGCCAACGAGAGCATGCGCTGGCTGCTGCTGGAACTGCAGGTGTCAGCAGAGTTACTGGCAGTCTATGAAAACCATCGCTGGCTGAACCTCGTCGATGTCTATATGTTCTATCATGTGCACGGTAGCGAGTTGACGAAAGCCGAGCGTGAGTATGGGCTCAAGGAGCTGTACCGCGTCTGGGCAACCATCGACCGCAAGGCACTCAACAAAAAGACGACAGCCAAGTTTGGCTATCGTCCTTGTCGTTCGTGGCGCCGCTTCCGACTGCAGGAGTGGGCTTATTTCACTCTGCGCGGCTGGCTCAGAAAGAACCGCTGAATCACGTTATCTTCTTATCAGCAGTACGACGTTCTCCACATGAGGTGTGTGAGGGAACATGTCGACGGGCTGCACCTCTGCCACGCGGTAGTCGGCATCCAGCACCTGCAGGTCGCGGGCCTGTGTGGCGGGGTTGCATGATACGTAGACAATGCGCTGCGGCGCTGCGTTCATGATGGTCTTCACCACATCGGGATGCATACCGGCACGAGGCGGGTCGGTAATGATGACGTCGGGGCGTCCGTGTTCGGCAATGAAGTCATCGGTCAGGATGTCCTTCATGTCGCCGGCATAGAACAGCGTATTCGTAATGCCGTTGATCTCGGAGTTGATCTTTGCGTCCTCAATAGCCTCGGGCACGTACTCGATGCCGATGACCTGACGGGCCTGACGGGCTACGAAGTTGGCAATGGTGCCGGTGCCGGTGTAGAGGTCGTAGACCAAGGGAGATTCGGACTTTCCAGAAATCTCCGCAAATGCAAACTCCCTTGCGACGGAGTACAGATGGTATGCCTGCTCGGTGTTCGTCTGGTAGAACGACTTCGGGCCTACCTTGAACTTCAGGTCTTCCATCAGCTCGAAGATGTGGTCGTTGCCCTTAAACGTCAGGATGTCCTGGTCGCCGATGGTGTCGTTGCATTTCTGGTTGTCCAGATACATGAGCGACGTGATCTGCGGGAATGTGTCGGCCACATGCTGCAACAGGGCCAAAGCCTCTTTCTCGCCTCCTGTCTCGTCGTAATGGAACTGGATGATAACCATCAGCTCACCGCTGGCACTATTACGAATGATGACGTCGCGCAGCAAACCCACCTGCTGGCGCAGGTCGAAGAACGATAGGCCATGCTCTATGGCATAGTCGCGGATATCGTTGCGAATCTGGTTCTGCAAATCGTCCATGAGCCAGCACTTCTCTATCGGCAGAATCTTGTCGAAGGCGCCGGTGATATGGAAACCGATGGCGGGAACATCTTTCAGACTTTGGCTCTCGTCCTTGGGCAGAGCCTGTATTTCCTCTTTCGTCAGATAGCGCTTGTTTGCACAGCCGAAGTCCAGCTTGTTGCGGTATTCCTGTGTCTTGACGCTGCCGAGGATGGGACGGAACTCAGGCAGTTCTACCTTGCCGATGCGGTGCAACTGGTCGTAGACCTGTTGCTGCTTCATGCGGAGCTGTTCCTCGTAGGGCAGATTCTGCCACTTGCAGCCGCCACACACGCCAAAGTGCTGACAGAAAGGCACGGCGCGCACCTTGCTGTATTCAATGAAGCGCACCACCTCGCCCTCGGCGAAAGAGTGCTTCTTGCGGCGTATCTGCACGTCGCAGACGTCACCGGGTACGCACCAAGGCACGAAGACCACCATATCGTTCCAGTGGAACAGACATTTGCCTTCTGCCGCCGTGGCTTCTATCGTTATTCCCTCCAGAAGGGGTAGCGGTTTTTTGTTTCTTGCCATATTTATTGTTTAGTTCTACTTAATCGAAGAAGCCGGGCTGCTTGTACTCGATGCCCAGTTCGCGGTCGACGGTGGCGAGGATGCCCTGTACCTGTCCGAGGGCGAACATACGGCCCAGCAGTGTGTAGCCGGCGTTGTGGCCGTGGCTCGACTCGTCGAAGACACCGCCGGGCTGATCAGTGAAGGTCATGCCATGGTCTACGCGCATGGGCAGCTGGGGATTCTCCTTCTCGAAAATCCTACACAGTTCAATCAGGTCGGCACGTCCGCCCAAGTGGCTGGCCTCGGTGAAGTCGCCGTTGGGGAAGATGTGGCAGGAACGCAGGTGTACGAAGTGAGTGCGCGAAGCGAACTTCTTTGCTAACTCCACAACGTTGTTGTAGGTGCCTGCAGAGAGCGAACCGGCACAGAAGGTGAGGCCGTTGTGCTTGTTGGGCACGGCGTCAAGGAACCACTGGATATCTTCCTCTGTACGGACAATGCGCGGCAAGCCGAGAATCTCGATGGGGGGGTCGTCGGGGTGTACGCACATGTTCATGCCATACTCCTCGCAGGTAGGCATAATGGCCTCGAGGAAATATTTCATATTTTCGCGTAACTGCTTCTTGTCAATACCTTTATAGAGGTCAAGGAACTCGCGGAACTTCTGGATGGGAGCCTCGTCGTTCTCGCTGAAATTTCCGCTGACGAATCCCTGTGTCTTGATGACGATGGTCTCAACCAACTTGTGATCCTTCTCGGGTGTCATGGTCTTGGCCAGCTCATCGCACTCCTGTAGCACATTTCTATTGATTACTTCTCCTTTGTCATTTTTCATTTCGAAGGCAGCCCATTCTTCGCGAGCGCCCGGACGCTTCAAGATATAGATGTCGAAGTAGGCAAACTCGGCATAGTTGAAGTAGAGGTTCGTAGCGCCGTTGGGGTTGTCGTGGAACAGGTCGGTGCGGGCCCAGTCGAGCACGGGCATGAAGTTGTAGCAGATGCAATGGATGCCTTCTGCCGCGAGGTTGCGCAGCGACTCTTTGTAAACTTCAATCTGCTCGTCGCGGTCGGGACCGCCGTACTTGATGGTCTCCACAACGGGCAGCGACTCGACAACGCTCCAGCGCATGCCGTAGCTCTCAATATATTCGCGGAGGTCGCGAATCTTCTCGCGTGTCCATACTTCGCCAAGAGGTACATCGTGCAGGGCAGTGACGATACCCTCAACACCGATTTGTCTTAATTGTGCAAGAGTGATTTTGTCCTTCTTGCCAAACCATCTCCAAGTTCTTTCCATAGTTTGTTGCTTTTAATGTGTAGTATTGTTATATTTCTTTTTTTCCTTTTTGCTCCAGAAGTAGTAGAAGGGCGGAATTCGCGTGTCTATTGGCGTGAGCGACTGACGGGGCCTGACAGGTGAACCGTCTGCGGTAGTCTTTGCATCAGAGTAGATGGGCAGGCTCTCGTTGCCGTAGCGGTCGAGGGCACAGACGGCATAGTAGACGGTGCGGCCCGAAGTGTGTGGGACGGTCAACTGTGACGCGGTGATACGCGTGGCAATAAGGTTACGCGGCTCGCGAGTGTCGATGTCGGGTGTCAGCGCTGCATACACATTATATAATAAGTATGGGGCACCCGAACGGTCAAGGGCGCCACTCCACGAGAGGCGGTCGGTCGACGAGCTGCGGCTGACGTTGAGTCGGGTTGGGGCTGTAGGGGCCTGGTTCCATGCCCACGTCATAGGCGGTATCAGTGCCGGTGTTTCGTCAAACTTCTTGGCAAAGGAGTAGATACCGCGGGTGTTGTCAGTCAGGAACTTCGAGCGGAAGTAGCAGTGGCCGATGCCGTTGTCGCGGACAAAGTGCATCTCTCGTGTCACATCGTCGAGTGTCCATTTTCCTTCGGTTGGTGAAAGGAAATAGATGCCCAGTCCTGCTACGATGGTGCGGCCGTAGGAACGCTCCTGCCAGTCGAGGGCAAAGGGGTAGAAGTTGTTGCCACGGAAGTACATCATGGGATAGAGCTGGTCCATCAGTCCGTCGCGTAACCATCCCTGTGCGTCCTGACAGACGGCGTTATAGGCATTCCAACCGCCACTCTTATAGCGGCTTAGGTCACCCGACTTTCCGATAGGCGAGCACGATAATTTTACCCAGGGCTTGAGACTCTTCACGGCACGGTTAATCTTGCTGACGATGCTGGTGATGTTCTGGCGGGCTTGCTGACGCGATATGCGCAGCTTCCACGTTTCCGGGTAGCGTATGTAGTCCAGATGGATGCCGTCAATATCGTAACGGCGTGTTACCTCAGCACAGATGTTAGCCAGATAGTCGCCTGTTCTCGGATTCTCAGGATCCATGAATCCCTCTTGCCCGACGGTCTTTGCCAGCTGCGGCTGTCGGCGTTTGAACTCCTTGAATCGTGTCTCGCTGGTTTTGCCGATGGGGATGGTGACTATCCACGCATGACACTCCATGCCCCGACGGTGACACTCGTCGACGGCAAAGCGCAACGGGTCATAGCCTGGCTTCTGTCCGAAACGTCCTGTGATGCACTGGTCGAAAGGCTCAATGTCCGATGGATATATCGTTGAGGCACGTACACGTGCTTGAATCAGCACGGTGTTGACACCGGCCCGCTGAAGCTGGTCCAGCGTTGCAATGAGTTCGCGTTGCTGTGCTGCTGTTGTATGTGTGCGTGGCCAGTCTATGCCGCCGATGGTAGCAATCCATACTGCACGTACCTCATGCTTCTGTGCCCTTGCCGTCTGTTCCCATGGAAACGGCAAAAAAGCACATAGAATCAGGAGAAATCTTAAAATCTTTGTCATTTGCGTGCAAAATTACGATATTTTTTCCATTTCTCAAATAAAAGTATTACTTTTGCACAAGAAAACTTATAAAAAAGGTTACTGAGAAGATATGATTTCGTTTGTATTGAGTCTTTTGGCTCTCGTATTAGGTTATTTCCTGTATGGCCGTTTCGTGGAACACGTCTTTGCTCCTGACGACCGTCCTACACCGGCAGTAGCCAAGGCCGACGGTGTTGACTTCATGGTATTGCCCTCGTGGAAAATCTTCATGATTCAGTTCTTGAACATCGCCGGAACCGGTCCTATCTTCGGTGCCATCATGGGTGCGCAGTTCGGACCTGCAGCCTATTTGTGGATTGTGCTTGGCTGTATTTTTGCCGGTTCCGTCCACGACTACCTGAGCGGAATGCTCTCAGTCCGTCATGGCGGTATCAACCAGCCGGAGATTATTGGAAGTTATTTAGGTAAGACCACGAAGCAGGTGATGCTGGTGTTTGCCGTGTTCCTGCTGATGATGGTGGGTGCCGTGTTTGTATATAGCCCCGCTACCTTGTTGCAGGGATTGTGTGTGGAGCATGCACCGTCGGTGAGCCTATTAAGTGACAGTACATTCTGGATTGTCGTCATCTTTGCCTATTACCTCATCGCCACGATGATGCCTATTGACAAGATTATCGGCAAGGTGTATCCGCTCTTTGCCTTCTCTTTGCTCTTCATGGCAGCTGCATTGCTGGTGATGCTTTTCGTCAAGCAGCCTGATATCCCTGAGATTTGGGAGGGTCTTCCAGTCGCAGCTCTCACACCTGATGCTATCTTCCCCTGTCTGTTCATCACTATCGCCTGTGGTGCTATCAGCGGTTTCCATGCTACACAGTCGCCTCTCATGGCACGTTGCATGAAGAGCGAACGTCAGGGACGCCCCATTTTCTATGGCGCAATGATTACCGAGGGCATCGTGGCACTTATCTGGGCTACCGTAGCCATGTACTTCTTCTATGATCAGCCTACGCCGGGCTACGAGACGATGGAAGGTGGCAGGGACATCATTAACAAGGCTCCGAGCATCGTGAGTATGATTTGCGACAACTGGCTGGGAATCTTTGGCAGCATTCTTGCCATTCTTGGCGTTGTGGCAGCACCTATCACCAGTGGCGATACGGCTCTGCGCTCGGCCCGTCTTATCATTGCCGACTTCATTCATTTGGAGCAGCGCACCATCCGTAAGCGTCTCTATGTCTGTGTGCCTCTTTTCGCAGCTGTCATCGCCCTGCTCATCTGGCAAATCAGTGATGCCAATGGTTTCAAGACTATTTGGAGCTGGTTTGGTTGGAGTAATCAGACGCTCTCTGTGTTTATGTTATGGGCTATCACCGTTTATCTGGTGCGTCATAAGAAGCCATACGTCATCACCCTTATTCCTGCGCTGTTCATGACCGTGGTATGTACCACCTATCTATTCTCGGCGCAGTTGTTCAAGCTCGACGGCACCACTACCGCCATCATTGCTGTGGGTGCCCTGCTTGTTGCTGCCGTGTGGTTTATGCTTTGGTATCGTAAGGACACAAATAAAACAACCAATCAATAGAACTATGAAGAAGAAAATCGCAATGTTGCTCTTCGGCCTCATGACGGTCGTTGGTGCTAATGCTCAGTTTGAGCAAGGTAAACTGTATGCTCATGCAGGTTTGTCTGGTCTGGATCTTCACTACAATGCCAATACGAAGTGGGATATGGGACTTAATGCCAAGGTCGGCTATATGTTCATGGACGACTGGATGTTGTTGGCCGAAGGACAGTGGGATGTTCACTCAAAGGCTCCTAATGACTTCCGTCTTGGTGCCGGTTTGCGTTATCACATTGAGCAGAATGGCTTGTATCTGGGTGCCGGCATGAACTATAAGCATGCCAAGGAGTACGACGACTTCCTGCCTAATGTCAACTTGGGTTATACCTTCTTCATCAGCCGTACTGTTACCATCGAGCCTGAGCTCTATTATGACATGAGCCTCAAGGACTTCAAGGATTACTCCGGTTTAGGCCTGCGTATCGGTTTTGGTATCTATCTTGACGAACTCTTTTAATTGTTGACGACTATGCTATCCGTTGAAGAACTCGTCGACAGACTCATAGACCTGTCGTTTGCCGAGGATATCGGTGACGGCGATCACACCACCTTGTGCTGCATTCCCGATGATGCCATGGGCAAGAGTCATCTGCTTATCAAGGAAGATGGTATTCTTGCAGGTGTGGAGATTGCCAAAGAGGTTTTCCGCCGCTTTGACCCCACCATGCAGGTGGAGGTGCTCATGGGCGACGGCTCTCGTGTGAAGAAAGGTGACATCGCCATGGTTGTTACCGGTAAGGTGCGCTCGCTGTTGCAGACAGAACGTCTGATGCTGAACATTATGCAGCGTATGAGTGGCATCGCCACCATGACGGACCGCTATGTGCAGCGTCTCAAGGGTACGACTACCCGTGTGTTGGATACCCGAAAGACGACACCTGGTATGCGTATGCTTGAAAAGCAGGCCGTGAAGATTGGTGGTGGTTGTAACCACCGCATCGGACTCTTCGATATGATTTTGCTAAAGGACAACCACGTCGACTTTGCTGGCGGCATCGTTAACGCTATTGAACGCTGTCACCAGTATCTGAAGGAGAAAGGACTTGACCTGAAGATTGAGATTGAGGTACGCTCGTTTGACGAGCTGCAGCAGGTGCTTGATCATGGTGGTGTCGACCGTATCATGCTTGACAATTTCTCTGTGCCTGATACGAAGAAGGCTGTGGACATCATTAATCACCGTTATGAGACAGAGTCTTCGGGTGGCATCACCTATGATACCATCCGCGATTATGCCGAACAGGGCGTTGACTTCATTTCCGTCGGTGCGCTGACGCATTCGGTGAAAGGTCTTGATATGTCATTTAAGGCATGCTAAGCATACTGATAAGTATCCTACTCAACATATTTGTCCCGCCAGTAGATTACGACATCTCACTGGCGGGAAATTTTGGTGAGCCACGTCCTCACCATTTCCATGGCGGACTTGACGTCAAGACCGATAATGTCGAGGGGAAGCATATTTACGCGATTGCCGATGGCTATGTCTCACGTATAACGGTAGGACTCTCTGGCTTTGGCAACGCAGTCTATGTTACCCATCCTACAGGACAGACCTCTGTCTATTGTCATCTGAAGTCTTTCTCGCCGCGTATCAAGGCTGCTTTGCGACGTTATCAGTATCGTCACAAGACCTGTGTGGCTGATGCCCGTCTGACACCATTCGACGTGCCTGTTTCTGCCGGTCAGTTCATCGCCCTTAGTGGAAATACCGGACACAGCACCGGCCCGCATCTTCATCTCGAACTGCACGACACCCGTACTTGGGACATGCTTGATCCTTACGAGGCACTTTCCGCTTATCTCAATGACAGTGTGGCACCACAAGCGCATGGCTTTGAAGCAATACCTCAGACTGATGGCGTGTTCAACGGAGGTCGTTCCAAGCAGAACTTTGGCTTCTCTTCCCACCATCTTCAGCAAGAGTTCACCGCGTGGGGCAGGGTAGGCTTTGCCCTTTGGGCCAACGACTATATGCAGGGTACCTATAACCATTATGGAATTCGTTCTACGACATTATTGGTTGACGGCCGCGAGGTGTTCCGCTCTGATGTGTCGCGCATACCGATGTCCTTGAATCGCATGGTGAACGTCTGGGGCGATTACGAACATTACCGTCACAGCAATGTCTGGTATATGAAGTCGTTCCTTGAGCCAGGCTGCAGGCTACCCATACTTTGGGGCGATGAAAATAGAGGCATAGTCAACTTTAACGAGGAGCGCCCTTATCATATAGAATATGTACTCCGCGACTATAAGGGTAACGAGAGCCGCTACGCTTTTGTGGTGAAAGGTCAGCATTTTGACTTGAATTCTCTAGAGAATTTGACTAATAGTCATGCTTCTATGCCCATACTACGTTGCGATCGTATAAGTAGTTATAGTATTCCAGGCATGCAGCTTGTCATACCGCAGGGGCTGTTGCCATATGATGTCGCCTTGCGGCCAACTGTCAAGGAGATTCCGGGTGCTTCATCGCACGTTTATTCCTTTACAGGCAGATCATTGCCTCTGCTGACAGATGCCGAACTGAGTATTTATGTTCGTCGTAGCGGTGGCAATCCTGCGAAGTTTTTTCTCACTAATGAGCAAGGCCGTTACTTGGGTGGCGACTATCATGACGGTTGGGTGACAGGCCGTATCCGTGAACTTGCAGGTCTTTATCAGTTGGCCTATGACGATAAGCCGCCTGTTGTCGAACAAGTTTCTGTAGGACAGCGCATCGTCCTCCGTGTTACCGACGTAGGTAGCGGTATTGCCGCATGGACAGCCGAGGTTGATGGCCGCTTCATCGTGTTTGACGCATTGGAAAAGTCGTCCAACTATGTTTGCGACCTTCGCGAGACTTGGTTACGCCCTAACGGACGTCAGCATCATCTGCGTTTTACTGCTACCGACAACCGACAGAATGATTTTGTCTACGAAACCGATTTTACCTACTAAAAACCTTGACATACATCAAGAATACTTGCCTTTTTGCTAAAAAAGCCTAAGAATCAGTAACTTGTATAAAATTTCGTCGTATCTTTGCACTCGCTAAGAATAAAGAAGTTCAAACACTTCACTAATAGTAAAAATTTTAAGCATTATGGCAGAAAAGAAAGCAACAACGAAGAAGGCTGCTACTGAGACAAAGGCAACAGCAGCTAAGAAGACCGCAACCGTTAAGAAGGCAGCAGCTCCTAAGGCAGCTCCCAAAGCAGCTAAGGCTACTCTCGCAGTAAATGCAGAGAACGTCGGCTTCAAGGCTGGTGATGTTTATCAGGCTCTTGCAGCAGCTGGTAAGGCTCTGACCGTCAAGGAAATTGCTAAGGCTGCTAAGATTTCTGAGGAGGAAACTCTTCTGGGTCTGGGTTGGCTCTTCAAGGAGGGTAAGCTCGCTAACGACGGTGAGAAGGTTACTCTGGCATAAGACACTAATCTGAAGAAAGAATAAAAAGGGCTGGTAAGCTTTATGGCGTACCAGCCTTTTTTCAACTCTATACCCGGCTCAGCCGCTTCGCCAAGCGGAAAACTCTCAACCTTCAACCCTTATCCCGAATTGACTTACGACAAGCAGATATTGCAAATTTTGACAGATGTTGGTGAGCGTGGCATCAGTGTGATGTCGCTGGCCAAGCATGTGTACAACCAGAACTGCACGTTCTTCTCGACGCCCGATTTCGAAGAAATACGCAGTTATGTTCAGCAATACCTGTTGAAGAATTCCAAATCACAACAGTCGCTTATTGAGAATACAGGTCGTCGTGGTTTCTATCGGCTCAACACCATGAATAATGCCGATGCCCAGCAACTGATGCTACAGTTTGGCGCAGACCGTCAGACAGAAGAGACCGTTGAGCCGCCAAAAGAAGACTTATCGCTCAGTCTGTTTGACTGATTCGTATAGCCGTAACAGTTGTTCTGCCGTTTTGTGCCAAGAGAACAGCCTTGCCCTCTCTTTCCCGTAATCAACTTGTTGGCTGTAGTATGCCTCGTCCTTTTCCAGCAGCAGCATCTTTGATGCTATTTCCTCTGGCTTTTCAGGGTTTATCAGAATGGCATCCTGTCCGCCAATCTCTGGCATCGACGACGTGTCACTGGTAATGACCGGCGTTCCACATGCCATAGCCTCCAATAGTGGGATGCCGAAACTTTCGCGCAGTGATGTGTAGAGAAAGGCAAATGCACTGTGATAGATATATGGTAAATCGGTGTTGGCGATATAGCCCGGCATGACAATCATCTCACGAATGTTCTCCAGATAGTTACGTGTGATGATGTCGTTCAGGTATTGTCGGTCAATATCTGCCATCAGCAGCTTACGTTTCCGGTCTGATTGCTCCAGATACCGTGAATAGGCAATCAGCGTTCGTTCCGTATTCTTTTTGGGGTCGGTATTACCGAGAAAAAAGAAATAGCCCTGCTCGTCTATATATTTCTTATAAATATTTTCCGTGTCTTCTACAGGTTTGAACCATTCGTTGTAACCATTGTAGATCATTGCCATCCGTTCTCTTGGAATCTGCAGCTTAGAGATGATGTTTTCCATCTCGAAGTTCGATACGGTGATGATACGCTTGCACTTCGGTAGGATTCGTGGTACAACGAGACGACGGTACAACCAGCCCATATTCTGGTACAGCGACTTGTTCTGCTTGTCGCGTGGCTCCAGGAATATAATGTCGTGCAGTGTCAGCACTAACGGAATATCACAGCAGATAGGGGCGGTGTTACTAGTGCAGTGCAGCATTTCTACACCTGCTTTCTTGGCTGCCCGTGGCAGTGCCCACTGCTCCCATAACGGATATGTGGGGCAGTTCAGCTCCACGACATGGACATTCTTGGAACTCTCCACGCAGCGGTCTGGCCCGGGTGCCACAAAGATGAAGTATTCATTCTCTGTGTCCATCTTCTGCAGTTCCTTAATCTCCTGCAGTACCACGTAGTCCATGCCGTGCTTGTTCTGACGGAATATCCGCTGTGCCTCTATACCTATTCTCATGGTTGTTAGCAGTTTCCGGTTAGCGATCTGATGACTTTCGCAGGCACGCCGGCCACAAGCGAGTGGGCAGGCACGTCTTTTGTCACGACAGCGCCTGCAGCTATGACGCAATGCTCGCCGATGGTGACACCAGGCAGGATAACGGCATTGGCGCCAATCCAACAGTCATCTCCAATGGTTACCGCTTTTGTTGAAATGCCTTGTTGGTCAATCCTCAGTTCTGGATTCTCAAAGTTGTGGTTTAGTGCAGTCACCGTGATACCTTGTGCCAGGTTCACATGGCTGCCGATAGTCACAGGTCCAATCACCGTGTTGTGCAGTCCGATGCGTGTGTAGTCACCAATCATCACGTCGCCTACCGCATTGTTGATGCAGCAGAACGATTCTACTACGGAGTGGTCGCCCAGCCGGAACTGTCGGTAGGGTGGGGTGTCCATCCTTACATTTCGATAAATTTTCGACCCTCGTCCACGGTGTTGGTACAGCGGTGCCAATAGCCGAACGTACCATCGTGGTCTGGCATCCCGTTGGTTCATGATGAGCCAGTCCAACACTTGCTTCACCTTCGGACTTCCTTTCAGCCCTTCTCTTATTTGTTCCTTATTTTTCATGCTGCTTGTCCGATGTTATGTTCATGTCAAACTGATAGCTCCAATTATGTAAAGGATATTCCTTGCCTTTTACTGTAACTTTTTTGTTGTCGCCTTGCGAATCCCTCAGGTTTCCGCGTGGTCCATGACGGTGTCCGCTTTTCATCCTCTGCCCGTTGATGCCATAGCGTAGTCGGCAGCTGTCCACAGGCTTCGAACAGGTTAGAATGACACTGTCGCCTGCGATGGTTAATGATTTCAGAATGTCCTTATTGTCTGGTGTGATGACGCTGAATCCATAGTTTCGCGCTTTGGCTACAGACGTGGTGTCAAACTGCAGTGGAGAAACCGGTACATTATAATGAATGATTACCTGATTGTCGTGCCCATCTACTGTTAATGGAATCAGACCGCGCTGTCGTGTTTGTTGGCCACGAATTATATCGATGGCTGCCAATGCCGCCAAATGACCGATTCTTTTCTGGCAGATGCCGTTGATGTGTATCCTTTCCCTTACAAAGGTGTAGGGGTAGGTAGGCCCGCTTGCCCAGAACAGTGTGTTGTCGCGTACCAGTTCCATTTGGCTTTGTGGCACACCGCACTCAAAGCAGTCGTAGGCGTTTTGGACGTATCTCTTTCCTCCAGTAACGTTGTTCGATTGGTAACAGATGATTCTGACATCCTCCTGTTGTCCTGTGATGGCCTTGACGTCTTGGTTAATGTCTTCCGCAAACTGTGTGAGCAGTTTCTTGTAGTCTGTATCAGGATAGTTCTCAATGTCCGATTCTCCCTGCATCCAACAGATGGCTGGAAGGTGAAACTCCCACCCGTTATCCCATGCATTCTCTGCTGCAGTCTTGATGTTCTTGATGAAAGTGTCGTATGGGGTGGTTCCTTTGCTGAGCCTTGCCAGCGGCGTTGCTCCCTGACCACCAGGGAATATGCAGATGAGCGTGTCACCTCCCAGTTGCGATGCCAATGCCTCGGCCATACCATAAACCGATAGCTCAAAGGTACGTTTCTTGTAGCCAATAAGCTTCTTTCCCCATTGTTTTAATGCATCGTTGTCGAAATAGCCGAATGTGTGGTCCATGTTCTCGGTGACAATGCGCCCGTCGTAACTCTTACCAAGTTCTTCGAAATCAGTAATGAGCTTGGCTTCCTCGCCCAAAGCTAGACTTTGGCCATAGACGGGTATGCACATGACGACGCGATGTCCTTCAGGTTTCTTGGCGCAAGCAGCCAAGAGAATCGCTGCACAGAGATATAATATGACTTTCTTCATCGTTTCGTCCAAAATACTAATGCCGATTTCCATCCAATGTATTTCATGTAGCCAGACATGACGGCTCGTAGGAATACAGCGAATTTCTCTTTGAAAGGTATCACGTGTCCGGTATAGAACACTTTGCTAAGAGTGTAGCGTGCAAACTTCTCTGTCAGTGGAGACAACTGATACTTCTGCAGTTCGTCAATGACAGTCAGATAGCAGTTTATGTTGCGCTTGGTGTATCGCAGTCCCATGGTCGATGCATCTCTGACGCGATGCTTGACGATTGACTGTTTAAGACAATAGATATTGTCACTTTTTAGTGCGAGAATGGTTGTAAAAAGTTCATCCTCATGGATAATGCCCGGATAGAATGTCAGCCCGGTGTTTTGGAGCCAGTCTCTACGAATAAAAAGTAGCCATACGACACAATTGTGTGTTCTCGTGTCAAGCATTTTGTTGAGCAGATACTCGCCTCTGAACGGTTTGTTTTCCTCTACCAAATGCGTCCTCTTCGTGTTCCAAGTCGTGCGGACAACACCTTCTTTCGAGAATGATTCCCCATCGAAGAAGATGAAATCAGCTTTATTCTTTTCTGCATAGTCGTAGCAATTCTGCATGGCCTCATGCGTACTTAGCTTGTCGTCAGAGTCCATCATGTAGATGTATTCCCCTGTTGCATGCTGTAGTGCCAAGTTGCGTGCCACCGACTGTCCTTGGTTCTCCTGTTGTA